>ENA-ORUM01002141-ORUM01002141.1-human-gut-metagenome-genome-assembly--contig:-NODE-2141-length-12339-cov-2.062032_pt1 | contig 12339 bp, 8 predicted proteins | sample MGYA00242083_ERZ509217 | MGnify/ENA primary metagenome ERZ509217 (study PRJEB26280, sample SAMEA2338831) | human gut metagenome | biome: human gut; feature: human-associated habitat; material: faeces... | reverse complement strand
TTTCCAGAAGGAACAAAATGTCCAAGAAGGAAACTGCCATGCTCTATAGTTTTCTTCATCAGTTCCTCTGCAATATATGAATTAGTAGAACCTTTAGTTATTATAATCATACCTTTTTGTAATTTATCTTTTACTAAAGGCATATTGATTATTCCTTTTGCTATAAGACGTTTACTCTCACTGACTGTAAGGTTAACATCCAGAAACACATCATTATCAGAAACTAAAAAAGATTTATTCTTTACACTCATAATATTTTTTATCATAATAACACTTCATCACATACCAGGCATTCTTCTTTCTATATTCTGGTGATATTAATCCTTTCCTGTTCCACCCTTTTTGAAATAAAGCATGCGAACGACGAGGGACTCTAAAATCGAATAAAATCCATGGTGAAAGTCCTACTATATCTTCTGAATTATCGAAAGATATTAAATCCTTCTTATAAACATTCTCCATATAAGTTTCGCTCCATGAGTTTAGATTAGTAGTATCTCCTAAATTATTACCTTGTACACATTCAGCCCCAAATTCACTTATTATAAGAGGTTTTCCATATGCTTCCCATTTCAGATTTTCCGGCTCGCAAGGGAATTTCTGGTACCAACCTAGATATTTATTATATCCCACAACATCTAAAAGTTCAATTAAAGGATCTTCAAGTTTCATTACAGTCCATTCATCTTCTTTCACAGCTTGTGACTGGTGGAGAGCAGAAGATACTAGTCTCGTATTATCCAAGCTCTTTACCCTAGTAACCAATTCAGCCAGGAATTTGTTTCTTGGCTTGCTAAATTTTGAAGTCTCATTACTGATACTCCATATAATCACACCACATCTGTTTTTATCCCTTTGAATCATCTCATCGGCCATAGTCTCCGCAAGTTTGCAGACCTCCTCAGAAGCAAAATTAATTTTCTGCCACAATGGTATCTCTTCCCACATTAAGATCCCCTTTTCTTCTGCAAGCCTTACAGTATATTCGCTTTGAGGATAATGAGCCAGGCGAATAAAATTACAATTCATTTCTAACGCACTATTTACAAGAAACTCTGCATCAGCTTTAGAATAAGCTCTCCGTTTCTCGTTGGCTATCTCTTCGTGAAAGTTTACTCCTCGTAAATATATAGGTTTCCCATTTAATAAGAGCTTATTGCCATCAACCTTTATGCTTCTGAATCCTATCCTATCTGTTATTTTGTCATTACCGGAAGTAATCGCAACATCATACAACTTAGGTTTCTCAGGTGACCACAGTTCTAATGAAATCTTTTTTGATGAACGAGCAATACCATTTTCGTCTGTCTTTAAAGTGATTTTCTTATTTATTTCGTTCAGTTCAACAACTATCTCCTTTCGGGACACATTTTCACCATTCAATTTGACCTTGATATCCAACTTCCCTGTATCATTATTGTCTACACGTATGAAATAGTCTTGGATATAATTTTCAGGAACATACACTAAATCAACATCCCTTGTTATTCCACCATAATTCCACCAATCAAAACTAAGAGCCGGAATAGTATTTTCACCTCTTATATTATCTACCCGTAATATAATATAATTATCTTTCTCCTTTAATTTTCCAGTTACTTCAAACTGAAAAGGAGTAAACCCTCCCTTATGTTCACCTATCTTTTCACCGTTAAGAAAGACAATACAGTTATTACTTACAGCTCCAAAATGTAAAAACATTCTTTTATCTGGAAGGATTTTAGAGTCAAACCTACGCTGATACCAAATATGCCCTTCATATAAATATAATTCAGGTAACTGATGATTCCAGTCGCCCGGAACTCTCAATGTAAGATTTCCCTCGTAGCACAGCTCATTAAGTCCACCATTATTTGAATCTCTAAGGATATACCATTTTTTTTTCAACCCCTCGTCATATGCATCGATAAGAATATTCCATACACCATTCAAGCTCTGTTTCTCCCTACCTGACACATTCTGCATGGAAATATCTGCATATAAAATACCTGGAGCGCTAATTATAATCAAAATTAGAAACAATTTAATTTTTTTGTAATTCATAACGTATAATTTTTTAATTTATTGTAACACTTTCTATCTGCCATTCAGCATCTGTTATATCAGGTACCGGCATTATAGCAATCTGATGGACAAATTTACCTATAGTTTTAAATTCATTCAAATTGATTGTCACCTCCTGATATAAATCATCACGTAACAACAATTCTTTTTCAATCCACTCCTGTGTATTCCAGTCTACATATTTGGGAGCTAGTTTAAAAAAGCCCTTATCAAAGTTATAGCTGCAAACAGCAACTTTTATTGTCTTGGATTTACTGACGTTTTTAAGTCTTATTTTTAACTTCGAATCATCTGTTACCCGGAAATGTAAGAATTTGGTAGAAGATATGATTGCGTTCTTTGCTGTAGTATGTCCATAAATATTACATGGACAATCACGTTTTACTTCAGTTCCGGTTTCTCCCGACCATCCTTGTGTAGAGTACTTGAAATTATAAGCTTTCACATGTGACGAGTCATTTTCTTCTTGGGACAAAATTATAGTTCCATCTTGATTAAAAGATAGCACTCTGATTTGAGTTCCTCTATAAAAAATATTAGTTTCACTCTTTTCCTGGATAGCATACCATTTACCCTTAAATTCAAAGACGCTGGCATGTCCTCCTGTGGGGAATTTACCAATATATCGATAAGGTCCCTTAAGTTTTCTCGACATAGCATAATTATTCCCCCATGAAAGATAGTACCATCCATTCCTAAAAAACACGCACGATTTATCGGCTGTAGGAACCTTATTACCGGAGTCGTCTTCAATAACAACCATTTCAGGATTCGTTTTCCTGACTTTATCACTTTTTTAAAATTTTCTCATGAACCTGCCCTATAGGTATCTGTAGCAGTGTTTTTAAGTCTAATTTGGGTGACGCACTGAAATTTTGTATCTTCGTGCTATGTTTGTGCGTAGGAAAAAGAATCGATCCGGCTCGACCAGTGTTGTCATCGCCGATAAGAGTTCCGGTAGATTTACGGAACTCCATGTCATAGGTGTGGGTACAACCGAGAATGAAATTCGTCAACTTGTAGATGAAGGAAAGAATTGGATAGCCCATTACGGTGGACAGCAAACCATAAGCTTCCCTGATGATGAGTGTGAAAAACTAAGACGGTAAGAGAATTCAATGACTGAGTACATTGTATCCAATATAATAAGTACTTCTCTGAATTCACCTCAGAGAATCATCAATAAAGTTTACGATAAAATCGGATTCAATATCATACAGGATGAGGAACTACGTCATCTTGTAGTATCCAGAATATGCTCTCCCATGAGCAAGAAGGCCACAGTGGATTATCTGAGACGGCATTTCAAGGAAGATGTCAGTTTGCAGAAGATTTATCGTTATCTCGATAAACTATATAATACCCAGCAGGAACTCGTGCAGGAGATAAGTGTTAAGCATACCAAAGGATTGTTTGGTGGGAATTTAGGGATACTTTTTTACGATGTCACAACCCTTTATTTTGAGACAACGAATAAGGACGAGTTACGGGAATCCGGTTTTTCCAAAGATGGTAAAAATGCAAATTCACAAGTTGTTTTAGGACTTCTTGTCAGTCGTGGAGGATATCCTTTGTCTTATTCTCTGTTTAACGGTTCACAATATGAGGGATATACAATGCTTCCCATCGTAGATGATTTTGTTCAAAGATTCAATCTCGGCAATGATTTTGTAGTAATTGCAGACTCCGGACTTATGAGCGCAAAGAATGTAAAGCTACTCCGTGATGGTGGATATAAGTATATAATAGGTGCCAGGATAAAGAAGGAGTCCGGCCGGATAATGGAGAAAATAATTGCAACAGAGCGTCGGAGTGGGGTCTTCAATGATATCAAATATCCGGATGGAGACAGGCTTATTGTTGGATATTCTGATGAAAGGGCCAAGAAGAACGCATTCGATAGAGAACAAGGTGTGGAAAGGCTAAGAAAACGTTTTTCTAAGGGAACACTGACGAAGGCGGACATCAACAAACGAGGATATAACAAGTTCCTTTCTATCAGTTCTGGAATTACAGTCAGTATAGATGAGGAAAAGATAAAGGAAGATGCAATGTGGGATGGATTAAAAGGGTATAAGACAAATACGGATCTAAGTCCAGAGAAAGTCTATGAAGCCTATCAGAATCTATGGAATGTGGAACGGTCGTTTCGTATTACCAAAGGTACGCTGGATGTAAGACCGATGTTCCATTTCACGCCAAGAAGAATTGAGGCTCATGTTTGTATATGTTTCGTTGCTTTGAAAGTATACAAGGAACTTGAAAGGCTATTAAAATTGTCTGGGTGTCCGTACTCTGTAGATGAAACACTCAAGATAGCCGAGACTATAGTTACTATTGAGATTGCACGTCCGGAGAATAAAGACACTATAACAAAAACTCTCTGCCTCACAGAGGAGGAGAGAGCTATAGCGTACCTCATTGATACTGATGACTGGTTAGAGTTATGATTTGGGTGACGCAATGATAAAGTCAGGGGAGTCGTCTTCAATAACAACCATTTCAGGATTCGTTTTTAATGAAACCATATCATATCCCAATTCTGCAATATAATATGTGCCGGCACCCCACATGATATAATATCTATTACCCTCCTTGATGATTTCAGGATCATAAGATTTAGTTTTGGCCAAACCTTGAGGTAATAAAGGTTTTCTTAAAGCGTCGCTCCACAGTCCATTCATTGACGAAGCAACCATAACACCAGTATCTATGTTTTTGTTAGAAAAATACCAGTAAAACTTACCATCCTTTTCTGCTAAATCTCCGGCCCAACAATTTGGTTTATCCCCTATATAAGTCGAAGCCGGAGAGATATCTAATATATGAATCCATTCTGTCAAGTCTGCAGTTGCCCACAACTCCCATCTATCCATCACCCAAGTGTCAACTGTGTGCCATGATTTATCGTGACCAAACATACAATATAAAGTATCATTAACAATAATTACATGCGGATCCACAATACCTCTATCAGGGATTACAGATTTTACAATTATTTCACTACCATTATTGCATCTTACGCCATTGAAAGCCATCAAAAATATAATTATAAACAAAGGTTTATATATATTGTTATTACTAAGAATAAAGCATTTCATATTCATATAAGCAAACTAGTATATCAAAATTAGTATATCAAGCGACAGCAATTCTTGGCATTACCACGGGTTCTGTTTTCATGGACTTTTGTATAAACTCCAATAACAATTCACGTTTTATGTCTTTATAATTTGGATTATCCCAAAGATTTTCCATTTCATTGGGATCGTTTTCCAAATCAAAAAGTTCTCCCTCATTACTGTTCATATCAACAGATAATTTATATCTCCCGTTAACATAGGTTTTAAAATAAAACTTAGTCATCTGAAAATGGTTCTCTATAAAAACATGTTTCCTAACCTTGTCTGCTGTTCCTTTCATGACATTAAGCTGACTTACCCCTGTCATCGTTGACGGTATTTTTATTTTCAGGAAATCTAAAACCGTAGGAGCTATATCAGCTAATGAAACAAGAGCATTTGTACGCCTACCTTCAGGTATGACTCCAGGACATGAAGCTATGAATGGAATTTTAACACCATCTTCATAATCGAAAACACCCTTTGCCCCCAATCCATGCTCACCTATAAAATTCCCATGATCGGTAGTAAATATAATTAGCGTTTTGTTCAAGAGATTCTCTTGCTCCAGTTTATCCAATATTTTTCCTATATAATAGTCCATCATAGAAATCATACCATAATAGTAAGCTTTGGAAACCTTCACCCTATCTTTGGGTATTACGCGTGATCCTACTCCATGCACATGAAATGATTGAGCTCCCTCATCGTAGATATGTTTATCTAATTTGGGATCTCTGGTCATTCTGTAATGTAAAGGCATATCAGATACATCATCGCCATATGATTCAGGAATATCCATATCATCGGGATTGTACATTGAAGCCCATGGTTCAGGCAACAAATAAGGTGGGTGTGGATCAAAAAAACTTGCCCAAATAAAAAACCTCTTATCTTCCTTAATATAATCATCTATTAATGAATTGCAACGTTCTGTAATCCATGCATTCATATGATACCTCTCAGGTATACTCCACTCTCCAAACTCTTTTTTATCCTTTTTGCCCAAAGGCTTACAAAACCATTCCTTCCATTTATCGCCCACTTTATCTTCAAGCCATAGAGCATAATGTTGACCCACATGTCCCTCATCTCCATGATTTCTTGTTAGTTCAACATGATTAAAACCATAAAAAGGACCATTAAACTTTTCCCAAAATTCTAAATCATGAACTAAAGGATAAGCCTCAGCTGAAGGATACTCAGCAGTAGCTTTTAATGGTTGGAAGTGAGCCTTTCCAACTAAAGCCGTTTGATATCCCTCATCGTTAAGATAATCTCCTAAACAAGGAACATTCTCCATTAATTTAGTACCTAAGGCATAGGCTCCATGTTGACTTGGATACATTCCCGTTATTATAGATGCACGAGCAGGAGTACTTGTTGGATTAGTGGTATATGCCCTGTCAAAAACAACTCCATACTTTGCAAGTCGGTCCAAATTAGGAGTCTTGCATTTAGGATTATTATACCCCACTGCCATCCAATGATGTTGATCACTCGTTATAAGTAAAACATTCATTGAATCTGTAGACTCCTTAGAATCAGGTTTTGCTCCAAACAGCTTATTGTATTCATTTTGCAAACAAATATCTTGAGATATCAGTAATTGGGGAATTGTTAAAAATACACTGATAAAATAAAATTTACTATCAATAATTTCCAATTTTTATCTTTTTCATACAATATATTTAGGGTTATAAATTAAAATCACTAATACTTATCCACCTGTTCAAGCCAATATTTTAATTTTATAGGATTACCATTCTCATCCCCTCTTTCACCATCCAAATCAGCACACAAATAATACACTAAACCTGCATCAGAAAAATCCGGACCTGCCGGTTTCTTACGAGCCTGTTCGTAAACCCATCTTACATCAGAGTCACTACTTTCCTTCATCCACTCCCAGCTAATCCATGAAGGTGCCTTGAATTTATTTTTTGACTTATAGGCATTTTCACTTATGCCCGTTCCATTCTGATCAGAAATTAAATTAAAATTCACTCTCTGTCCAAATGATTTTTCCATTTTATTCCATGTCCATCCTGAATGAGGTTTTTCATTTGCATGAGGCTTATCAGCATGTTCATTATTCCACTCGGAATGAGAAATAACTGTGACATAGCTTAAAGATGCCGGTTCTTTCCTGAAGGCTCTGTTCAAAGCTTCTCCAACTACTTGCATCAGACCTGCAGCCACTATAAAAAGAGGATTTTCGGCTGTTGATTTTAAGATTTCATTACACATAGCTTCATATGCTTGTTCAGGGTTTTCCACTGCCGCTATGAACCTTGTGTTGTTAAAAGAGAATCTCTTTCCACACTCTTCAGCACTATGACGCATAATTTCCAAATCATTTTTCTCACTTCCCCATACATGATCAGCATAGACGTACAGCGATGTCTTATCCTGAAGTCCGGCTTTAGCGAGAATCATAAGGCTCATCATTGTAGCCTGCATATCATCATTATCATGCATATTTCCATCGGAACTTAAAGCTATACGTCCTTTGCCGGTATAATAATCTTTACCGGAAACCAAAGACGAAGTGGTCTTTACGGCAGGAACGATATTGCCGTTCTTGTCAAAAGAAATCAAGTCAAAGCATACTGAACGTCGGTTATTATGCCCGGATAAATCCCTTGTGTGATAAAACAAATAATATTTATTCTTAAATTCCACAATAGAGCCATGAGAAGTAGAGCAACCTACATTTTTTATGACCTCACCTTTATATTCAAAAGGTCCTTCAACAGACTTTGATGTTGCATATACAATAGTAGACTGATTACCCCATCCATTGGAATAAATCATATAGAACAGACCATCCTTTTTAAAGATGAACGGACCTTCACCATAATAACCTCCAAATCCTTCCTTATCTCCTTCATTTCCTATCAGCTTAACTTTATTGATTTTCCCTTTAATGCTTACCATATCATCATTAAGTTTAGCCCATCTGAATTCTCTACATCCGAAAAAAATATAAGCCTGGCCATTGTCTATGATAACGGAAGGATCTATCGGTTCAGGTCCAATCAGTTTAACATTACCGGTATTATCTATCAAAGGTTTTCCAGAATCTTTAAATCCGGAAACCGGATTTGAGGAAACAGCAACTCCAATTTTTGTACGCTCAACCGGATAGTAGAAATAATATTTATCATCACGCTTCACACAATCGGGAGCCCACGCCATACTTTTGGCCCAAGGTATATCATCCAAACCAAAGAAATCACCATGATCAATCCAGTCTTCCATATTGTCAGTACTGAATACACGCCAATCTTTCATTGTATAATAATCAGCGTCCTTTAAATCGTGGGAAGTATATACATATAGTTTGCCATCGAATACGCGAGCCGTAGGATCGGCTGTAAATATATGACGGACAAGCGGATTGCCTGTATATTTGAACTCTGTCTGTGAACATAAAGGCATTGGAGCCATAAATATAGACAACAATAATAACTTTATTAAATCTAATTTATTTATTCTCATAAAATGCATATTTATTTGTCATTTATTTTAACCACCACACATCCATGAGGTCTTACCATGGTCTTAAACGCATTCTTATATGTACCAATATTTTTCTGACGCCAAACGTCACGAATATTTTTTTTACCTGAAATGCCTATTTCACTCCATGGAACTTCTACTGAAGTTTCCTCATTGTTGAAGTTGAAGATTCCCATCGCTATGCTACCATCAGAAAGATCCTTAACCAGCAATTCTATTCCATTACCATGGTCGTAATGCTTGGCCGGTTTAGAAAGTCTGTCCTGGTTGATATCCAGCATTTCTACATTAGTCAAGAGACTCATCTCAAACTCACTTAGAGCGTTTAAATCACAACTCAGCAGCAGAGGTGTTCCCCACAACATGAATGATGATACGTGATGATATAGTTCGTCAACAGTCAGACTATCATCACTTCCATATTTCTGTAGACCAACCATCAGAAAATCTGCATCAGGCGTATGTCCCGGGCCACCTTCATAACCTTCTCTCAACCATTTGTTATGATTCTTCCAGTTGTCGAGCAAATTCAAGTGTTCCCTATCCTTCGACCATCTGGCTCTGATATCCCCCCCGGTTCTGAATACCTGCACATATTCCTTACATCTTACTGCCTCGGACAATGGACACGAGTTTGAAATAGAATATACAATATCACGTCCTGATTCCTTTAACGCAATAGCCATTCTGACAATACTTGCAGAATCATTGGGATTCCAATCATATTTCATATAGTCTATTTTCCAATCGGCCCACTGTTTGGCGTCATTGTCATCCATCTTATATTTACCGTGGCGTGAGCCTATGCCTTCTATTTCCTTTTTCTTAAAATTTATAAGCATCGATTTGTCCCATTTCCCATCCTCATTATTACTGCTTCCTCCTATATAGCCAGCATATGAAGAAATCCAAGGGGTAGAATAGATACCAAATTTAAGTCCCATATCATGAATATTTTCACTCAATTCCACAATATCAGGAAACTTTTCATTATCAGGCATTATGGCATTATATTTACCACCTCGTAAATTCCCCTGCCACCCGTCGTCTATATTTACATAAGAGTAACCATACCTGTCCAGTCCGACTGATTTTAATGCTTTGGCTTGCTTTAAGACGCCATCCTGAGTAACATTCTTTTTATAACAAATCCAGCTGCTCCACCCCATTGGTGGAGTAAGCGCTATTTCATCACCTACTACAATATCAAATTTGCGTTCTGCACTGCCAAGAGAATTCACAGCCTTAAAATTCACCGTATATGTTTTATTTATAGTATCTTTTAGAATACCTGATATAATATTTTTTTCCATGTCATACGAAAGCCCCTCAGGCAAACCCGTTACAAAGATTTCCATTGGTCGCTGTCCTGTAACAGGTATTGAATACATAAACTCATGTTTAGGACGTACCCCATATACTTCAGGACCATTGATTCTCGGCTTATTACTTTGGGAGTTAATATATAATAACCTTCTCCATACTGAGGATTATAAACTTTATCTTCTGTTTCGCAAGAAGATAAAAGACCAATTATAGAAAATAATAAAATCTTGTTTTTCATTGTATATTTAATTTTAAAATTTATTATTCTTTGACTTTACTCCTTAGCTCCATGAGTTCTTGCTCGTATCCCACAATCTGTTGATGCAGATGCTTGATTTCATCCTTATATTTTTTAGCATCAGTATTTTGTGAAGTGTTGCCGGAGTCAATATTAACCACATTCATTTTGACATTCTTTTTCGAAAGATTCAAATAGTCCTTATTATAAACAGCAGCTGTTTTCATTGGTCTTGAATGTAATATAATCTCAGCACCTTTCAATCCATTTGAATAAGCCTTTACTTTTATTTCACCAGACACAATATCTGAACGAACAAGGGCTGTGACCACACCAAATTCAGATTTCACAGGCATCGGATTAATTATACTACCCGGTCCTTCTATCTCAAAATAAATCTCTTCAGATGACAGGACCTTGACCGTACCATTATCGTCGACCACATAAGCTCTTATCGGAACGAAATCCGAGCCATCAGCTACAAGCTCCATATTCTCATCATCAACTTCCAATTTCAATGCCAAAGATCTTAACGGATAAAGTTTAGCATGCTCAGCTACCACCTGACCGTCAATTATTCCTTCCACCTTCACTTCATAATTGAAAGCCCTGTTACGACCAATACCTTTCAACGACATGAAATTAAACGCATTTCTAAAAATAAAAGGCGGATGCGGCAAATCTCCATAAGTTTTTTCAGGTTTCTGTACCCCTACTACTTTCCCGTTTACAGACAATCTTACTTCATCACAATTGCTATATACATATATATCTTCAGAGGATAGTTGAGTAAGTTCATTCATAATCCTTACCATAGGTCCGGTTTCTATGTTTTTTATTTTCATATCAGGAGAAATCTGACTCTTCAGAAGGTAATACGAATATTTGGGGATTCTGTACACATCCATTAGACCTCCCAAAAATGGGTCGGGGTGGTAACCTCTATAATGCTCTATTCCAGCCCAAAGAGCCCCGCCCAATTTCACGGGAGGCAAACCATACAAGTTAGAAAATGTCTTTGAGATATTCTCTGCCTGATCAAGCAAAGCCTTTTCACCCCATGCACGTTTAACTCTTGTCACTGCGTTCTGTGAATACCAGTTATCTACCTCATTACCATCTCCACATTCTCTGATAAAAGAGTTGACATTTTCATCGTCCCCATGATAATAAATATCGAAGCCACCCTTTTTGGCTTCCTGAATATCAGTAACAGTATAAAAACCGGGATAAGGATATTCTTCATGTGCTGCCAGATGCATATTATGCATAACATTTCCCGGCTGTTGTGGAGTCTCATTCAATGCTGTTTCCCACATTATTATAGAACAGTGATTTCTGTTCTTGCGTACAAGATTCCTTGTATCTTCATACAATCGTTTTTCAAACAGCTCATTCTTAAAATTAAAGAAATGCCACCCCGGATTAGCTGAAGTAGTAAGAACCCCAAACTCATCACAAGCATCATAAAAAGCATCATCCATAGGATAATGTGCAACTCTTATTATATTGCAACCTGCTTCACGCAATTTCTTAACATCTCTCCACTGACCGGAATTTGGTAATGCATTTCCAACATATACATAATCCTGATGACGGTTAGCTCCGATAAGCTTTTCATTGAAAGGTTCGCCATTTATATAAAGCCCTTTAGGGCCGTTCATCTTTACACTCCTTACTCCGAAACGTGTTTTTATAGCATCTACCATGATTCCATCAACCCATACTTCAGTCTTTATGAAATTCAGATTAGGATTGTTAGGATGCCACAATTTTATACCTGAAACATTTATTCTTTGATTAAATGAATAGGTTTCAGCAGGTTTGATTACTTTTGATTGGGATACTTGCTCAAGTGTATTACCATCAGTATCTTCTATTGTAGTTACAAGCTTAGTTCTTTTAGGCTCTGCCTCAGAATTGCAGATTTCAGTTTTAACTGCAATATCTGCCTTATTACCTTTAGCACTCAATGTAGCAGCAAAAACCCCTCCACTGGCTACTGTTTTTGAGAGTTGAGGTAAAGTTATATATACAGATGGAGTTGAAATGAGATATACATCC
>ENA-ORUM01002140-ORUM01002140.1-human-gut-metagenome-genome-assembly--contig:-NODE-2140-length-12341-cov-2.383119_pt1 | contig 12341 bp, 17 predicted proteins | sample MGYA00242083_ERZ509217 | MGnify/ENA primary metagenome ERZ509217 (study PRJEB26280, sample SAMEA2338831) | human gut metagenome | biome: human gut; feature: human-associated habitat; material: faeces... | reverse complement strand
CATAAGCTGCAGATCACCGCGTACCATACAGAGGTCGGAAGTGGAAAGAACCATACCGCTGACATTACTTCCATCGTCGATAATGATGTCGTTGTTCTGGTTGTTCTGATTTCCCATGTTTTTTCTCCTTATCTGTGTTTGTTCAGCTTGGGATTTCCCCGGCTTTAAATTCCGGCGCTCCTGTTTTTAAAGAAGCTGCTGTGACATACCCTTTTGTACGTTTTCCGTCTTCTGAAATACTAAATGGAATATTTAATCCGGCCGTGTCGCCACCATAACTCTGTGGCTTTACAATAACTTCCTGCACAAAAGCCAGGTGGTTTTCTGCCGCTGTGTCCTCGATAATCACCTCTAACGTAAGGGTCTGACAGGCTGCGCCCTTCTTTCTTTCCAGAGCAATATCTCTAAGCGGTCTGTACAGTTCATTATCTGTATCTGCATAAAACGGGTCTGCGTCTGTGGTAGGCTCATATCCGTTATCTTTTGTTTTTGTCTGTCCCAAGATATTCTTTGTAGTTTCCATATCCGGGTTCAGCTCTGTGGAAAGTTCTTCGATATCATCTCCGATAAGAACCCATTTCGCGCTTGCGGTTACTTTTTTAAATGTAGAATCAAGATAGAGCATAAATGCTTCACGATTTAATTTCATATGTTTTCCTTTCTGCTGTCCTTGCAGCTATGTTATTTATTCCTGTAAAAAATGTTTCTGTATCTGAATACAAAGCTTATTACCCAGTTCTGTACATTGTTTTCGCTTACATAGTCCAGATACGCTGGTGCCTGCCTTACAATCTCTGTAATAGTCCTGCCGTCTGTCAGCACCGGGTATCCCGGCAGCTTATAAGTTTCACTGCCTATCTTTATTGTCTGTCTTTCCAGCCACCGTCCCAGGTTGTCCAAAAATTCTTTTATATCTATTTTTGAATTCGCCGATTCCGTCGCTGTCCGGTACACAATATAAAACGGGTAGTTGCAAAGCTGATTCACTTTCCCGGTAACGGATACTTTCTCACTGGAAATAGCAGCGCCTGTAACCGGATAGAAAGCAATCCCGCTCTCCTCCCCCAGGGTTGAAAACTTAATCTGTTCACCCTCCAAGAGCCCCGGATACTGATTAAGCAAATCGTTGATAGCATTGGTAATAATGTCGTAGCCGTCCACGTCATATTTGAATGGCTTGCGTTTATCCGCCTCCTGCAATTCTCTTCACCCCTCGTATCCATGCTTGTCCATGGTTGTTTTTTGCTGTATCGAACCAATGTGGTGTAGCTTTTGGATTGCTGTAAGTAAGAGCCTCGTCTGTCGGCACTTTCTTTACACCCTTTCGCGCCCACGGCAAATCCGTCACAGGGTCAACCATTATCTTTCCTTCGTATTGGAATCTGCCGTAAGGGGTATAGGCTGCGTACACTTTACCCGTGCCTTCATACACCTCACTTTGTTCGCTTGTTAATTTCACAAGCATTCCGTCTCTAAGCGGCATATACGGCTTCATGCCATTCATAACTTCCCTGTCAAGATAAATCTGCGCATCCTGGTACTGCTTTTCAAACCGATTCAAATTTATATCCACTCGGATATCACCTTCGACCAGAGACCATTTAGGAAAATGAAAGGTTCTTCCTGCCATGTTATTTCCCTCCAATCTCAAAGTGTGGGATAACTTTATAAGGGCCTTTTACGTTTGTTACCAGGAATACATAATCCCTGCTTTTGTTCAAATAATCATAAAAGCCGCCGTTTGCTCTGTTTTCATAATCCGAATTTTTTACCGGGTCTTCCGTGTATTCTCCTGCCATAAAAAAATCCCCATCCGCAAATGTAATGCTTTTTAATAAATCCCCTTGGGTTTTCCATTCTTTTGGCGGCAGCCACAGAAGTTTCCCTATCATTCGTTTCCCGGCTATTACCTTGTATTTAATATGCAAACTTGCTGTATCTGCGCTGTCCGGTCCGGTTTTAACCACATTGGCAGCCTCATCCATATTTAAGTCCACCTTGGACAAAATGTGAGGATACCAATATATATCCCCTGCCTCATCGACATATTTATTAAAAAATGTCACGGTATCGGTATACATTGATATCCTCCTCTCTTACCAGAATTCTTTTCCGCATTTTTCACATTTCCAGATATGGTGCGTCCGGTACCTCCCCGGAGAAACGTCATCCAAAATTGTTCTGCAACACACTGTCCTTTCGTGTTTGCAAAACAGTCTTCTAAACAGTTTTTTAAACAGCTTTTTCATAACGCCCCCACCTCCTGGAACGCTTTCATCATTTTAGGGAACTGTAAGGCAATCCAGTCAGTGATTTCTTCTGAAACGCCCCATGCGTCTTTGGTGCTGCTGTCACACCATAAACCGCTTTCGTATAAAAACGCATGTACTATCTCATGCCTTAAGGTGTGTTTGTAGTAATCCGTTTGGTTTTTTGTGGTCTTTTCGTCTGCCTCAATCAGAGCCACAACAATCTGTTTCGTATACGGGTCCATATATCCATCCACGTTTTTCAACATCGCATCTTCGGATTCTTTCACATACAAAATCTCATATTCTGTTCCCAAAATATTTACTCTACATTCCTGCATACAACAAATATTCTCCCTTTTTATCTGTTACTCCGCATAAGTATTCTGTGGCAATCTGCCGCAACAGCATGTTCTCTACTTTTTTATCCATAGCGGCCTGCATATACACATCCGTGCTGCTCCCGGTCACTCCAGTAACATAGGTAATGCTCTCAGAACCAGAAGAAACAGAAGATACCATTTTCCCGGTTACTGTACCGTCTTCTCTCTTTATGGTCCCCACAGTTTCCATGCTGTTATTTCTAACCGTATCAATCTGGTACAGGGCGTCAGCAACCGCACAGACAGCCTTTTTAATTCTCTTTTTAGCCCGTTCATTTTCTGGGAGCCCGTCCTCCAGACGATTGTATGTAAGATTGTCTATACGGTCACTGGCCGCCTCTAAGTACCTGTAAAGAAGTTCTCCAGGCACAGCGTTTCCGTAGTAATCATTTGCATAAAACCCTTCATCTGCATATGCCATAGCGTTTTAGCCTCTGGTTTTAATCCGTGCAATCGGAATTGCCTTAATCGGGAAATATTTTGTACTGCCGGAATCGTTATTCTGTGCAAGCTGCCACTTACTTCCGTCTTCCAGTTCTGCGTCTGTAGGGGAAATAATAGAACCTGCTTTCCAGGAAATTCCGTACGGAGAGAAAATCTTTCTCTGACGAGAGTAAAGCACATCCACTCCACCTTTTGTCTTGGGGTCTCTGTCCATTTCATACGGAACTTTTGCACCGACATTTGTGTATTCAATGGCGCCTGCGCCCATAACATAGGTTGTATAAACCGTGCCGGCCGGAAGCTGCACTACATACTCATTCGCTTTAATGTCGGAGATGTCAGCGGTTACATCGGATTTATTAATTTCCTTGTCTCCTGCTGCACCAGATTCTTTTACCAGCTTCGCACCCTCTGCGTTTTTATCCGCTCTTACATATTTTGCTTTTACGGATTCCGTCGGCATATTATCGTCGATAAGCACTGTTCTTCCGTTTACGGTAGCCAGAGTAAGGTCCCTTTCAATGCCTTCTGCGTCTGTGTACTTCATGTAGGCCAGCAGTTTTAAATTTTCAAGGTTTGTAGCAATCTGGGAATGCATAACTGCCAGACTAAACTTGCCTTTATTGTCCCCCAGCGCTTTCTGGATACCGTTATTCAACGTAACTTCTGTAAATACGTTTTTGTCTGCGTTGTTTGAAATATCATAAGTGTGCTGCTCAACAAAATCTTTGTCGCCTTTTGCAGTCATGGAGAAAATACCTTTTAAAGTTGCAAGCAACGTAGCCTGGTCTACATCGTCCCAGTATTCTGCCACTTCCTCGGCTGCCGGCATGAAATCCTCTCCTGTAATATCCGTAGAGAAGTCTTTTTCCGTCCAGCCATGCGCACGCCCGATAACAATACGTCCATGCGTGTATGTATCTCTGGAATCTGCTGTAATATCCGTATTTCCGTCGTAGTTATCAGCCTCTCCGCCGATTCTCGCCTTAATTGGAATTACAATATAGTTTCCGCCCGTCTGGTCTGGCAGCATTGCAGCATATTCACTCTTTTCTACTACCGCACCAGACTTCAATAATTCGTTTCGGTTAAGGTTTCCCACGCGTTCCACGTATGCGCCAAAAACCTCTCCATTAAAATTCTTTTTGTCAAATAATGGCATTTACATTCTCCTTTACATATACTGTGTAATATCCAGTCCCGGATTTTCATTTTTCATCCGCATTAAATCACCCATATTTAATTTGGTTCCCGGGTCTGTCTTTTTTCCTGTTCCGGCAGTAGTAAAACGAGCAGCATGCTCCTGGGCTCTCTGCTGTTTTTCGTCAATAAAAGCTGTGGCGTCCTTTTCTTTAATCTGTCCAATTAAGTCATTTAAGCCAAGGATTTTGCCGTCTTTCAGCTTCAGTCCGGCCTCTTTTACTTCTGCCATAATTGCTTTCTTTGCCGCTTCGGAACTAAATTTAAGTTCTTCAAACGCTGTGTTTAAGGCATCAGAAAAATCTCTTTCATAAATTTTCTGGTTGTAGTCCTGCTCTGCTGCTTCTGCTTTCTCTTTCCAGTCTGCAATCTCCGTTTTCAGACCTTCGACATCAACCCCATCGAACTTATTCAGTGTTTCTTCTGCTGCCTCTGCTTTCTCTTTCCAGTTATCCCGGTCGGAGGTCAGATTTTCATTTTCTTTCTGCAGCTTTTTAAGGTCTTTCCCGTTTTCTGCCATAACAAAGGCAATCTGTTCTTCGGTCAGTCCTTTTTCTTTTAAATCTTCTGTCTTCATTTTTCTTCTCCTTATCCGCTATTAGGTTATTTATAGGTGTGTAACCGTCCACCAACGGTTTGCCGTTTTATAGGACTTGGCTTGTCCGGAATCGGGGCACCCGGAATCGAACCGGGGACTTGCTGTATGTAAGATAGGCGCTCTGCCAACTGCGCTATGCCCCAATACTGTGCACGCCGGAAATTGCATCCGCTTTTCAACCTCCGGCATATAACCGTTTCTATTAAGGACGTGCACCTTGGAAGGAGGAATCAGATATAAGAAAAGAGCCAGTGGAACATATCACACATTCCACTTGGCTCTGCGTCTGGCGTCTGGCCTATTTGCTCTTAAATATTGTTTTTAATCCCTTATGGACTTCTGCCAAAAAAGTTTTTTTGCATTTTGGGCAGAATACAGGGAGATTCTTTGCGGTGGTATCCACCTGTATTTTGGTTCTGGTCTTACTGCCGCACTTAGGGCAGTGCACCCATTCTTCTATCTCCTCTGTTCTTATACATTTTATCACCTTTTCATCTTTCATTTGTCCCCACGTTATTCCCCTTTCGCACTCTCGTACCGTCTTGCCGCTCCTGTTGCTTTCCTTGCCTGCTCTCTGTTCCATTTGGCTACCTGTAACCTTTCATGGTACGGTTTAAGTTTGTTATCTTCGCAAAATTGCCGATAGGCTTTATTTTGCTTGCTTAAAAGATAAGATTTCCGGTCAAGTTCCTGCTGCAACTCAAATTTTAATTGGGGGTCCTGGCAATTATCTACTGCCGTCTGCATATTCTGTATTTTACGCTTTGTGTCGCGCACACGACGCTCTAATGTCCGCTGGCGCTGTTGTTTTTCATATACCTTTTTATTTTCTTCGTTATCATATTGTTCAAAGTAGTTGTTTTCTCCGTCACTGGCACCGAAACTGTGCCTACAGTTCGCACCGCACAATCCCGTTACTGTCCCGTACCCAGTTTCTGTAAATGGCGGAAACCGCTTATCTTTGCCGGAAAGACTATAAAACTTCCCCTGCCACCAGGAGTGGTTTCCCGGATTCTCCCCGCCGTCTCCAATGCGGGCACCCAAATGGCTGCTTACAAGGATAGTATCCCATTTCATTTCTTTCATGCGTTCGATGGATATTTGCCCCGCCGCCTGGCTTACACCTGTTCGCAAAATCATCATAGTAGCAGCTTCTATACTCATTTTGTATCCCGATGGATACTGCACTTTCAGTCCGTCATCGGAAACCTCTTTTATTACGTCTCTGACCGCCTCTGTGTACGATACAGCCCCAGAAGTGACCATATGGTACGCAGTATCCATCTGCTTAATAAAAAGCCTCTGTGCTCCGTTTGCGGTGGTTCTGGTAAAGTTTCTCCACTCTCCCGCCGTAGCTTCGTAGTTGCGCTGCATGAGCCGCATAAGCGCCGGGGACTGCACCAACGGAACCGGAGACAGCCCTACTGCGCGATATATTTTATCATCCCACTGCAAGGCCGTTACTCCTGTTTCTTCCATGGCCTCTTTTATTTCTTTAAGCTGCACTTTTGTTTTATCGGACAACTCTTTCTGTATGTCCTCTAAAAGGTATCCCGCTTCCTGTAAAACCTCTATCTGCCATTTATCCGTAGCAGTAAGCAGGTAGTCTTCCCCTCTTCCGAGCCGGGTCATTATGCGAGAGATTATTTTGTCCATAATGTTCTTGTGCAATACCGAGGCTATTTCTTCGGCGCCTTCTGTTATCCTGTACAGATAATCCGGTGTCAGCATTTCTTATTCCTCTCTGTAGCTATCAAATATTCTTTCTTCTTTTGGCTGCGCTTCTTCCACCATTTTCTTCGCTTCTTCTTCGGACATCTTCTCAAATTTAACATAGTACATCCACGGCGGCACATCTCCCTGAACTCTATATTTCCACCAGTTTGCCATATCTTCCTGATAGTTATATGTAATGTCCCCAAAGCTAAAAGATATAGATTCTTTTAATGTTTCCCACAGTTCCGGTGGTGTATCTCCGTAAAGGTCTGCCATTACATTGCAGGCATACAGCAGATTTATCATGGTGCCCTGCAGCGCATCTCTGATATTTTTAATCGTTCGGATTGTTTCCTGGTCGTCTGCCTCTACCTGTGTGGCCGTCATCATGCCTGTTTTTTCATCCAGAACGAACATTCCCTGGGAAAATCCACATTTGGTCGAAATCATGGCAAGAATGGAGTTAATATCCTTGATACGCTGCTCTGTAAGGAGTGTGGATACATGCTCATGTACTTTGTTATCTTCTGCTACCCCATTTCCCATTTCCACTCCGCGGACAAAACGAGGCAGTTTTACAGAATGCTGCTCTGCGTACTTAATAGCCGACTGCGGCAGGAATGTTATGTGTTTACTATCCTCAATCTCTCCACTCTTACGGCACCATGCAATATCCAAATCCCGCAACTCTTTTATACAGTTATGCCAAACAGGAACCCCTAACGGGCTTGTCCGGTCAATTCTGTTTGGTGCCGGATTTTTGAAATAAGCATAAAGCGGATACTTTACATTTTCCAAAGCAATGTCTGGCTGTATATTCGCCCATTCCTTCACCTCTGTCAAAGAGCATATATTCCCTATTCCTTCCTGTTCTGCAGAATTAATACCACCTCTTGCTTTATATGCATAATTAGTAATGCGGTAAATTTGTCTTTCTTCTCCTGCATCCATGCGCATAGTCTCAAATCTATGCCACTCCAGTCGAGTATACCTCCACTTTCCACGTTCGATTTGGCTCTGGAATACACATCCCAGAATATTCCCATTGCTATCCGTCTCTGTGGGTGCAAAACTTCCAGGCTCAATGTAATCCACATCCTTTCCGTTTGGTTTAAACATTAAGCCGCAATTCCCCAACGCCTCCGATGTCTTATCATTTATCACTGCAAGAACGTAATCTGCCTGTTCCTGCAAGTAATCAGCCCTTGGACTCCCAGATATATCAATTCCTAAGTCAAGCGTTACAAGTCCAGCCGTTACATCATCTATATACCCCGCAAAATTAATGCTTTTAATATCGTCCTTTTCATCTTCCCATGGTGGTTTCCCCGATGTAATGCAGCTGTATTCCCATATTGCATTTTCCATAATGCCAGACAGTTGTATATCCGCCTGGAACCTCTCCTTTATTTCTTTTTTAAACAATTTATCCCACACCGCCTTTACCCATGTGATTAATCCCATTTCACCATTCCTTTATACAATCCACCTATTTAACATTCTGGCTACTCCATATATGTAATATCGTAACAGGTCCATATGGTGGTCGTTTTCTTTTATTACTTCATCTTCTGGCTTATCATCATTCCAAGCATATGCCTGGAACTCTTTTATAGTTTCTATGCAACTATCATGAATTTTGAGTAAGCCATAATTAAGGTATTTTGTGACTTCTTGTATACCATTCATGACATCATTGTTTGCACCCTTTACTATATATTTACCGTATTTCTTTATTGTTTCGATAAAGCCTGCTGCCGAAGGGTCTACAATAATGTATTCGATAGGTAAATCACCTATCATACGTTCCAATAGTTTATAATACCCCTCATTATCCAGCCTATCTCTGTCGCGGCCAGAATAATGCAGTTCTTTAATCATTGTGCTGCTCCTGCCGTCAAAATCAAAAATCCCCACAGCAAACGGATTTACCGTACCATAGTCAATGGATACATAATACTGGTGGCTGCGCTTATATTCCACCGCCCCACTTACAATATGCCGTTCCCGACTAAACATGGGGTATACAAGCCCCTCTGCCAGAGCCCACTCTCCCAATATGTACCGGTTATAATATACAGAGCCTTCGTATTCTCTACATAAGTTCTGTACAAATTCCGGGTCCAGAAACGGATTATCAAATATTGTATATTTCTGGCAATAGATATCAAAATCACTTTCCAGAAATTGCTTTAGCCAGTGGTTGGGCCCTTGTGGATTCAACGCCCCGTCAAAACAAGAGTAAGGTTTATCCAGACGGGATTTAAGCATTTCAAATACTTCCTCGTTCCAGTCTGCCACCTCGTCTCCGTAGACGTATTTAATAGAACTACCACGGAGTTTAGACACCTGGCTCACTTTTTCAGCACCCAGACAATAAACTCTTTCTCCAAAAAGATTACAAATATTCTGGCTGTTTATTTCTCCTACCAGTTCCGTCCCCCACATATCACGCATAGGCTCTAATATATTTCGCTCTATTGTAGACTTCGTAACTCCCAGAATAACAGCCAATCCCGGCTTCCCAATTCTGGCTCTTATCCTTTTGGGTATAACATAGTAATCCATATACGTCTTACCGCTACGAGTAGCGCCGCTCTTAAAATTCCAGCGCCGATTTGCATTATCGAAATATTCCCTTTGTTTCAAGCTGAACGGCATTAGACTACGCCTCCTATACTTTTCAGCACTTCGTCCAATTTTGCCAGTGCATCTTCATTGGCCTCCTGTTCCCCGTTCCAGCCCTTGAAATTATTCCTTAGACTAAACTGTGCGCCATTACTACCGTCTTTATCAAATAGTCTTTGCTCTGCATATTCTTCTACTCGGGATTTCGCACGCGTAATTGTGTCATTAAATTGTTTTTTCCCCTGGTAATTCAGCAATGCCTGTCTGCTTGCAAAGCCCAACGCAAGGGCGAGCCCTGTGACTGTGGGCGGTTTCCTGTCTATGATAATTGGAGACCCATATTTATTGAGCACTACTTCTCCTGCTGCATCTGTTAAAGGGCGCCCTTCGCATTCCTTAAAATAACTCTCAATTTTTTCTTCAATTTCTTCTTTTGTTTTATATATAGGCGGTCTTCCTGCTTTTGCCATTTATATTCACCTCTTTATCGTTCCCATCGCTTATCACTACCATTCCACTTAAAACCTTTCCTTTTAAGTTCTTCTTTTATATCGTATGTTTGTCCAGACACAGTTTTTGCTTTATCCAAATTAACATTAAACACAGAGCCATTCACTGCCCCCGCCCTTAGTTCGTAGGTGGTGTATACCCTCTTGCTCGATGCTCTTTCGCTTTCTGTCGGATACGCATAATCAAAGGTGAGATTTCCCTTTCCATCTGTCTGTGCTTCTAATATTTTGTCCTTATATGTCCGCATGCCATAATTTTTATTAACAAAACTCGATTTAATTTTTCTTTTTTTGTCGCTTACAATTACACCGTCTGTATTCTTCCCTAATCCACTACTGCTGCCTCTACCACCCATTTATCGTTACCTCCTTAAATTTATCCGAAAACGGCTTAACCCTTACAATATTTCCCATGCACTGTTCTGGCACACTGCCATAGAATATAATCGTATCCGGTTGTAAACGTATTATCATTTCTTTATACCCGTGCACAAACATTTCAGTTTTCTCTTTGCTATTCATGCAACCTACACTGGACACCGCAACGGTTCCGCCTTCCGGCTCTCCGTCAAAACACCACTCAAATGAATCTTTGTCACTCCAGGAAATTGTCGGAATCACATTGGCACCATATAACTGCATATATGCCCCAATCCAATGCTTACGATAATGATTGTATATCTGGATTGCTTTTGGAAAATCCGTGTATGTACTAAAATCTGGAGACAACACGCATGCAAAGTCCGAAAGCATGTCTATATATGCATCTGGATTATTCCAAATTCTGGAAAATTGATAATCGTCAACGAAGAAATGTACGCCCTTCTCCTCTTTTTGTTTGCAACTTTTCGCATAATTAAACGAAATAAAGTCACATTGCTTAAATTCTCCATTTAAAATCTGTGGGATGCCATACTCTCCCACCCCCCCTCAAATATACATTTCTGCAAATTTTCGTAATTTCTTTTGCCTTTATACATAAAAATCACCCCATATGCGGTATTGTCCTTATTTTAATTTTACCGCATATGGGGTGATGATTTGTCCCCACATTATATTGTTATTCTATTCCACCTAAGACGCCTTTCAAATTCTTCCAGCGCTTTTCGCTGGTATCCCTGGAAGTCGTCGCGTTTTATTGGTATATACTGTTTTTTACTCATATTCACATATCCTACTCCGGTTGTAAGACTGTAAAATAGTTCTGCTGCAATGTCTGGACAAGCGTTTTGTGTCGCCTCAAGGAGCCACTTTTGTTGCTCTCCCCTTACACTTTTGCAGTACTCTCTAAGCCGTTTAGCATATTCCCGTGAGATTCCATAATCTTTTAAGTATGTCTCCCTTACTCTTGCCACAGTTCCACCTCCGTTTTATTTAAGCCGCCCTCTTACGAATCTGTCTTAACGTGTCCGCTGTACTGGAAGCATAATATTTTACTGTTATTGCCGGGTCTTCGTGTCCAAGCACCTCTTGTATTGTTCCTATGTCTACCCCTTTTTCTCTTAATGTCATTCCAAGCGTTTTCCTCATTTTATGCGGATATACTCTGCACTCCAGCCCTGCACGTTTCCCTATATTTTTCATAATTACTTCAACCCCGCTTTTTTTCAAGGCATTATACGGGGCTCTGCATGCAATAAAAAGACAAGGATTATTATCTATTCTTGTAGAAAGGTACTTTTGCAAATGATACCTGCACTCCTCATCCAGATACAGAAGCCTGTACGAATTGGTTGTGCGCTTCTTTTCGCTTTGCACCATAACGTCCCCAGTTTCCCAATTTATGCAAAAGCGGTTTATTCTCAACACTTCTCCCACTCTGGCGCCTGTACTTCTTAACACTTCCAGTATTGCTCTGTCTCTTTCGCTTGCACATGCCTCTCTTAATTTTTCCATTTCGGTACGTGTAAAGCAGTCAATCGGCCCACGCTGCTCTTGTCTCTGCGGTATTGTTTCAACCGGATTGCTTTCTATCATTTTTTCTTTTCGCATCCAGCCAAAGAAAGCAGACAAGAATTTCCTTTCATTATTTACCGTCACCCCGCGGTTTATTTTTCCGTTGTTATTCACATTTCTTCTTTCGTACCAGTTTAAATAGCAGGATATGTCAATATCTGTAACCTCATTAAGCGCTTTGTGGTTAAACATCAAAAACATTTTTACCGACCGGAGATAGTCTTCTAATGTTCCTTTTGCCAAGAACGCTTTTTTGCATAAGAACAACTCTATTATATATTTGTTTCTTTCGTCTATAGTGTTTTGTACTTCTGCCGGAAGAGTTTCCATCCGTTCTATTGCGACTTGCCTCAGTTCTTCTATCAAAATATCATCCAGAATATTCAGAACCTCCGTGTTTACGTACTGTCTCATCTGTACAATCACATTATTTCTCATTTCACTTTTAATATCACTGTTCATTTCACTACCTCCTAGCCATTAAGTATTTTTTATTTTTTATATTTTTTATGCTTTCCCTTATATATAGAGTGGAGTGTTACCATTTGTTTTTTGTTTTGGTCTCTCTTTCCTCCTATTTTACATTTTTCGCATACCCATTGTCCTTCTGGTACTATCTCCCCACAACACACGCATCTATCTTCCATATTGCGCTCCT
>ENA-ORUM01002136-ORUM01002136.1-human-gut-metagenome-genome-assembly--contig:-NODE-2136-length-12362-cov-5.328431_pt1 | contig 12362 bp, 10 predicted proteins | sample MGYA00242083_ERZ509217 | MGnify/ENA primary metagenome ERZ509217 (study PRJEB26280, sample SAMEA2338831) | human gut metagenome | biome: human gut; feature: human-associated habitat; material: faeces... | reverse complement strand
TCCTGGGTAGTGGCCGCCGTAAGGCTGATCTGATATTTGCCATCCACCTTCATGATGGTCTGGGGCGCATCCGTATACACCACCTGGGCGATTTCCCGCACAGGGACCTGAATGCCCTGATTGTTAGTCAGAGTGGCATCCATCAGGCTGTTCATGCTGTCATACAGCCCCTCTGGATATTCCAGCTTCACCTCATATTCCGTTCCGTCCTTTGTTACGGTAAGCACATCCGTTCCGCTTAAAATATTGCGGATGCTGCCCGCCACCTGCACGGGCGTCATTCCATAATGCATGGACATCAGCGGGTCGATTTCCAGTTTGGCCGCGGTGCTCGTGTCCTGGGCGGAGGAGGTTACCTTGATTACGCCGTCCACCTGCTCCATGGCTTCCTGGGCTTTCCGGGCCGCTTTTTTCAAAATCTCCATATCCGCGCCCTGCAGATCGATTTCTGTGGTGGAAGAGGACATCATGCCGCTTCCCATACTGCTGCCGCCGGAAGCAATATCCAGCTCCATACCCGTATAGTCCCTGGTTTCCCTATTCCACTTTTCTATCACATCCGCAGTGGACAGCTCCCTATCACTTTTCAGGTAGGCGCGCAGGCTGGCGGAAGATCCGCTTTCTATGGAAACACTATAGGATGCAACGTCTGGCTCTGCCTTGGCAAGCGCCTCCAGCTTTTCCATGGCGCTTTCCTTGTCCTCCAGCGTGGTTCCTGGCCGGAAGGAGGCGGAAACCTCCACAATTCCTTCATCGGAGGCAGGCATCAGCTCCATATTTACCTGGGTAAGCATCAGTCCCGCCACAGCCACCAGGGCAAGGGTAACGCCCACCACCACCAGCTTCCTGTGAAGCACCTTTCTCAGGATTTTCCTGTATACACGGGTGGTTTTATCCACGATCCTGTTTGCCGGAATCTCCTTCTTCTCCGTGGGCTTGAAAAGGGAGTAAAAGAGGGGCACCAGAGTCATGGCTGATATCAGGGAGGCAAGCATGGCAAATACAATGGTAAAGCCCAGCTGGCCGAACATCTGCCCCGCCAGATCATCCACGGTGGCCAGGGGAAGATATACCACGATTGTAGTAATTGTGGAAGCGATGATTGACATGGTTACCGCCTTGGTTCCCCGCAGCGCCGCTTCCTTATAGTCCTCATGCGTATCCCTGGCCCTGAAGCAGCTTTCAATCACGACGATGGAGTTATCCACGATCATACCGATGGCGATGATGAGGGCCGAGCCCGTCATCAGGTCGATATTATAGCCGGCGAAATTCAGCAGGATGACCGCCAGCAGGATAGACAGGGGCATGCTGATACCGACGATCAGACTGGCCTTCAGGTCGCCGAAGAAGATGAACAGGACGATCATGGTGAGGATGACGCCGGTGATGAGGGTGTTGAGGATCTCACCCAGGGTCTCCAGAATGCTGTCGCCCTCGCTGTAAGTGACCTGGAAGCCCACGCCGTCCACGCTGTACTGGTCCAGTACGTCCTGAACGGCGCTGCACACCTCCATGGTGGAGGCGGAGTCCTGCTTGGTGACGGTGAGCATGACGCTCTCCTCGCCGTTATAGCGGCTGACCGAATCGGCCTCCGCCTTGTAGAGGTTGAAGAAGGTGCAGATGTCCTCCAGCATGACCGTCTGGCCGGAGGGGGTCTGGATGGGCAGGTCCCGGAAGCTGGGGTTGACCTCCACGTTGCCGTACACCCCCAGGGCGATGTCCTGGGAGCCCAGGGATACACTACCCACCGGCATGTCGAAGTCGGCCGCCGCGATGGCGGAGCCCACGGTGGAGATGGACAGGCCGTACTGGCGCATGGCCGCCTCATCCAGCACGATGCGCAGATACTCGTCCCGGGCGCCGGACAGCTCCACCCGGGCCACGCCGCCGATGTTCTCCAGGGCGGGGACCACGTCGTCCTCCAGATAGTCGGTCACGTCGATCCCCTCGGGGGCGGTGGCGGAGATGATCATGGTGCCCAGGGCATCGGCGCTGATCTCCATGATCATGGGGTCCTGGCAGTCGTCCGGCAGGGAGGGCATCAGGTTGTCGATGGCGCTTTTCAGATCGGAGTAGGCGTCGTTCATATCCGTGCCGTAGTTGTAGGTCAGCTGCAGCATGGTGTAGTTTTCCGAGGAGTAGGAGTTGATGCTGTCCAGGCCGGACAGGGATTCGCACTCCTCCTCCAGGGGCTGGGTGAGCAGCCGGTCCACGCTGTCGGCGTCCGCTCCGGGCCAGGTGACCATCACCAACTCCATAGGCATCTCCATATCCGGCATGTACTCCAGGGGCATCTGGCGCAGAGCGGCGGAGCCGAACACCACGATACCCAGGATCAGCATGATCACGGACATGGGGCGGCGCAGGACTAATTGAACAAACTTCATGGTCCGTTATCCCTCCGCCTCTCCGCCGGCCGTCTCACCGGAGGCGGCGCTGCTGCTCTGGGACGAGGCGGCCGGGGAGTCCGCCGGTGCCGAGGAGTCGGCGGGCGCGGAGGAATCCGCGGGAGCATCCGTCTCCGCGCCGGCCAGGCGCACGTCGGCGCCGTCCCGCAGGCTGGCCGACCAGGTGGTAATGACCTGGTCCCCCGGGGTCAGGCCGTCAGTGACTGCGATCTCGTCGGCGGTGTACAGGCCGATGGTCACGTCGCTGCGGACAGCCTTCCCGTCCTGGAGCAGGTACACATAGGCCACGCCGTCCTCAAAGAACATGGCGTCGCTGGGAACCAGCACCGCGCCGGCGGCCCGGTGGGCGGTGGTGGTCAGCTCCACCGACAGGCCGTCGGGCAGGTCCTGAGCCCCGTCGATGACGGCCTTCACCTGGAACTGCCCCACCTGGGCGTTGACCACGCCGCCGATCTCGGTGACAGCCCCCTCATAGGTCTGGCCGTTGTAGTTGACGGTCACCGCCTGGCCGGGGGTGAGGGTCTGGCGCACCGAGTCGGTGACATAGAAGGTGACCGTCTTGTTGCTGCCGTTGGAGATGACAAAGGCGGCGGTGCCCGAGGCGGCGAAGTTGTTCTCCGTCACGTTTACCGCCTCCACCACCCCTGAGATGGGGGCGGTGAGGTTGTAGAGGGAGAGCTGGTACTGGGCCGACTCCACCCCCACCTGGGCGGACCGGATGCCCGCCTGGGCGGAGTTCAGCGAGGCCCGGGCGGCCTCCACCCCGGCCTGGGCGGACAGAAGGGTCTGATGGGCCTGGTCCACCTCCGCCTGGGAGGCGGCTCCGATCTCCAGCAGGGCCAGAGTGTCGTCGTAGTTGTCCTGGGCCAGGCGCAGCTGCTCCTGGAGGAGGGGCAGGTCGGCCCCGCCGTAGTTGGCCACGGCGCTGTTGTAGCTCTCCTGGGCGCTGCTCACCGCGGCCTGGGCGTTCTGAAGGCTGAGGCGGGCGCTCTCGTCGTCAAAGCGGCACAGCAGGTCCCCGGCGGTGACGGTGTCCCCCACTGAGACGGCCACCTGCTCCACATTACCGGATACCATGGCCACCACGCTGGCGGTGCCCTCGGCGGAGATGGTGCCGATGTAGGTGCTCTGGGTGCTCAGATCGCCGGTCTGGACGGCGGTGGTTTCCACCGTGACCGTGGGGTCCAGCACAGGTTCCTCCACCTGCTCCTGACAGCCGCTCAGGGCCAGGACCAGGGCGCAGCAGAGCAGGGCGGATCGTGTTCGATTCATAGACGTGTACTCCATCCTTTCTCCCGTTCAGGGAATTCACATCCCGCGCGGGGGCGGCCATAGGCCGCCCCCGCGCTGTGTTTCAGTATCATCGGGCCAGGGTGCGGAGGGCCCGCGGAGGAAAGTCCGGCGGCGGTCAGTTCTGGGAGAGCTGGCCGGTCTCCACCGCCCAGCAATAGCTGTTCCGGGCGGTGAACAGATCCCGCCAGGCGCCGTCCACCGTGGACTGGGCGGAGGCCACATTGTCCTGGGCGGTGAGCACCTCGGAGTAGGAGATCAGCCCCAGGTCGTAGCGGGTCTGGGCGGTCTCCAGCAGGGTCTGCTGCCAGGCCAGGGCGGACTGGGCGTTTTCCAGCACCTGCTCATAGTTGGCAAGAGAGTCGTACAGGGACTTGAAGCTGGTCTCAAAGTTCTGGACGGTGGACTGGTAGGTGAGCTGGGCGGCGTTCCAGGTGTGCTCCGCCTGCTGGTACAGATACTGCTTGCTGGCGCCCCGGTAGTCGGACTGGTCGTCTTCCCACTGCTCCTTTGCGTCGTCCAGGGTGAGCTGGGCGTTCCGCAGGGTCCAGCTGGCCGCCTTGGCGGCCTCCAGGTCGGCCTCATAGTCGGGCTCCTCCCAGACGGCCTCCTCCTGGGTGGGCAGGGGCCCCAGAACCAGCTCCCCGGTGGGGTCCTCCCCGATCAGGTTCTGGAGCTGGATCTTCAGCTGGCGGATGTTGGAGTCCAGGGTGGCCAGCTGGCTGACGGTCTGGGCCCGGGTCTGCTCCAGCTCAGTCACCGTCTGCTGGGACACCTGGCCCAGCTGCTCTCGCAGGCGCAGCTGCTCCAGGTTGCGGTCGATGGTGTCCAGCCCCCGCTGGCCGTCGGCGGCCTGCTGCTCCAGGCCCACCAGGGTGATGTAGAGGTTCTCGCCCCCGGACACCACCTGGTTGACGGTGTCCTCCAGCTGCCAGACCACGTCGGCGTTGTCCGCCTGGAGCTCCCCGTCCTTGATGGAGTCAAACACGTCCCGCAGGGAGTCGTAGCTCTGGTCCAGGGCGTCGGCGGCCTGGCCGGCCCCCATAAGAATCATCATCCACTGGGCCTGGGCGATGTCGTTGAGCTGCCGGCGCAGGTCCTCGTACATCTGGTCGTAGTCGATGTCCTCGATTCCGGTGATGTTCTCAATGAGAATCCGGGCGTTGAGGCTCTCCGCACGGATGCGGTCGTCCAGATTCCCCCAGGTCACCGTCCCCTCCGGGTCGGGCTCCGGCTCAGGCTCGGCCTCCCCCGCTTCGGTTCCGTCCGTCTGGGCGGACTCCTCCTCCTGGACCGCCTCCTGGGCGGTCCCCTTCTCCTCGTCCGGCTCGGCGGCCATGGAGGGGAGGGTCAGTGTGCCGGCCAGGGTCAGAATGACCAGCAGCATAGAGATGCTTCGTTTCATGGAAGGTTCCTCCGTTGGATTCATGCTTCTGCATGCAGATTGGTCATCGTAGTCATCATAGCGCGGGAAGGTAAACTGAGCGTAAACTGCCCCAAGGCCCGGCTAGGAGAGAATACCGGATTTTTTCGGCATCCCGCCCTTGATTTTGTCGAAGCGCACAGACCGGAAGGGGTTGGAAATTTACACTGGGTTTACCCGGAGCGGCTATCCTGAGGAAAGAGACGGTCCGGCCCTTTGACGGGGCCTGTCCGCGGCGGTATAATACCGTTGATACTACTCTTAAATATAGAATAACTCCGGCGGGGGAGAATGTCCAGAAGGATTTTTTGGGCGGAGCGCCGCCCCGGAGGGAGAGGAGGAGCGGCATGGCGACCATTTTGCTGGTGGAGGACGACGACTCCATGCGCCTGCTCACCACCGCCAAACTGAAGCACCAGTTCAACATAGTGTGCGCCGGGGACGGCGTGGAGGCGCTGGAGGTGCTGGAGCGCCGGGCAGTGGACCTGATCATCGCCGACGTGATGATGCCCCGGATGGACGGGTACACCCTGGTGAAGACCCTGCGGGAGCGGGGGGACTCCATCCCCGTGCTGCTGCTCACCGCCAAGCAGTCCTTTGAGGACAAGCGGGAGGGGTTTTCCTCCGGCATTGACGACTATATGACCAAGCCGGTGAACTATGAGGAGCTCACCTGGCGGCTCAACGCCCTGCTGCGCCGCTCCCGCATCGCCAGCGAGCAGAAAATTGTGGTGGGGCGGGTGGTGCTGGACTCCGGCACCTACACGGTGCGGCGGGAGGGGGAGACCCTGGAGCTGCCCAAAAAGGAGTTTGAGCTGCTCTATAAGCTCCTGTCCTACCCCGGACAGATCTTCACCCGCAACAAGCTGCTGGATGGTGTCTGGGGCTATGACTCGGAGAGCGGGGAGGACACGGTGAAGACCCACATCAGCCGCCTGCGCAACAAGCTGCGGGACATCCCGGAGTTCCGCATCGTCACCATCAAGGGCCTGGGCTATAAGGCGGAGATTACCAAGGAGGAAGGCGCATGAATAAGAGAAAGCGGGGACATAACCGCACACTGGGATTCTGGCTGGCGCTGGAGTCCATCGTGGTGACCCTGGCCGCCGTGGCCCCCTTCGCTCTGCTCCACCTGGTGAACCGCTTTTACTGGCTCAGGGCCTCCACGGTGCTTGCCCTGGGGATGCTGGTGATCATGGGCAGCGTGGTGGGTGTCACCGCCACCCTGTTCAGCCGCCGGTTCAACCGGATGGTCTCCGGCCTGACCCGGGGGCTGCGGGCGGTGGCCGACGGGGACTTCTCCCAGCGGCTGGAGCCGGAGGAGGGCGGCCCCCTTCAACCCGCCTATGAGGACTTCAACAAGATGTCCAAGGAGCTCCAGAGCATCCAGACCCTGCGCGCCGACTTCATCAACCACTTCTCCCACGAGTTCAAGACCCCCATCACCGCCATCAAGGGCTTTGCCGAGCTCCTCCGGGAGCCGGATACCACCCCGGAGGAGCGGGACCAGTATCTCCAGATCATTCTGGACGAGTCCTCCCGCCTGGCCGACCTGGCCAACAGCACCCTGCTGCTCACCAAGCTGGAGTCCCAGCAGTGCATCGCGGAGAAGCGGCCCTACTCCCTGGACGAGCAAATTAAGCGGTGCGCCATTCTCCTCTCCCCCGCCTGGGAGAAAAAGCGGATCTCCTTCACCGCCAATCTGGAGCCGGCGGAGTACGCGGGCAATGAGGAGCTGATGCGCCATGTGTGGATCAACCTGCTGAACAACGCGGTGAAATACACCCCCGAGGGGGGCGAGATCACCGTCACCCTTCAGGCCCGGCCGGAGGAGCTGACGGTCTCGGTGGCCGACACCGGCATCGGCATGTCGGAGGAGGTACGGGCCCATATCTTCGACAAATACTACCAGGGGAACCCCAACGGCAGCGGGCGGGGTCTGGGGCTGGGCCTGTCCATCGTCCAGCGGATCGTGGAGCTGTGCGGAGGCCAGATCCAGGTGGACAGCGTGGAGGACCAGGGGAGCACCTTTACCGTCCGGCTGCCCCGGGCGGTGTAGCGCCCGGTGGGATACGGCCTCAGAAAGAAAAAAGCGGGGACAGGTCATGGACCTGTCCCGCAGGCTGTCGGAAAAGTCCAAGGACTTTTCCGACAGCCTGCAAAAATGCCGTTACTTTTGCGCCGCTGTTCGGCGCAAAAGTCCGCGCTTCGCTTGCCGGAAGCCTTGCACAGCAAGGCTTCCGGGGCATTTGATCCCACTCGAGGCGGGCTGCTGCCCCCTCGAGCTCCCCCGCCCTGACGCAGGCGGATTTAATGCTGCGCGAGTTTTCGACAAACTGAAACGGGGACAGGTCATGGACCTGTCCCCGTTTTGTTATACGGGATCGTAGTAGATGAGCATGCTCAGCTGGGCCGGCTCATCCCCGGCGTTGGCGTAGTGGTGGGGCTGGTCCGCCGGGAAACGGATGGAGTCCCCGGTACTCAGGCGGTGGACCTCCTCCCCCACGCCGATCTCCGCCGTCCCCTGAAAGACGGTGATATACTCCTCCGTCCCCCGCATATGGGGCTGGGCCTCCAGATGGCCCTGGGGCTCGATGACGATGCGGTAGGTCTCAAACAGCCGCCGCTCGTCAAAGGGAAAGGCGGGGTAGTTGCGGTAGCGCCCCCCGTCCTCCTCCAGAGGCGCGCCGCACCGGAGGACGGACACCCCCTCGCTCTGGGGCTCCACCAGGGAGGTGAAGGAGACCTTGAATCCGTTGGCGATCTTCCACACCACCGAGATGGTGGGGTTGACCTCCCCCTTCTCAATCTGGGCCAGCATGCTCCGGGACACCCCGGTGAGCTCCGCCGCCCCGTCCAGGGTCAGCTTCTTCCGCTCCCGGGCGGCCCGGACGTTTCGGGCGATGACGTCGTTGACATTCAAAGATGCAGCCCCCCTATTGACAATATAGTATCACAATAGTACAATATAAGAGAAATCCGGGATATTGGATTTTTCATCCTAGATATTGTATCATCCCTGGAACAGGAGGTCAAGCGCCATGTTTCCCTGGTACGCCTTCCTCACCTACGCGGTGATCACCGCCGCCACCCCGGGCCCCAACAACATCATGTCCATGTCCAACGCCGGACGGCTGGGCTTCCGGCGGGCTCTGCCCTTCAACTTCGGCATCTGGGTGGGATTCACCATTGTGATGGTGCTGTGCACCCTGTTCTGCACCGCCCTGTCCGCCCTGATCCCGGCCATCCGGCTGCCCATGCTGGTGCTGGGGGCGGCCTATATGCTCTATCTGGCCTGGGGCACCTTCCGCAGCTCCGACGTGATCCAGGAGGACCACTCCCGGGAGGGCTTCCTGTCCGGCCTGCTCCTCCAGTTCATCAACCCGAAAATATATCTCTACTGCATCATGTCCATGGAGGCCTACATCCTCCCCTACTACGGCGGACAGCCGGTGATTCTGTTTCTCTTTGCCCTGCTGCTGGCCTTCATCGGGTTTGCGTTCACCCTGGCCTGGGCGGCCTTCGGGTCGGTGTTCCGCCTCCTGTTCTCCCGGCACGCCCGGGCGGTCAACACCATTATGGCCCTGCTGCTGGTGTACTGCGCCGTCTCCCTGTTTCTGTGAGCTACACCCCCCGCAGCTCCACCTGCTCTACATAGGGCCGGACCAGGTCCGCGAAGCTCCCCAGCGTCTCCCCGTCCCAGGGGTGGAGCCCCTCCCGGAGCACCGTGTCCCGGTCCACAAAGCTCTGGAGGAAGTACCGCTTCGCACCGGCGATCCAGGGGCCGATGGCCTTGAAGCTGTCCGCGTCGTGGAACTCCCGTACCACCGTGGTGCGGAACTCGTAGTCCACCGTCCCCTGGAGCAGGAAGGAGACGCTCTCCCGGAAGGGGGCCAGGTCCAGGCCGGGCACCCCCGCCGTCTCCCCGTACCGCCCGGGACTGTTTTTCACGTCCATGGCCACGTAGTCCACCAGACCCGCCTCCGCCAGGGCCCGCAGCTGAGCGGGGCGGCCGCCGTTGGTGTCCAGCTTCACCGGATAGCCCAGCTCCTTGATTTGAGAGAGCAGCTCCGGCAGGCCCGGGCGGAGCAGGGGTTCCCCTCCCGTGACGCACACCCCGTCCAGCAGGCCCCGGCGCTTGCGCAGAAAGGCCAGCAGCTCTTCGCTGTCCAGCTCGGCCGGCATGGGGCCCAGCACCAGTCCCCCGTTGTGGCAGAAGGGACAGCGCAGGTCGCACCCCCCCAGAAACACGGTACACGCCACCCTGCCGGGATAGTCCAGCAGGGTCATCTTCTGCAGTCCCTGAATATCCATGTCCGTCTCCTCCCACAGCGCGTTTTCTCCTCCCATTGTAGAGTCGGGCCGGGCGGCTGTCAACGGGGGGCGGTCCCAGGGGGAAAATTCCATGAAAATTCCCCGTTGTTCCCGGCGGCGGGACATGGTAAAATAACATGTACATTTTTCCGCGGATACAAAGGAGACCGTTCCATGTTATATGCCATTCTTGCGGCCGTTCTGGTGGCCCTGGACCAGCTGGTGAAGTATCTGGTGGTCCAGAATATCCCCCTGGGGGAGCATGTGCCCTTCCTCCCCTACCTGCTGGACCTGACCTATGTCCAAAACACCGGGGCCGCCTTCTCCCTGTTCTCCGACCACACCTGGATCCTCGCCCTCATCTCCCTGGTGATGTCGGTGCTGCTGGCCATCGCGGTGTGGAAGCCCCTGTTCCGCCACCCCTTCGGCCGGACGGCCCTGGCCCTGCTGCTGGCGGGGGCGGTGGGCAATCTCATTGACCGGGCCCTCCAGGGCTATGTGGTGGACATGTTCCACGTGCTGTTCATGGAGTTCGCCGTGTTCAACGTGGCCGACATCTGCGTGGTGGTGGGGGGCTTCGCCGCGGTGGTCTACTACCTGTTCTTCTATGAGAAGCTGGAGGGCAAGCCCAAGGATTCCGGCGCCCCCCAGGAGGAGCAGGCGTGACCCCCCTCATCCTCACCCCGGAGGCGGGGGGCGAGCGGCTGGACGCCTTTCTGGCCCGCAGCGTAGAGGGGCTCACCCGCTCCGCCGCCCAGCGGCTGCTGGAGGAGGGGGCGGTGACCAGCGGAGGCCGCCCCCTGAAAAAGAGCGAAAAGACCGCCCCCGGGCAGGTCATTCAGGTGGTCCTCCCGGAGCCGGAGCCGGTGGACGTCCTCCCCCAGAACATCCCCCTGGATGTGGTGTATGAGGACAGCGATGTGATCGTGGTGAACAAGCCGGTGGGCATGGTGGTCCACCCCGCCCCCGGCCATCCAGACGGGACTTTGGTCAACGCTCTGTTATATCACTGCGGCAATACACTCTCCGGAATCAATGGGGAGCTGCGGCCGGGCATCGTCCACCGCATCGACCGGGACACCTCCGGCCTCATCATCGCGGCGAAAAACGACAAGGCCCACCTGGCCCTGGCGGAGCAGCTTCAGGACCACTCCCTGGCCCGGGTGTACGAGGCGGTGGCGGTGGGCAGCTTCCGAGAGGACTCGGGCACGGTGGACGCCCCCATCGGCCGCCACCCTGTGGACCGGAAGAAAATGGCCATCGAGCCCCGAAACGGGCGGCCGGCGGTGACCCACTGGCGGGTACTGGCCCGCTATCCCGGCCATACCCACGTGGAGTGCCGCCTGGAGACCGGCCGCACCCACCAGATCCGGGTCCACTTGGCCTCCATCGGCCACCCCCTCCTGGGGGACACGGTGTACGGCAGCAAAAAGCCCTACCCCGGCCTGGCCGGCCAGTGTTTACACGCCAGAAAACTGATTTTCCGGCATCCGAGGACCGGGGAGCGGGTGGAGCTGGAGTGCCCCCTGCCCGACTGGTTCCAGGGGGTGCTGGACAAGCTGGAGCGGATGTCTCGATAAACAAAAATGCCATTACTTTTGCGCCGCGCAGCGGCGCAAAAGCCCTCGCTTCGCTTGCCGGAATCCTTGCACGGCAAGGCTTCCAGGGCATTTGATCTCATTCGAGGCGGGCTGCCGCCCCCTCGAGCTCCCCCGCCTCAATTTGAGCGGATTTATCTCAGCGGAGGTTTTTGACAAACTGGAGCGGCGCGGAACTTGTTGTTCCGCGCCGCTGTTTTGTTTATTTTGGATTTCTCCGCCGGGCCGCCTTCAGCCGGGCCATGGCCCGAGCCAGGGCAGCCTTGGAGTTGTAGTAGTCCCGCACGCTGAGCTTCTGTTTAAGGCGCTCCTCCGCCCGCTCCCGGGCGGCCTCGGCCCGCTTCAGATCGATGTCCTCGGGGCGCTCGGCGGCGGACACCAGGACCATCACCCGGTCGGGCATGATCTCGGTGAGCCCCTGGCCCACCACCGCGTAAGTCCACTCCCCGCTCTGACGGAACCGCAGCTCCCCGGGGACCACGGCGGTGGCGATGGGCTCATGGCCCGCCTCCACGCCAAGGGAGCCGTCCAGGGCGGGAAGGACCAGGGCCTCCGCCTCCCCGATGAAGAACTGCTTATCCGGGGTGACGATCTCCAGGTGGAAGGTCTTCTTGGCCCCCTGGGCCTGTGCCGCTTCCGCCACTTAGATCACCCCCATGTCCCGGGCCTTCTTGCGCACCTCGTCCACATCGCCGGTCATGCTGAAGGCGGCCTCGGGCAGGTGGTCCAGCTCGCCCCCCAGGATGGCCTCGAAGGAGCGCAGGGTGTCCTCCAGCTTTACGAAGCGGCCCTCCAGGCCGGTGAAGGTCTGGGCCACCGAGAAGGGCTGGGAGAAGAACTGCTGCACCCGGCGGGCCCGCTCCACCGCCTGCTTGTCGTCCTCACTGAGCTCCTCCATGCCCAGGATGGCGATGATGTCCTGGAGCTCCCGGTAGCGCTGCAAGAGCTCCTGCACCGCCCGGGCGATCTTGTAGTGGCGCTCCCCTACCACGTCGGGCTCCAGAATCCGGGAGGTGGACTCCAGGGGGTCCACGGCGGGGTAGATGCCCTGCTCCACGATCTTCCGGGACAGCACGGTGGTGGCATCCAGGTGGGTGAAGGTGGTGGCGGGGGCGGGGTCGGTGAGGTCGTCGGCGGGGACGTACACCGCCTGCACCGAGGTGATGGCCCCGCTCTTGGTGGAGGTGATGCGCTCCTGGAGGGCGCCCATCTCGTTGGCCAGGGTGGGCTGATAGCCCACGGCGGAGGGCATGCGGCCCATAAGGGCGGACACCTCGCTGCCCGCCTGGACATAGCGGAAGATGTTGTCGATGAAGAGCAGTACGT
>ENA-ORUM01002117-ORUM01002117.1-human-gut-metagenome-genome-assembly--contig:-NODE-2117-length-12456-cov-11.664704_pt1 | contig 12456 bp, 12 predicted proteins | sample MGYA00242083_ERZ509217 | MGnify/ENA primary metagenome ERZ509217 (study PRJEB26280, sample SAMEA2338831) | human gut metagenome | biome: human gut; feature: human-associated habitat; material: faeces... | reverse complement strand
TGCGCGGACCTCCGTCCCGACGCCTCCCGGCGTCCAACTTTTTGTCCGCGGTCCCAAACCGCCCGAAGACGCGCTGTGTAGTGCCGGAGGACACGTTCCTGGGAGCAGCGCGGGCAAGACGTGAGCGGGCCGGTCGGGGTATGATAATCGACACGGCTCGCATCGCAGATAGCCGAGATGTCAGAGAACACGTCGGATGCATCGCGGGCCAGACCGTTACGTCTTCAAGCTGGGGAGCCGCCATGCCCGCCGCCGTGCTGGACAACCAACGCTCGCTGCTTGCGCAGCTCGACACGCAGCCGCGCGTGCGCGACTTCTTGGCGCGTGCCGTCGAGGCCGGCCGCACCTCGCATGCCTACCTCTTCCTCGGCTCTCCCGGATCGGGCAAGCTCGATGCCGCATGGGCGCTTGCACAGGCGCTCATCTGCGAAGATTCCGGCTGCGGTTCGTGCGATGCCTGCGTGCGCGTGGCTCGGCACACGCATCCCGACGTGCACTATTTCGCACCCGAAAGCGCGACGGGCTATCTCATCTCGCAGGTGCGAGACCTGCTCGACGACGTGCTGCTCGCGCCCATCCGCGCCACATGCAAGGTGTATATTCTCGACCGCGCGGAGCAGTTGCGGGCGAGTTCGGCAAACGCGCTGCTCAAAACGCTCGAAGAGCCGCCTAAGGGCGTCACGTTCATCCTGCTTGGCACCTCGAGCGAGACCATCTTGCCCACGATCGTCTCTCGCTGCCAATGCGTTCCGTTCCGCATGATCTCTCCAGTGGACGCGGCGAACTTCGTCGCACGATCAACGGGGTTGCCGCAGGAGCGTTGCCGTATGGCGGTCGCCATCGCGGGAAGTCCCACCCGGGCGCGTGCGTTTCTCAAGAGCGCCGAGCGCCAGCAGGCACGTCGCGAGATGCTGCGCGCCATCGACTCGCTTGCCCATGCCGACGAGGCAGACGTTCTCGCGTCGGCGAAGGCACTCGTCGTTGCGGTGAAAGCCCCGCTTGCCGAGGTTCAGTCGACGCAAAAGGCCGTGCTCGAGCGCGATGCAGACTTCCTGAGCCGCGGCGCGCTGAAGCAGCTGGAAGACCGCAACAAGCGCGAGCTCAACGCGCGCGAGCGTTCGGGTATCATGGAAGTGCTGGCTTGTGCCCGCTTGCTGCTGCGCGACGTGCTCATCGAGCTCGAAGGCGCGCCGGGCGGCATCGTGAACGCGGACGTCCGCTCGATCGTCGAGAGGATCGCCGCGACGGCGCACCCGGCTGCAATCGTTCAGGCGCTCGACGCCGTCTCTTCCGCTGAGCGCGCCATTGCCAGGAACGTTACCCCTCAGCTGGCCCTCGAGGTCATGCTCTTCGATATCAGGAAGGCCCTCTCATGCCCGTCGTAGTTCCCGTAAAATTCCCGTTTGCCTCGCGAGACCTGTGGTTCGATCCGCAAGGTCTCGACATCATCGAGGCAGACTACGCCATCTGCTCGACCGAGCGCGGCCAGGAGATTGGCCTCGTTACCGCCGATCCCTTCGAGGTGGAGGAATCGGCGCTCCGCGCGCCGCTCAAGCCGGTGCTGCGCATAGCCACCGATGCCGACCTTGACCGAGCCGATGAGCTCGCTCGCCGCGGCGAGGAGGCCATGCACGGTTTCCGTGATCTTGTGAAGCAGAACGACCTCGACATGAAACCGGTGGGGGTGGAGTATCTCTTCGGGGGAGAGAAGGCCGTCTTCTACTTCGCCGCCGAGGACCGCGTGGACTTCCGCCAGCTCGTGAAGGACCTTTCCGCGCGCTTCCACACACGCGTCGACATGCGCCAGATCGGCGTCCGCGACGAGACGCGCCTCGTGGGAGGCATCGCGCATTGCGGGCAGGAGCTCTGCTGCGCGCGCTTCGGGGGCCAGTTCGAGCCGGTGAGCATCCGTATGGCCAAGGAGCAGGACCTTCCGCTTAACTCGGCGAAGATCTCGGGTGTATGCGGTCGCCTCATGTGCTGCCTGCGCTATGAGTTTGAAGCGTACAAGGACTTCAAGGGCCGCGCTCCCAAGAAGAAGGCGGTTATCGATACACCGCTCGGCAAGGCTCGCATCCAGGAATACGATACCCCGCGTGAACAGCTCATTCTGCGCCTGGAAAGCGGCAAGGTGTTCCGCGTGGACCTGGCCGACATGGCCTGCTCCGATGCAGCTAAGAAGAAATCCGAGGAACAGGGGTGCGCGTGCCGTCCGGATTGCGTGACGCGCAGCGTGCTCGAGAAGCTCGAGAGCCCTGATATCGCGTTGGCGCTTATGGAGCTCGACCGCGAGAACGGCGTCGATGTGGGCGATGGCCTTTCGAGCGCCGACCGCATCGTGATCGATGGCGGCACCTCGCGCCGTCGCCGTCGTGGGGAGCGCGGCGATGGCCAGGCTGGCCAGGGGTCGCGCGGCGAAAAGCAGGGACGCGGCGCCCGTTCCGCCAAGGCCGCCGATGCATCCGACGCTTCGGCAGAAGGGCAGGGCTCGGGACGTCGTCGCCGCAAGCGTTCGGGAGGAGCCGCGCGCCCCGATGCCGCCGAGGCCGCGCCGTCGCGTCGCCCCGGTGATGGCGGGCAGGCCCAGAGCGGTTCCGGCCAGGGAGGTTCGCGCCGTCGCCGTAGGCATCTCTCGAGCGAGGAGCGCGAGAGCGCATTCCTGAGCGCCGCGGCACGCGAGAGCCACCGGGATGCCGGGGAGGCTTCTTCTGAGGGCTCCGGACAAGGGGCAGGGCGCACGCGCCGTCGTCATCGTTCGGCTTCGGCGCCGCGAGCAGAGGCGCGGGGCGACGCGACGAAGCAGACGTCGCAAAAGCCCGATGTTCCCTCGGTGGCCAGCCAGGTTGCGGACGGCGATGTGAAGGTGTCGCGCCGGCGCCCTGGTGACGGTGGCGGAGCTCGCAGGAACGGTGTTGCTGGCCCGGAGCGGCCGAAAGCGGACTCAGCCCGCGATGACGCTGCGGCTGGCGAGGGGCAGGCGCCCAAGAAGCGTCGCCGCCGCAGGCCGCGTAAGCCGAAGGGCTCGGCGCCGGGCTCACAGCCTCCCGCGTCTGAGGACTAGCGGAAACCAGCCGGGCCGGAATCCGTCAATTGAGGGGTTTCGGCCCGGCTTCTTCATAGAGCGTTTGAGGCGAGGGGGGTGCTGCCCATGGAAGATGCGCACCGCGAGGCTGCCGTGCCGACATGGCGGCAACGCATGCGCGAGGCCGCCCTCGAGGTCATCTCGCCGACGCGCTGCGCCGGATGCGAGCGCCCCGGTGCTCTCGTATGCGACGATTGCATCGCGCGCATAACGCCTATCGATCCGGTGCATGCCTGCACACGCTGCGGCGCGCCATTCGGCGATGTGCTCTGCACGGAATGCGCGGGCGATGGCACCTTCGCGGCATCCGACGCGCCTTCCGGTTTGCATGCCTGCGCGCCTGCGTGTGAGCCTTTGGGGAGAACGCTTGCGGCAACGGTATTCGAGGACCCTGTGCCGCGCATCGTCCGAGCGTACAAAGATGCGGGCGAGCGGCGTCTCGCCCAGCCCATCGCCGAGCTCATGCTGGATGCTGCCGAGCATGCCGAGGCTGCGGCGCCCGAACGGTACGGAGGCCTGCTCTCTGCTGCCGACGCCATCGTGTTCGTGCCTGTGACGGCTGCGGCGTTTTCGCGCCGAGGGTTCGACCATATGGAGCTTGTCGCCTCGGCGTTTGCGCACATGGCGGGAAAGCCGGTGCTCGATGCGCTGCTTAAACACGGCAAGGGCGATCAGCGCGCTCTTGGTCGTGCGGAGCGTCAAAAGCAGGCGCAGGGTTTGTACGAGGTGGTCGAGCCGGTTGCGGGCAAGCGCCTCCTTTTACTTGACGACGTCATCACCACCGGTGCAACGTTGCGTGCCGCCCGAGCAAGCTTGCTGCAGGCCGGCGCCGCGCGCGTTGATGTTCTAGCGTTTGCCCGCGTCTGGTGAGAGCGCGCCGCGCTGCGCCGCTTTCGGGCGCATTCCGGACGCTCCGCTCGTCTTCGGGCGACATACGGACACTGTCGGCGTTGTCGGGCGACATTTGGACACTCGATTCGTTTTCGGGCGATAATTTGCCATCTGGGAGGCTCTGAGCGTCCAAATCTCGCCCGACAACGCCCATGATGTCCAAATCTCGCCCGACAACGCCTCAAGCCCGGCTCCGCCTGCCCGCCTGCCCCCCCAAGCCCGGCTCCGCTGCGCCCGCCTGCCCCCCAAGCCCGGCTCCGCTGCGCAGCCCTGTTTAGTGCCGCGAAACCCCACGCTAAGCGCCCGTGTTGTATAATTCCCCTCGTCCTCCCAGGCTGTGGTTGCGGGTGCGCCGCGCGCATCCTAGTCCATGACAGACGCGGTCAAAGGGACCCACGTAAGCACGCGTGTGCGCATGCGTGCGATCATGGCGCGTCCTAGAGGTAAGTCGCACCGTCCGTTTCTAGGGGCAATTCCGCCCCGCGGGCGAGCGGGCAAGTCGTGATGCCATCGCGGTGGCTGAGCAAACGTCCCAGTGCGCAGGTGTGGGGGAAAAGACCAGGTCAGCTGGAGGACATCGCAAAAGGACCGCTTGCTTTCGTGGCGAGCGGAGCTCATAGGGTTGGCGCCGATTCCGGCGCGTGGGATGAAGAGGATCGCGCGATGGTGGATGGATTGAAGTCGAGGCTTGCACGGGCTGCGGCGGGGGTTGCCGCCCTCGCGCTCGCGTTTGGTCTGGGGGGCTGCTCGCTTGCCACGCCGTCGCTCGATGAGGTAGTAGACGAGACGCCCGCTCAGGCGATTGCCGATTCCGAGCTCGTCCAGGCCGGCACGCTCACCGTCGCGCTCGATACATCCGACGCTCCGCAGGTCATTACGGGCACGGATGGCGAGCTCGTAGGCTACGACATCGATGTCGCGACTGCGCTTGCCGAGAACATGGGACTCAAGGTGTCCTTTGTGAACGCTACCTCGCCCTCGAGCGCGCTCCAAGACGGCGAGGCCGATATCTACCTAGGCGCTACCGCCAGCGACGAGTCCGGCGATATCTCGACCGAGGGCGAGGTCCTGCAAAACGCGACCGCAATCTTCGGCATCAATACGGGTTCCACGAGCGCGGCATCGACGACGGTGTCTGCGTCCGACCTCACGTCGGCCCGCGTGGGCGTGCAGGACGGCTCTGCTTCGCAGGAGGCGCTCGCTCGCGTGAACGTCGTGGCTTCCAGCACCTACAGCAATGTGAACGAGTGCTTCGAGGCCCTTGCCGCGGGCGAGGTCGATTACGTTGCGTGCGACGCCACCGCGGGCGGCTACCTCGCCCGTTCGTACGAAGGCGTGTTCTTCGCGGGCACCATCAGCTCGTCAACCTCGTACGGTATCGCATACCTCTCGTCATCGTCCGACCTAGCCGATGAGGTGAATAATGCGCTCGATGCCCTCGCGACCGATGGTACGCTCGATGCGATTCACCAGGTATGGTACGGCCCGGTGCCGCTGAGCCTCTCGAACGAGGTCATCTCGGGTGTCACCCTGTCTACGGACGAGAGTGCGTCCGATGATGAGTCCGCCTCCTCGGACGGCGAGCCAACGATTACAGAGGATATCAACAGCCTCGATTAGCACTGAGCTCAAGCGTGCATTCCGTACGGCGTCTAGCGCATGTGCCCGTGCGCGCTGCGCTCATTTCGATGAACGGCGCGTTCCGCAGCCTCAATGGCTCATGTGATGCCCGCGCTCCGATTGGGTACAAACATCATACGTACTGTCCCCGGATAGATAGGAGCACATATGGATATCACGGTCTCGGGACGTAAGACCACGGTAACTGATGCTCTGCGTGCACGTGTTGAAGAGAAAGTCGGCGAGGCGCTCAAGGTATTCGATATCGAGCCCATGACGGCCGACGTCGTTCTCCGTTACGAGAAGAACCCCTCGATTCCCGAGCCTGCAATCGTGGAGGTCACCGTCCGTGCGAGAGGCTCGGTGATTCGCGTGGCCGAGCACGGGGCGGATATGTATGCCGCCATCGACCTTGCGGCCGATAAGGTCACGCGCCAGTTGCGCAAGTTCAAGACGAAGGTGGTCGACAACCGCCAGCAGGGCCCCTCGGCAGCCGAGGTTGCGCCGGCGCCGCCCGTCGACGACCTTGCCGACCTGCTTCTGCCCGAAGAGGAAGACGATCTGCTCGTGCGCGAGAAGATTATCGACATCACCCCTATGACCGAAGAGGAAGCGCTCGTGCAGACGGACCTCATCGGACACGACTTCTATGTGTTCGAAAATGCCACGACGGGCCTCATCAATGTGGTGTATCACCGTAAGAATGGTGGATATGGCATCATCAAGCCGAAAATTGAGAGCTTAGACGAGTAAAATACGTCTACTGCATGCGTAAAGGCGGGCGGCTGTCCATGCGGGGCAGCCGCCTTTTTTGAGAAAGGCTTGTCGATGAGCACTGCCGCGTCCGAAGGGTACAAGAACCGCTGCCGTATTGCGGTAGACACCTGCAGCGACCTCACCCCCGAGATCGCCGCGACCCTCGATGTCGATATCCTGGGCTTTCCCTATATTCTCGACGGCGTCGAGAAGGCCGACGACATCTGGACCTCGATGACGCCTAAGTGGTTCTACGACCAGATTCGCAGCGGCGTGAAGGCATCGACCGCGGCCATCTCGGTCGGTCGCTACCTGGAGTACTTCACCGAGTGCGCGGAAGAGGGGACGCCGACGGTGTACCTCGCCTTCACATCCGCGCTCTCCTCGAGCTACGAGCATGCGTGCATCGCGGCTGACGAGGTGCGCGAGAAGTACCCCGATTTCGAGCTCTACGTGGTCGACAACGCGCTTCCCTGCGCGTGCGGCGAGCTCTTGGTGCTCGAGGCGGTGCGCCAGCGTACGGCGGGCCTCACGGCCGCTCAGCTCGCCGAGTGGGCGAACGAGTCCAAGACCTACGTGCACGGCTACTTCACCCTCGATAGCCTCGACTCCCTTGCGGCGGGCGGTCGCATTCCTCCGGCGGCGGCGCAGATCTCCAGCAAGCTCGATATCAAGGCGAACCTGTCGTTCGATCTTTCCGGCTCGCTGACCCTCACCGGCGTCAACCGCGGGCGCAAGAAGGCGCTCAAATCGCTCGTGAAGGCCTTCAAGGAGAACTACGTCCTCGATCCGAACCTGCCCATGACCATCGTCACCTCCGATTGCGAGAAAGACGGCGACTGGCTGGAGTCGGCGATCCGCAAGGAGCCGGGCTGCGCCGACCTCACCATCGTCCGGGGTGCCGTGGGCCCAACCATCGGTGCGCACGTGGGTCCGGGTATGGTTGCCGTCATTTTCTGGGGGAAGAACCGCGCCGACAAGGCATCGCTCACGGACCGTATCGCCAAGAAGGTCCGTGGGTAAGGAACGATTCATTTGATCCATTTTGGGACGGGTTCAAAACGACTCATTTTGGAACGGGGTCAAAACGGGTCATCTGATAGGAGAGATTAACATGGCAGATACCAAGCAACGCGTCGCGTTTATAGGAACGGGCATCATGGGCGCGCCCATCGCGGGCCACATCATGGATGCTGGCTACCCGCTCACGGTCTACAACCGCACCGAAGCCAAGGCGCAGCCGCTCGTCGAGCGAGGCGCCGTGTGGGCACCCTCGCCCGCAGAGGCAGTGCACGATGCGGACGTCGTCTTCACGATGGTGGGTTATCCCGAGGATGTCGAGGAGCTCTACCTGTCGAGCGACGGCCTGCTCGCGGCCTCCAAGCCCGGTGCCGTTCTCATCGACCTCACCACGAGCTCGCCCGCGCTTGCGCGCGATATCGCCGAGGCTGCAGCGGTGAGCGACCGCACGGCGTTCGACTGCCCTGTGACGGGTGGCGAGTCCGGTGCCATCGCCGGCACGCTCACGGCTATCGCGGGTGCGACCGAACGCGACATCGAATCGGTCCGCGCGCTGCTGGAGACCTTCACCGCGCGCATCTTCTGCTTCGGCGGTGCGGGCAAGGGCCAGTCGGCCAAGCTTGCCAACCAGATCGCACTTGCATCCTCCATGGTTGGCATGGCAGACGCGCTCTCGCTCGCGCAGCAGAGCGGCCTCGACTTGGAGCAGACCCGTAAGATGATCTTGACCGGCACGGGAGCATCGGGCGCTATGGACTCCCTTGCGCCCAAGGCGCTCGACGGCGATTGGAAGCCGGGCTTCATGGTGAAACACTTCATCAAGGACATCCGCCTTGCGCTCGATGAGGCCGAGGAGAAGGAGATCGCCCTTCCCGGTGCCGATACCGCGTACGCCCTCTACGACATGCTCGACGCTATCGGTGGCTCCGAGCTGGGCACGCAGGCAATTACCCTTCTCTATCAGGAGGAGGGCGATGCGGTTGCCGCCGGCCTCGATTGGTCTCTCTACACGAATGCACACGAGCATGGCGACGAGTGCGGCTGCGGCCACGACCATGAGCATGGCGACGAGTGCGGCTGCGGCCACGACCACGGCGAAGGCGAGCACGAGTGCTGCCATGGGCACCATCATGATGGCGATCACGAGTGCTGCCATGGCGAAGGTCACGGGCATCACGATCACGGCGAGGGCCATGAGTGCTGCCATGGGCACCATGGGAAGTAGGCGCGCATGACCGATCCCGCCTTCATCATCGCGTTCGTTCTCGTCTTCATTTTCAGCATCTACCTGGGGTTTACCGTGGGCACGTATGCGGGGGAGAGAGCCGCGACCTCGCGCGAGTATTGGGTGTACAACCTCATCGCGTTCGTTGCCTGCATCGTTGCGACAGCGGTTCTCACCCTCATTCCGCTGCTGTGTTCGGCGCCGCTGGGGTTCCTCGCAGGGTGCTTCACCGGCCTTAAGATGGGGTTCGGCGAGTCGAGCGGTCCATGGAAGAAGTTCGATCGGTTCTTTAACGTCAACAAGGGCCATCGCGCCCGCGCCGCTCGGGGGAGCGGCGAGGCCACACGGCGCGCCCGCCACAAGGGAAAGGCAGCGCCGGATATGATTTCGGTCGCGCAGGAATCCGATGCCGGTCAAGGAGCCTCGCAGGGCTCAGGGCATGCTGCGCGCAAGGGCACACGTAAGAAGAGGTAGGTTCGAATGGCAGATATCACCGCGCAGGAACTCGATCCGCAGGAGCTCGCCACGCTGGCGCGCATCGAGAAGGACAGCACTGCGCTCGCAGCGCTCATCGACGATCTGGGAAGCTCGAGCCGGCGCACGCGCCAGTTCTCCGCGCGCGTTGCCGCGCTGCTCGCCCAGCATGAGCCCGAGCTGCTCGCCCCGTACATCTCCGAGATGATCGACGCGCTCTATCGCCCCGAGGCGCAGACGCGCTGGGAGATCCTCGACGCGCTCACCGTGCTCGTGCCCGAGCACGCGAAAGAGATCGGTGCAGCGTACGAGGGAGCTGAGACCGCCCTTTTCGACGAGCTCTCTGCGACGCTCAGGCTCTCGGCATTCAAGATGCTCTGCGCGTGGGGTGCTACCGAGCGCGGCCGCTCCAAGAAGGTGTGGCCGATCGTCGACGAGGCCATCCAGTGCTATCACGGCGACCTTGAGTACCGTGACATGCTCGGCTACCTGTATGTTTTCGCCGAGGGCAAGATTGCGGGCGATGTTGCGGAGGAACTCGCCGCGCGCCTGCATTTCGATGCCGAGAACGGCAAGGGCGCCTATCTCAAGGCGCGCTCGCGCGAGATTTACGACATGCTCGTCAAGCGCTTCAAGCTCGATGCGCCCAAGAAGAAGGCGCGTGTCCAGAAGGACGATGTCGAGGACGAGGAGGAGTAGCCCATGGCGCACGACGTGGTGCTCATACCCGGCGATGGCATTGGCCCCGAGATCACCGAGGCGATGCGCCGCGTGGTCGAGGCGACCGGCGTCTCCATCACCTGGCACGTTGAGCAGGCTGGCGCGGGCGTTATGGACGAGTATGGGACGCCTCTGCCCCAGCGCGTGCTGGACGCGGTGTCCAAGGTGGGTGTTGCCATCAAGGGGCCCATCACCACGCCGATTGGCACGGGTTTCCGCAGCGTCAACGTGGCCCTGCGCCATGCGTTCAACCTCTATGCCTGCGTGCGCCCGTGCCTTTCGCTTCCTGGAGACGGCTCGCGCTACCACGATGTCGACCTCGTGATCTTCCGCGAGAATACCGAGGACCTCTATGCCGGTATCGAATTCGATCCCGGTGCCCCCGAGGTCGCTGCGCTCGCCGGCCTTGTAGACCAGGCGGGTCTGCGCCCCTTCAGGGCAGATTCGGCCATCTCGATCAAGCCGATTTCCGAGGCGGGCTCGCGCGCCATCGCCGAGGCGGCGTTTGAGTATGCCGAGCGCTGCGGCAGGCGCAAGGTCACGGCAGTCCATAAGGCGAACATCATGAAGGCGACCGACGGCCTGTTCCTGCGCACGGTGCGCGAGGTTGCGTCGGAGCATCCCTCCATCGCCTTCGAAGACAAGATCGTCGACGCGGCGTGCATGGGCCTCGTGCAGGATCCGTCGGATTTCGACGTGCTCGTGCTGCCGAATCTCTACGGCGACATCGTGTCCGATCTGTGCGCGGGGCTCGTTGGCGGGCTTGGCATGGCTCCCGGTGCGAACATCGGGACCTCTTGCGCGATATTCGAGGCCACGCATGGCTCGGCGCCGGATATCGCAGGACAAGACATCGCCAATCCCACCGCTGAGATTCTCTCGGCGGCCATGATGCTCGAGCATTTGGGCGAAGCGGAGGCTGCCGAGCAGATTCGCGCTGCCGTGCGCGCGACGCTTGCCGAGGGCACTGTGGTGACGGCAGATGTGCGCCGTGCGCTCACGGGAAGCGCCGAGGGGGCGGCGGGTACGCGGGCATATGCCGACGCCGTTATTGCGCACCTTTAGAAATGGGCGATTGAACCCGGCTCGAGCGACCGCGCGGGCCGGGTTTATCAATTATCGGGTTAAGTAAAGCCCAAGGCGCGTAGGGCGGGCGGACGGCGGTATCCTAAACAGGATGCTGCGCGGCTGCTTGTAGCGCTGCTGCGTGCCATATCGTTTCGCGCATGCGTAAAAGCTACTGGCTCCACGGGGCTGTTCGCTGGTTATCAGAGAGGTTGGACTCATGGGTTTGATTCTTAAGAAGGATGAGTCGGAGCACGAGGTCATTGAGGGCATCGAGGTCATCGAACGCTCGGATGTGCCGGACGATCTGCCTGAGAACCCGGTAGAGCTAGTTTCTGGCGCATCTGCAGAAGATATCGCATCTGGTGACGATGAGGCGCAGGATGCCCAGGCCGAAGGCATCGATGCCGACGGCCTTGACGACGAAGACGGCTGCGAGCCCGCCTCGGGCGACGATGGCGATGGCGGCGACGATGGTGACGATGCCGACGGCGAGCCCGGAGACGACGAATCGCGCGATGCCGGCGATGACGAGCCTGCTCATACGGGCGTGCTCGCGAACGTGCCGCGCGGCGTGATGGTCGGCGGCGTGGCGGCCCTTATCATCGTTGCCGTGGTAGCTGCGGTAATCGGCTACGTGATTGGAAGCGGCGGGTTCGGCGGCACGGGTACCGGCACGGCGACGGTGGGCGAGGACCAGCTCGACACGGTGATCGCGTCCTATACCTACAACGGGGCGTCGCACGATATCACCGTGCGCAGCGCCATCGAGAGCGAGTACAGTCTCGAGTCCGCGCAGAACAGCGACGGCACGTACAGCGTTCCCTCGGCCGAGACCATCATCTCTACGGTCCGCAACAATATCCTCGTGAGCGAGGCGGAATCGCGCGGCATCGAGGTCTCGGATGACGAGATGGACCAGTTTGCCGAGTCCATGCTGGGAAGCTCCGACTACGCGACGCTCGCCACCCAGTACGGCGTCACCGAGGACCAGGCAAAAGAGATCGTCCGCGAGCGCGCGCTCATCCAGAAGCTCTACAGCCAGGTTGTTCCGGAGGCGTCGACCGCTACGGCTCCGACCGAGCCCACCGCCCCTGAGAATGGCGACACCTCAACGTCCTCGGCCGAATATGCCCAGTACATCATCGACCTTGCGGGCGATGAGTGGGATTCCGAGAACAACACATGGGCGTCTACGGACGGCTCCTACTATCTGGCGCTCGGCGATGCCTTTACTGGCGATACCGCTACCTATGAGCAGGCCGTTACCGCGTACTATGTGGCGTACCAGGAGTACAGCAACCAGATGTCGGGCTATACGACCACGTGGACAGACTTCGCTAACGGGCTCTTCGCCAACGCGAACATCCGCCTCTATGGCGTTTACGCGTAGTGAGCATTTCAACGTACGGGCTGTTGCGATAGGAAGATAGTTTGAGGGACCGGAGCCGTTGCCGCTCCGGTCCCTTTTGTTTGCCGAGTTTGCTTGCCGGGCGGGACTCGGACGTGCCCTGCGTTTCCGGGCGGGATCCGGACATTACCGGGGTTGGGACCGCGGACGATTTCCTATACATCCTACACCGCGTATCCCAGCAGCCTGCGG
>ENA-ORUM01002104-ORUM01002104.1-human-gut-metagenome-genome-assembly--contig:-NODE-2104-length-12540-cov-3.113817_pt1 | contig 12540 bp, 14 predicted proteins | sample MGYA00242083_ERZ509217 | MGnify/ENA primary metagenome ERZ509217 (study PRJEB26280, sample SAMEA2338831) | human gut metagenome | biome: human gut; feature: human-associated habitat; material: faeces... | reverse complement strand
GCGTCCGCCGCCTCTCCGGTCTTGGTGCGGGTGGTCACGCCCCGCACCACGCTGACCACCCCGGCCGCCTGCTCCACCGGGGTGACCCCGCCCCGCACCAGGGTGTCGATCTCCGTATCCCCATACCGGGCCTCCAGCCCGTCCACTCCTTTCAGCTCCGCGCCGCCCAGGGGAATGGCCGGGTCGCTCTCCCCGGCGATGGCTCCCGCCACTGCCGCGGCCACCGCCGCGCCGCCGCCTTCTCCCACCGGGGCGGTGAGCACCACCCGCTCGCTGTTGAGCCCCTCGGCCCGCTGAACCAGGGCTGTGGCATTCTCCCCCGCCTTGCCGCCCACCACGGCGATGCGCTCCCGCCGCGCCTCAGAGGCGGCCTTCACACTGTCCCGCAGGGCCTGCTGCACGGTCAGCTCGCCGCTGTCGCACACCACCACTGCGATGTCCTCCGCCGCTTCCAGCACCGAAAAGGCCGCCTTGTAGCCCGCCTCTTCGGCCACCGGCACCGCCTTGACCTGGGCCGCGCCATTGAGGAACAGCAGCCGCACCAGCTCCGTCAGCGTTTCCTCTCCGCCGAAGGCGGTCACCGCCTCCTCATAGCGGTTAAAGGTGTAGAGCGTTCCCGCCGTTCCTGTGCCGCACAGGGCCGCCAGTCCCACGCACCCGCCGCCGCCGCGGCCTTTCACCACCGTGGATGCGTCGTACCGGGAGTATACCCCCGGCCGCTCATGGTTTGTCACGCTCATAGATGTCCCTCTCCTCTCACAACAAAGTCCAGGAAAGTGCCGCCCTCGTCGGCTACGGCGTACAGGTATCCCTGACACACCGCCGTCACCGCCCTGCGGTAGAGGCCGGCCGCCCGGTCAAATTCCGTCTCCCCGCAGGAGAGCTCCCGCAGCGCCAACCCGGCGGGTCCCTCCCACTGAAAGGCCTCCGCCATCCGGTCGTAGGCCGTCTGGAGCTCCCCAGCGCTCTCTCCATAGAGGTCCAGCCCGAAGGTGAGGGTCACCCGGCGGCCGTACAGCTCCTGCCACTGGCCGGTGCTCTCGTCGTACCGCTCTCCCAGGTAATCCCGAAAGCCGCCCGGCCCGCCCTGGCAGGCCCGCAGGGACACAGCGGCCACCGGCCCGCTCCGTTGCCGCCGCCGCTCCTCCGGGTAGGCGCATACCGCGTCCACCCCCTGCTGTCTCAGGAACGCCGCCATCTGCTCCCGCACCGCCTGAAAATCCAAGTGTTTTCCCCCTCACGTCTGCTCTGTCTGCGCCTCTCCGTCCTCCACCGCCAGCAGGGCCCACCAGTACAGCGTCTCCTCCCCCACGCAGACGGGCTGGGCCGCCCGCACCACAAAGCGCAGCCCGTTCCACTCCACGCACAGGCCGTTCGTTTCCTCCAGTGAGAGCTCTGGCGGCCCCAGGTAGAGCCACTGATCCCGCCGCACCGTCCCCAGCGGGGTGGGCATCTCCTGGTACCAGTCCTCCCGTCGCTCCCGCACCGGCTGGAGAAACGCCCGGTAGGCCTGTTCTTCTTCCCCCCGCTGCAGGGTGACGCTCTGTCCGTACCGCGCCAGAATCCGCCCCCAGGTCCCGGTCATCCCGGCACCCCCTGAAAGGCGAAGCCCCGGTCGGCCAGCCAGGGGCCCAGCACCGTCTCGGCCTGGAGGCGGAGGGCGGCCGCCCGGGCCGCCCCGTCTCCCTCCTGGATAGTGACCTCCCCGGCGGTGAACCGCCCGCCGCCGGTCTCCCCGGCGGCCAGCCCCGCCAGGGCCAGCCAGGCGCAGGCCAGGATAAAAGCGTCTTCGCAGTCCTCCGGCCGCACCTCTGGCCGCAGCCGCCCGGCCAGCTCCGCCTGAGCCGCACGGCACAGGGCCTCCAGCGCCTCCTCCTGTCCCCCGTCCACATGCCCCAGGCTGCGGGCCATGTCCATAATCTGCTCCGTCATTTCAGCTTCAGCACCTTGGCCGCGCCGGTGAACAGCTTGGCGAAGCCGGAGATGCTGGTGATGGCGGCCCGCTCCAGCTGCCGGTCGATGAGCTTGTCGTACTCCACCAGCACGTCGGAGCCCTGCACCATCTCCAGGGCGTAGCGGCGGTCCAGGCCGATGAGGGTGCCGCCGCCCAGGGCGGAGGTGCGCAGCAGAGCTGCGCCCAAAGGGGTGTCCAGCCTGCCGGTGCCCTGGAAGTTGAGGCCGGTCAGGGGGTTCTGGAACTCCTCCAGCTTGAGCATCTGGCGCATCATGTCGCCGCTGACCAGGAGGGTGTTCATCTCATAGGGCTCAAACTGGCCCCAGAAGTCCACCAACTCATCGTAGGTGAGGGTGCCCGCGGTGCCGCCGATGGGATCGGTACCCACGGTGAAGGCCTCGGCGGGGTTGTCGTTGCCGTCGCCGTTGAGGAGCACCTCGATGGCGTCCTCCAGGTGCATCCGGTTGATGTGAGCGCCGATCTGCCGCAGGGTGACCGAGAACAGATCCAGCTTCTGATAGCGGATGGCCTCGTAGGAGGCCACCAGCATCCGCCCCCGCTTGTGGAGCTTCACCAGATTCTCCTGGGTTTTCACCTGGGTCTGTGGGATGGAGGCGCCCTCCTCCACCCAGCGCAGGGCCTTCTGGTCGTCGTCCGGCACCGAGGCAATGGAGCGGTAGTCCATGCCGTCAAACCGGGTGACGGCGGCGGTGATGTGGGGCAGGAGGTTGGCCTCCTCCATGCCCTGCCGCACGGAGCGGGCGATGTACTCGGGGAAGAGGACGGCGGACTGGCTGGTGGCAAAGAACTTCTCCACCGCGTCGCTGCCCGCGCCCTTCACCTTGATGTCAAAGCGCTTGAGCTGCCGCTGATAGGCGTCCAGCCCCTCCAGCGCCGTGCCCTTATACTGCTCCGAGGGGTCCTCCCGCTCCAGCACCTGGGTGAAGGAGCGGCCCGCCTCGTTATACATGCCCTTTTCCAGTCTCAGGTTGTCAAAACGATATCCCATATTTCCATACCTCCCTTTCTCACAGGCGGATGACGGCGCCGCCGCTCTCCGCCCGCACCACCAGATATTCGCCGCCGGTGGGCGTCTCGGCGCTGTCCGGCCGGACGCCGCCGGAGCCGTCGGCCAGCAGCCGGTTCCACCCCTCACTGAGCGCGCCGCCGCTGGCGGCCACCCGGATCAGCCCGCCCATCTGTACCGCCGCGAAGCCCTCCCCGGCGCTCAGAGCCACGCCGCAAAAGCGCTCGCCGTCGCCGCAGGGGCCGACGGTGCCGTCCCCGGTGAGCTTCACCACCTGGCCCGCCTTTACCCCTTCGCCGCAGGCAAAGGTGGCAGCCACCTCTCCAATCCCCTCAAACGAAATCCTGCTCATTCTGCCTTCTCCTTTCTCCTCTGTCCTCTCTGCGCAGGGGCCCGCTCAGATCAAAAATGCCCCGTCCCGCACTCCGTCGTTCTCCCGCCCGCCGCCATACCGCAGCTGGGTCTCCACCGGGAACACCCGCTCGGCCTGCCGCTCCAGCGCGCCCTTGAGGGCCAGCAGCTCGTCATAGCCCAGCTTGTCCGCGATGCCCCGGAGCACGGCGTGCTCCAGCCCCAGCCCGGCCAGGCCGCCCAGGCGGGCCACCTCCCCGCGCAGGCTCTCCAGGTATTTCCGCCCCAGGGCGGCCTCCTGCTCCATCCGCATGTGCTTCATCACCCCCGCGTTTCTCTGGGCGGGCACTGCCACGAAGGACCACTCATAGGCGTCGGAGGCCCCCACCAGCTCGGCCCAGCAGCGCCTGCCGCCGTACTCCGCCCCCTTCTCGTGGGGGCAGGTGTGGAACTCCTCGCCGCAGATGGAGCACACCGACCGCTCCACCGCGCAGCCCACGCTGACCTCCTTTTTGATCCCCCCCTCGATGGCGGCAATCAGCTCCCGGTTTCCCTCGGTGCGCAGGAGGTAGGCGCAGCCCTTCAGATAGCAGTAGGGCTCGCCCGCCTCCGTCATCCAGCTCTCCCGCACCACCTCGGTTCGGTAGATGCGGGCCGCCTGGTTCCGGGTGCTCCACTGGTGGTCAAACAGACCGCTCCTGCCCACAAACAGGGGGGCCAGCTCCTCCAGGGTGGCGGCCGGAAACCGCTCGTTGTCCCGGTCGATCTCGTTGTCGCACAGCCGTACCGCGAAGGCGTATACCTCCTCAGGCCGCAGCTTCTTTTTACTCATGGCGTTGATCGCCTTTAGCTCCTCCGGGCTGACCTCCAGCCCGCAGTCCACGCCCGCCTCCTTGTTTACGTTCATCCCATCGCTCCCCTCATCTTACTCTGCGCCCTATACCCCGACGAGCCGCCCCTCTCCCTCCGTAGGGCGCGGCATCCCTGACGCGCCGCTCTTTCCCGGTGGCCCCGATCTGGTCTCCTCTGCCCGCGCCGACACTCTTCAGCCCTCTTTGCCCTCTCGCGCCAATCGCAGCTCCTCCGCCTGCTCGCGGTACAACTCCGCGCGGGCCTCCTCGACCAGATCCTGGAGGTTGATGTCCTCCCAATCCACCGTCACCCTCCGGTCGTACCCGTGGAGGGCCAGCCACAGCTCGCAGATACGCTCCACCACAGGCTCCAGCCCCCGCCGGATGGCGGTGAGCTCGCTGGTCATCATGTCGGCCTGCTGGGTGCTCATCCGCTCGGTGGACGACCAGCTCAATCCCAACAGGAAGGGCGGTATGCCCGTCCGGGCCACGAGCTGTTCCAGAATCTGCCGCACCGGCACCTCGCTGTCCAGCACCTGGTTGTCCGCTCCGATCACCTTGATGTCCACGTCGCCCACGGCGACAAAATCGCGCACCCGGCCGTCCCGCCCCGCCTCCATGGCTGCGGACCACTCCCGGGCGATCTGGCGGCTGCGCTCCTGGGCCATGGACTGCTCCAGGGGCGCGTCCCCCGGCTTGTAGACCACCGCGAAGCGCACGTTGCCCATCCGCTCCCAGTTCATCCCCATCGCCTGGTAGATGTTCAGCAGGATTCCGGTCAGGAAGGGCATGGACCGCAGCAGACTCACGCCGTAGGGGCTGCCCACCTCCGGCTGAAAGGGGGTGAAGAGCAGCAGCTCCTGCCGGGGCAGCTCCCGGAGCTGCCCGTCCCCACTCCTTCCCCACAGGGTAAACTCCAGCGGCGACTCCCCCTCCCGAATCTCCACGTCCGCCGGGTTGCCGCACAGCACCGCCGCGATCTCCCGGCCCCGCCGGTCAGGGACGATCTCCCCCACCGCCCGGCCGAAGGTGAGCATGGAGTCCAGATAGCCGTCCAGGAAGGACTGGATACCCCTCTGTCCGCGCCCGGTGTTCACATGCTGGAGGAACCAGTCCAGCCCCTCCTGGGCAGCGCTCTCCCGGCAGGACACCTTGACCCCGCCCGCCAGCCGCACCAGCTTGCGCAGGGCGGCGTCCACAATGGGGACGGCCTCCCGTATGCTCCGGTAGAGCTCCATCTCCCCCTGGCTCAGCGGCACATACCCGTCCAGCACGCCGAAGGGGTGCCGTCCCCCCTCCCGGAGCTGCACCGCCGCCCCGGCCCCATTCTCTCTTTTCCTTGCAAATATACCCACGCTCTCCTCCCATCCTCTGCCGCGGCGCGCTCCGCGCTAAAACCGCCCCCGCTCCACACACAGGCCTCCAACGTACCCCCGCTCTCCCGCCGCAACACTGGCGGCAAAATAGCGGATGTCGTCCATGGCGTGGTCGTGGACTTTTTTTACCCGGTCGCCCCCGGCCTTCTCATCCCAGCAGTAGAGGGTAAACTCCCGGAGGGCGTCGGCGCAGCCCTGGCAGATCACCAGCCTCCCCCGCCGCAGCAGTTCGGCGGTGGTTCGGATACCGGCCAACACGTCGTTGTCGGCCTTTTCCACCCGCCATCCCCGCCGGCGCAGGGTCTCGATAAAGCTGGCCGCCGACGGGTCGGCCACCACCTTCCAGATGGGCCGTCCCCCCGCCAGCCGCTCCAGGGCGTCGGCGTGCTCTCCGTCGGTTCTCTGCCGCCCCTCGGCCCGGGCGTCATAGTAGGACTCCGACACCCGGTACCACACTCCGCCCCGCAGCCCCCACAGCCCCAGGGACGTGGGGTTTACCGTACCGTAGTCGCAGGAGATGCACCACCGCTCCATGCCGCCCACCGGGACGGGCCTCGCCCAGCTCTCGTCGAAGAAATCGTATACCCGCCCCTGGGCGGCCACCCACTCCCCCAGCACAAACCGCCGGTAGAAGGCGCCGCTGAAGCTGCGCGCGTACCGCTCCCGCACCTGAGGCGTCAGCGCCGGGTTATCCTCCATGGTGAAGTGGAGGTAGAGCGCCCGCCGCTCCTCCGCCTTCAAAATCCACTCCTTGTAAAACCAGTGCTCCGGGTGCTCCGGGTTGCAGGAGAACCACATCCGGCTCCCCGGCACGGAGCACCGGGCGCAGGCCTGCTCCACGAAGGAGCGGGGCATGAGGGCCGCCTCATCCAGCAGAACCCCCGCCAGCGTGATGCCCTGAATCAGGGCCGCGCTGCCCTCGTCTCTGCCGCCAAAGAGGTAGAAGGTGTTCTCCTTCCCGCCCAGCCGCACTGTCAGCCGGTTTTGGGATGCCTGCTCCCTCCATTGGAACCCCAGCTCCCCCAGCGCGGGCAGCACCTCCCGCAGCAGATTGCGCCGCAGCGCCGTGATGGTTTTGCCGCACAGCCCGAAGGCCATGCCGTCGAAGCAGGCCGTGGCCCACAGGAAGAAGGACAGCCCCATGCACAGGGTCTTTCCGCTGCGTACCGCTCCATCGCAGATAACCGCCTCCCGGCTTTGCCCCTCGGCGGAGCACCACCAGGTGAGCACCCGCCTCTGCTGCCGGGAAAAGGCCCTAAACCGCATCGGCGCTCTCCCGCAGCGCCCGGAAAAACTCCTCCGCCCCGTCCTCCCGGCCGCCGGACAGCTCCACCAGCCGCTCCAGCACGGCCGCCCGATCCACCAGCTTCAGCTCCACCGCGCCGTTTCCGCTGCGCTTGAACTCCTTCAGCGCTCCCAGATCCAGCCCGTCGATCTCTCCTAGCTGTTCTCCGTCCAGGAACGCCAGCTTTACCGCGTCATTTACTCTGCAACCTGCCAGCCGCTCCATCCTCCGCAGCAGCCGTGCCCGCTCGTTCTTCACGCGTTTCCCTCCTCACCTCCACTCCGCATCCCCGAAAAAGTGGCCCATTTCCGTCCACCTTTCTTTTGTGTTTTTACTTTTTGTCTACCAAAAGTCTACCAGAAACGCCTTGGAATCCTTTGGGTTCCAAGGCGTTTTCACTTTTCCCGCTCCCGTATTGTCTACCAAACGTCTACCATAGTAACCTTTTGATTCTGTTTCCCCGCCTTTTATATCCCTATCCCCCGAAATGTGCATTGTTTCCTCCCCTGTAAGGGGCGTCATACTCCCCTTTCTGTTGTACCACAGACCAACACTTCTGTAAAGCCTCTGAGTAAAAATACTGATATCCGACATCGCCACGCCGGATATCTTGCACAGGAACAAGGTCATGCAAGTGGAGCCCAAAAACTATCGCATGGTAGTGAGGGCGGAAAGTCGTAGAGCCATACTCACCACAAGCAAAATAGCGAATGTGGTCATCGGGAAAAGCTTTGCGAAGACGCTTCCAAAACAGCTGTAAATCTCTCTTACACAGTGAAAGGGACTGCATCGCCTCTCCGGTCTCCGGATCAGCATACCAGTGACGGGGTACATGCTCCTCATCATAGGTCAAGGTCAAGAAGTAGGCGGAATCGTGATATTCGAGTTCCATCATACAACGGTTAGCCCAATCACGGGAGCGGGCTATACGGCAGCCTTCACACTTGCCGCAGGGAATCTCAACCCAGACAAGCCAAGTCTTTTCAGCGTAAGCGGAAATCTCAGGAACATCGGAAGTACAAATGCGACCTTTTCGCAATTCTAGGTGGTGGACACCATAGGGGACTATCTTCATTTCGGCCTTGCCATTCTTCGTGGTGCCAATTCTAAATCCCTTCAAGGGGTGAAAACAGGCTATAAAATCACCCTCTCCGTACTCGGTTGGTCTGGTGGTGTCAGTGGGAACCAATATATCAAGATAGTATTGGTTCCCACACCCTCCACCTGACAGCCTCAGTCGTCAGCGCTTTTTGCGCTTCTTTGAAGCATCCTTACCAGAAGCAGCACCGGGCAGCACGTTGGCAAAATAATCAAAGATGCTCTTACCCCCAGGTAAATTAGCATTTTGAATATCCTCAACAGCCTGAGTGCCAAGACCACCAAAAGCATTCCAAGCATTATTCGGGAAAGCTTCTTTGATATCAAACTCCTGTTTAAAGCCTGCCTGCTGTAAATCTTTATTCACCTCGGCATTAAAGGCGGCAATCTCCTTTTGCGTCATAGACTGCACGTCATAACCATACTTTTGCGCAGCGGCATGGATAGAGGCGGCAACCTTCTGAGCGGCAGCAGACTGATCAGAAGCATACTTGGTACCAGCCAAATGAGCATCCGCGGTGTACTTCTGAGCCATAGCCTGGATGTTAGCAGTATTAAGTTGGGTCTGAGCTTGCAGACCAGCAATATCCTTGGAAGTCTTAGAGGAAAGCTCGGAAGTATATTTACTCATAGCTGTATACTTATCCGCAATAGCCTGATTAGATTGAGCAGATACGCGGGTAGCTTCCAAACTCATGAAACTAGAAAGAAGACTGCCAAACAAACCAGCAATAGCACTAGTGGCACTATTATCAACACTACCCATAGCACCCGACGGGGAAGAGGAACTAGCAGTTGCGCCAGAAGTAACAGCGGCACCGCTACCACCAGTGACACTAAGAACGGGATTAAGACCAGCAGCAATTAAATCACGTACCTCTCTCTGATGGGCGGTAGAGCTCATACGCTCCTGCCAATCACGATTTTTTTGGGCTTCCTCAGAATTGTATTTTCTTGCAATCTGGGATTGCTGCTCCTGCCAGGCCCGCAGCTCCTCCGCCTGTTTGGCGGAGGCTGCGGAATTCTGGCCGGCGATACCTTGGAGAGCACCAACATAAGAGCCGAACTTATTAGCAGCAGAAGAAGGGGGGGTAGACTGCTGCTTCGCGGAAAGTTGCTGCTTCGCCTGGGTATATTTAGAGCCAAAAGCCCATTCACCGAGCGTCATTATATCATACCTCCTTAGTGGTGGTCAATAAGACCAGGGATAGAATACACAGGCATAGGCCGAGTAGCCTTACACTGAATGTAGAGGTCGGCAAACATTTGGTTAGACACAGAACTTGTAACAGCAAGTACGCGATCAACATTAGTTTTATCCTCCCGAATCCAAGCATCAGAGAGCTTAGGGAGCTGGGTATACTCGTCGGCAAGATGCCAGACATCCAAAGAGGCCGGAGCCTTAGAGCGCATTTCACCGGCAACGCGGGACGGCTTGTAACGGTAGTCGGCCCAGGCTTCTTGGTAGCCAAAAACTTCATTGTCCTGGGCGGTGCCCTGGGCGTAAATTTCCTTGTTCAGAATAGGCTGCTCGCCGATGTTGGCGAAGACAGGGAAATAGTAGTCCAGGCGGTCACGACGAGACCAGAAACGCTCAAGGCCCTGCTGATAGGTATGGTCATAACGGGCAACCATAATGCCGATCACGAAACCATGCTCAACAAAGGACTTAATAAAATCACCATGAACGTCAGTAGTAACAGAAAAAGCGGCAGTATCGCCGAGAGGAGTGCCATCAGCCTGGGTCGCGGAATTCTGGACAACCTGATTGATATTAACAGGTATACGGTTGCCGCCAAGATACTCAGGGCGCTGAAGACGAGCGTCAGGACTGGTAACACCGAAGTGAGACTTAAGAATTTCAATGTAACGCGTACCTCCTCTTGCATCCTTCTCATAAAGCTTCTGAATCTGGAAAGCCATGCGGAGCTGATTGATAGTAGCAGCGGAAACAGAACCGTCATTGATGGCCCAAAGATTAGTAGGAACAAAGGGCTCAGCATTACCAGAAACAGAACTTACAGAAGCCCAAACAGCACCAGGTTCAGGAGAATCACTCTTATTAACGCCAACCACATTATAAGGCATTTGACCAAAAGTCCTAATTTGAAGAGGAACATTAGACGGACCAGAAACACTTTCCGCAAGAGTTCGAACAGGATAATTCGAACCACCAGACACAGGGATGGTCACATCAGGGCCTTTCTGCGGAGCAGGCAGCGCGGAAGTGAAGTAGTCGTGGAACTTGGCGGCCTTGAAGGGCATGCCGCCTTTGACAACATCGGTGATATAGTTGGTGCCGTTAGAGCCTGCGAGGGTAGCATCATCCACGGGGATGTTGAGGGGGTCAGAGAGGTTTTCATCGCGGAACCACTCATTCATGATGAGGGCGTAGGCACGGAAAGGGAGAGCGTTAACAGAGAGGTTGGCAACACCAGTAGGGATGCCCATGTAGTCGGCAATGGAACCAATAGACCAGCCACCGGAGGGGGCAGTCACCTGGGGGACGGAATACTCCACGGAAGGAATCCATGCAGACTGAGTGTTCTCGCCCATGAGCTCACGCCAATGCTGCCAGACGATACGGTTAGGCACGAAGTAAAAATAGGTGTCAAGATAAAGATTGTCCATCATGGGAGTGAGCAGAGTTTGCAGGCGGGCAACCATAGAGGTCTTCAACTGAAAAGTATCGCCGGGAAGAACCTCATCCACATAGAAGGGGATAACGTCTCCGACGTTGAAACTGAGTTTAACACTATGGTCACGCCGAAAAGTGCTACGAGCAATATCAAGGTTAGTAGGATTAAGAGCAAATCTTGTATTTTCATTGCGAGACAAGTTAATACCTCCAGTCTGTAACGGTTGTTCAAAAGGAGGGGCCCCATGGGGCCCCTCGCTCTCTGTTGTTCACACGGCCAGGGCGGCCGTGTAGGCTGCTTTAATCAGATTCAGCCAATGTCAGGAATATGAAATTTAACCAGCGGGTGAGGCTGGGGCGGGGGTAGATGCATCACCTCCTTCACTGGAATGGCCCTGGGAGGCCGTAGGAGGCTCACCAGCGGGATTTTGAGAGGCGGGTGGTGTAACCATACCCATAGCCTCTAACCAGCTCTCAGAGCCTGCCTGAGCGAGCCAGGCGTGGAAAGATTGGCCGAACTTCTCACGGGTTTCAAGGGGTAAGCTCATAAACGTCTGCTCGGCCTCTATCATGTGATTGAGCAACCCGGCATAGGTCTGGGGCATCTGGCTGAAATCACCAAACATACCTTGCACCTTTTGCAGGGCGGCAGTATCACCGGCATTGAACCTGTCCATGATTTTATGGAGGTCAACAGAATCCTTGTGGGACTGAATGAAGGCATAGAAGTCTTCCTTGCCACTCTCCTTGAGGGTCATAACGCCGGAGCGGTCGAACTCGGGGGAATAGAGAATCTTTTCGCCGGAGCCGGGCTCAGAGCAAAAATGCTCCTGATCGCGGTGCCAAGTCTGGAACATCAGACATCCTCCTTCTGCTGCATAGAGCGAAGAACCTCCGCGCCGTCGGAAATGAGCTCATGAAGCTGCGCCGGAATGAGAACGCCCTTATCGGAATCGAACTCACCGATGCGGAAAAGCTGAAAATCGGAAGCATGGGTAAAGAGCACGCCTTTGGATTCCATAATGGCGTTAGCAAAATTGCGAGCGGCGATATAGTCGTTCTGCTCAGTGTTGAGACCGAAGAAACCGGAACGCAGGTCACGAATGGCGTAAACGTTAAGCATCATTTTTATCATCCTCCAAAAAACCAGAAATTTCAATCAAACGGATTTGAAGCTCCAAGGCCAGAAACTAATAAAAATCGAGGCCTGAAACTGGTAAAAATAAACTAGTAAAAATCGAGGCCAGAAACTAATAAAAATCGAGCTCCATGTTGAGGGAACGCCAAACTTTATTCACATCCTAATACCTCCGCGATAGATTTTAGGGTTCACGTTGATACGCTTGGAATTGACAGCAGTATGACGGAATACCTGTCTGTCTTGAGAACGCTTCATTCTTTTAGCCATGATTACAACTCCCTTCTCAAATTTTTTATACGGTTATGGAGCACGCGCTCCTGGGTCTCAAGGATTTCCTCATAAGTCATAGTAGACTGGGCCAGCTTGGCCTTCTTGCCTTCCTCGGCAAAGTGCTTACGCTTGGCCTTAATCTCAGCCATAAGCTCCGGTTGTTCCAGGTCAAACAGCTTATCGAAATACTTAGGGGGACGAATCTTACGGCCACCATCTGGGGTGGAGATAGAGATAGTATCATACTCCATGCACTCGGGATGATCGTCATACCATTGACGGCCAATACCAGGGCGGCGGGACATGTCGACATACTCCGGGTCGATATTAAACGTCTGGTAGACATCGGCCTCGGGGCCAGAGGCTTTCTTGAGGACGTACCGGGCGACGTAAGCGCATGTCTCCCAATTGACTTGACCAACCAAGACATAGCCAATAGGCTTCCGAATGCAAGGGGTGTCATACGCCCCTAGGCTTCAAAATTCAGAAGGAGGAAATTCAAATGAGAAACCTCAAGCGGGCTCTCAGCCTGGCTCTGGCGGCGATCAT
>ENA-ORUM01002103-ORUM01002103.1-human-gut-metagenome-genome-assembly--contig:-NODE-2103-length-12558-cov-3.210589_pt1 | contig 12558 bp, 10 predicted proteins | sample MGYA00242083_ERZ509217 | MGnify/ENA primary metagenome ERZ509217 (study PRJEB26280, sample SAMEA2338831) | human gut metagenome | biome: human gut; feature: human-associated habitat; material: faeces... | reverse complement strand
GACGCCGGACCTGTATCCAGGTCCGGCGTCCGGCTTTCTGTCTGAGGCTCAGGCCTTCCGGGCCGTGCCCTCTGTTTTGGCCGCCGCCTCCGCCTTGGGCTGAGACTTGGGCACAGGGACGACCTTCTCCCCCAGGCTGTCCTGGGGGACCAGCTCCCGGCCGGCCACCGCGTCGGTGATGCTGCGGCCGCTGGCCTGCTTAGCGTGGCCCTCCACATCCATCCGATTGCGGGGGCTGCGCACCAGACAGCCGGCCCCCTGGACACAGCCGCCGTCACAGGCCATGCCTTCGATGAAGTTGCCGTCCAGCACGCCCCGTTTCGCCTTCAGCAGGGCCACCTCGCAGGCTTCGATGCCGCTGCACGGCACTGCCTTCAGCTGGAACTCCTTATCCAGCCCCTTCTCCTTCAGGGCCTCCGCCACCGCCTGGGCCACACCGCCGCTGCGGGCGAAGTTCCGGCCGAAGGGGCTTGCCTCGTCCAGCGGGGCCTCCTCCAGGGATTCCAGGTCGATGCCGCGGGACTCGAACATGGCGAACAGCTCCTCGTAGGTCAGGGCGCAGTCAATGGCGTTCATGGTGCGGCCCAGCTGGAACTCCTTCTTTTTCGCCACGCAGGGGCCGATGAAGATCACCTTGGCATCCGGGTCCTTCTCCTTGATGTGCAGACCGATCATCACCATAGGGGACGGGGTGCGGGAGATCAGATTCTCCATCTCCGGGTGCTTTTTCTTGATGTACCCCACAAAGCCGGGACAGCAGGAGGAGCACAGCATCCCCTTCTCCACCAGCTCTTCCGACTCCCGATCTGCCACCATATCAGCCCCCAGAGCCACCTCGGCCACTCCGTTGAAGCCCAGCTTCTTCAATCCGGCCACCACCTGGCCGTAGGAGGCGGGGGCGAACTGCCCCACGATGGAGGGGGCCAGCACGGCATAGGTCTTGTAGCCCCAGTGCTCAGCACCCATGATCATGTGGATGGCATCGGTGATGAAAGACTTGTCCTGAATGGCGCCGAATGGGCACTGATACACACAGTTCCCGCAGGCGATGCACTGGCTCACGTCAATGGATGCTTTCCGGTCCGGGCCCATGGAGATGGCCTTGGCCGGGCAGCCCTTCTCACAGGGCCTCTGGGTCTTGAGAATGGCGCTGTACTGACAGGCGGATACACATCGGCCGCAGGAGATGCACTTTTCATGGTCGATACAGGCCCGGTGATTCACAATAGTGATGGCATCCTTGGGGCAGGCATGGACGCACCGCGTGGCCAGGCATCCCCGGCAGGAGGGCCCCACGGTGATCTCGGTCACCGGACACTCGTCACAGGCGATAGGTAGCACCTCCACCAGGCAGGGGTTGCTCTTGTCCCCTCCCATAGCCAGCTTGACCCGGCTGTTGATGATGGCCCGCTCCTTATAAATACAGCAGCGCAGCGTGGCCGTGGGCCCGGGGATGATCTTCTCCGGGATGTCCAGAATAGCAGTCCCGGTCTGGAGCCTGTCCTCCCAGGTCAGGCGGGCCACCTCTGTAAGCACCGCGGTCTTCAATTCCTGGATCTTCGTTTCAAATGTACGCATTGTCTCCCTCTTCTCTCTGCCAGTCCCGTTTTCCCGGTTTTTCCGCTGGCATCTTCTCTTCTTCCCTCAACTTTTGCAAGTTTTCTTTCATTTTTTATGTCATTTTATCGCAACTCTTCCACCTCTGTCAATACAAATTTCCAACAGTTTTCCACCCATGTTTCTTTTTCTCTTTGGTCACCCAAGTCCCGCCGCACCTCTCCCCCCTCCGCCGCATAGTCTGAGATAGAAAATCAGAGGCACGGGGGAAATTTTCCCTCCGGCGCCCAAAAACGGAGGGTCGGCCATGTCACCTGTCAATTCGATACAGTATTTTCTGGGGGCAAACTCCCCCACAGGATTCTATTCTCTCTACGACCAGCTTCTTCCGCCGGAGCAGGCCTCCGCCATCTACATCCTGAAGGGCGGCCCCGGCTGTGGGAAATCCACCCTGATGCGCCGCGTGGCTGCCCTGGCCCAGGAGGCAGGCGAGCCCGTGGAGTACATCCTCTGCTCCGGTGACCCGGATTCCCTGGATGCCATCCTCCTCCCAGGCAAAAAGGCCGCTCTGGTGGACGGCACCGCCCCCCATGTGGTGGAGCCGAAATATCCAGGGGTGGTGGAGCAGTACATCAATCTGGGGAAGTGCTATGACCACAACGGGATGGAGGGACTCCGCACCGCCATTATTTCCTGTATGCGAGGCTACAAGGGGCACTACCAGCGGGCATACCGCTGTCTGGATGCGGCTGCCGAGCTGATGTACGACGTCCGCTCCACCTTGGACTCCGACGCGCTGGAGGAAAAGCTGTCCAAACGCGCCCGGGGCATCCTGGATCGGGAGCTGAAGCCCCGGAAGGGGGCGCCCGCCGGCACGGTGAAACAGCGTTTTCTCGGCGCCGTCACCCACCGCGGACAGATGTGCCTCTGGGGGACAGTGGAGTGCCAGTGCCAGCGGATCTATGAGCTCTCCGACCGGTATGGCTTGGCCCACCGAATGCTGGCCCATCTGCTCTCGGGTGCCCTGAAGGCAGGCTATGATGTGGTGGCCTGCCCCTCTCCCATGGCGCCGGACCGGCTGGAACACCTGCTCATCCCCCAGCTCTCCCTGGCCTTTCTTTCCTCCTCTCCGGCGCACCCCTACCCCGGCAAGGCCTATCGTCGCCTCCTTCTGGACAACGCCGTCTCCGCCGATCTGCTCCGCCGCAGCAGGCCCCGGCTGCGCTTCTCCCAAAAGATCACCAGCGCCCTGATGGATGAGGCCGTGGATTCCCTCTCCCAGGCCAAGGCCATGCACGACGACCTGGAGGCCCTCTATCACCCCTATGTCAACTTCGAACTGGTAGACGAGACCGCCCTCGCCATTGCTGCGGAGCTCTCCCTCCTTTGAAAGCTGTTTTCTACAGCAAAGCGGCACGCCGTCCCAGATGGCGTGCCGCTTTGTTATGGTGGTCCTATAAAAAGGGGGCCCATCCCTCAGATCTTCTCTCCTACCACTTGGGCCTTGATCAGGTTGGTGGTCCCGCTCTGCCCGATGGGCACACCGGCAGTGATCACCACTGTATCCTCTGCGGACACCACCTCTTCCTTTCTGGCACACTCCACACACAGGGAAAGCAGGCGGTCTGTGGAGTCCACTGACCCGAACAGGAATGGGTGGACACCCCAGGTAATGGCCAGCTGGCGGCGCACCCGCTCCGTAGTGGTGAATGCGGCGATGGTGCAGCCTGGGCGGAAGCGGGAGATCACCCGGGCAGAGTTTCCCGACTGCGTGGCCACTAGGATGGCCTTCGCCTCCAGATCCAGTGCCGTGGTGCAGCAGCTGTGGCTGATGGCATCGCTGATGGGGCGTTCCGCCCGCTTGGAGAACCCCATCTTCTGGAACCTGCCCCAGTAGTTGATGGCCTGCTCCGCCGCCAGCACAGTGTCCGCCATGGTGCGCACAGCCTCCAGGGGATATTTGCCCGACGCGGTCTCCCCAGAGAGCATGACGCAGGAGGTCCCATCGAATACAGCATTTGCCACGTCGGAGACCTCCGCCCGAGTGGGTCTGGGGTTTCTCATCATGGAGTCCAGCATCTGGGTGGCCGTGATGACCGGCTTCCCCTGGTGAATACACTTGGCGATCATCTCTTTCTGGAGCACGGGCACCTGGCAGGCAGGCACCTCCACCCCCAGGTCTCCCCGGGCCACCATCAGCCCGTCTGAGGCCTCGATGATCTCGTTCAGGTTGTCCACACCCTCCAGGTTCTCGATCTTGGAGATAATCCTGATCCCCTGTCCACCGTGCCGGCACAGTTCCTCCCGGATATCCTCCACATCCTCCGCCTTGCGGACAAAGGAGGCCGCCACATAGTCAAAGTCCTGCTCCGCCGCGAACCGGAGGTCCTCCCGGTCCTTTTCCGTCAGCGCCGGCAGATGGATATGTACGTTGGGGATGTTGATGCTTTTGTTGTTGGAGAGAACGCCCCCGTTCTCCACCTCACAGTGGATCTCCGGCCCTCTCACCTCTTTGACCAGCAGATCCACCAGTCCGTCGTCCACCAGGATGTGACAGCCGGGCTCCACTTCGTTTGCCAGGTTCTGATAGGTCACTGACACCCGTCCGGCATCGCCCTCTACCTCTTCCGTGGTCAGGATGAAGGGGGCGCCCCGTTCCAGGCTCACCGGGCCGTCCCGGAAGGCCTTGATGCGGATCTCCGGGCCCTTCGTGTCCAGAATCGTGGCCACCGGGCGCCCCAGCTCATCCCGCACCCGCTTCAGCTTTTGCAGCGTGGCCAGCTGGGACTTGTGCGTGCCATGGGAAAAGTTGAATCTTGCCGCGTTCATGCCAGCCAGAATCAGCTGGCGCAGGGTCTCCTCATCGTCCACAGAGGGCCCCAGTGTGCATATGATCTTTGTCTTTCTCAATTCAGGCATAACTGTTACCTCTTTCCCTGTTTCCTTGCAATTGTCTCGCTTCTTCCGCTCCTATCATACTACATTTTTTGCCGTTTGAATATTTGTTTTCTGTTAAAATCCCGGGGAACGGGGCGCGGTGCGGCGAGAAAAAACTGCGGCTGCTATTTTCGAAATCAGACAGTTTAGACAAATCAGCGTTTTCCTCTTGACGCACTCCGGTTTTCTGCGTATAATATTTAAGCACATATCTCAGCGCAGCAAAATTATGTTTTATTCCGTGTGCGCCGTCTGCCCGCTTCCAGAGCCAGTCATCCCAGACAGGGCCCAGACGTTTCTGATACGCTGGAATAGCTCAGTCGGTAGAGCAGCTGATTCGTAATCAGCAGGTCGCGTGTTCAAGTCACGTTTCCAGCTCCAAAACACCCCGCAAACATACTCGTTTGCGGGGTGTTTTTGCGCCCTTTTGCGGGATACATCAGGGCCTTGGCCCACAAGCTGAAAGAAGCGGAAAGCACTGGAGAAAAGGGATTTGCCTTTTCTCCGGTGCTTTTCCTGTGCTCACATGACATGCGTCATAAAACTGCCCATCTTCTCCGCCGCCTGCTCCTGCACCAGCAAATCCACCGCTTCTTGGGGGATGGAGATTTTTCGGGCATAGGTCGCTGTCTTGGGCCGAGCCACCTCGATCCCGCCGCCCTGGACGCCCCACTTGGATACCAACAGTGCTTTGCGCTCCACCTCCAGATTGCTCCAGAGCAGGGCGGCCAGTTCGCCTTTCCGCAGGCCGCTGATTCGTTCCACAAAGAACACAGGGAGCATCCAGCGGGTATCTGCCTTCCTTGAGGCAGGCGCAATGTCCTTTTGCTACAGTTCTTACTGCATCATTGCAAATGGATATCAGGAAGAGAGCCTTCCTTTAAATATTTCGATATATTTTACAAAGAATTTACCGCAGTGCGGTAGCTGAAAAAGCTTTGCTGATATACGATATGTTTCTGGCCCGGTCATAAAAGAAGCATTAAGGAGAAAAACAAGCTGAGCTTGTGCGCGAAAAGCCTGCGGGTGATGGAAAGGCCATCGCCATGATGCTGCATTTCAGCAGCCTCACCACAGCCAGGTTTCAACTGATGGTCACGCTGTTGAAACTTGCCTGGCAAGACCAGAATTTCCTGGAAGTCTGGCGGTGTGCTCCCGCTGTATTCTGTCGAAAATGCCCTCTGAGGCTCGGCCCAGATTGGGCCGAGCCTCAGAACACAATACAAAGATTAGGGCGCTGGGAAGGAAATGGTTCAAACAGTACATCTATCTGCCGCCCAATCTTTCCTCCGGTCTGCTGTCCATCATTACTGCGGGGAAGCGTGTACCTTTTATTGGGTGCGGTTGCAAAAGGTGCACGCCTTGCCCGCATCATTGACAGAGTAGCCGACCATGGTAATCAGCTGTGATCCGCATCAAAAAAATTCAGTATTTATTACAAATGGACCACTAATATTTTGTAATAACACGCACTTAAAAAACTTGGACCATGTAAATTTATTACAAAGCGAGGAGCAGGAAAATGCAACATGACATACAGGTTTTAGACCGAGTGAAAAGCGCTTATGCTACCCTGCGCCCCTCGGAGCAGCGGGTGGCAGACCAGGTGCTGGCTGATCCGGAGAAGTGCACCCGGTGCACCATCGCAGAACTGGCAGATCAAGTACAGGTAAGCCAGCCAACGGTGGTCCGGTTTGTGCAGGCGCTTGGCTTTGACGGCTACCGGAGCTTCAAATACTGCCTGCTGCGGGATCGGAGTGGAAAATCTCCAAAGAGCCCCTACTTTGACCACCTGGGTGACTTTGACCTCAAGCCCTGGGACCGCCTGGAGGGCCTTCCCCTCAAGGAGACGCGTATTGCGGGGAGACTGTTGGAGGACGCGCTGAAATTCCTCTCCGCCGATGCCCTGAGCCGCGCAGTTCGAATGCTGGCTACAGCCCGGACCATTGACATCTATGGGGTGGAAAACTCCGTCACACCCGCCAGCGATCTGCTCACAAAACTCACCTACCTGGGCCTTAACTGCCGGATGCACACCGACACCTATCTCCAGCAGATCTCTGCCGCCCATCTGGGAGTAGCAGATGTGGCGGTTGCAGTGTCCCATTCCGGGTGCTCCATTGATACTGTTAAGGCGCTTAAGCAGGCACGAAAGGCCGGGGCAGGCACCATTGCCATCACCAGTCCCAAAGAGCCCCTGCTGGGGAAATACGCCGATGTGTGCCTGAGCACCGGAGGGCGCGCCCTGTCCATCTATGGCAGTGCCATCTTTTCACGTATCCCGGATCTGGCGGTGGTAGATCTTCTGTACATGGGGATCATCCAAAGCGACTATGAGCGATTTTCCCGCAGTCTTGACAAAAGCGGTGCGGTGATTGCCGACCGGGGATACGGAGACGAATAACAAATCGTTCTCCCTTCCGTGTAAGTTCCTTACACAGAAGGGAGGTTTTTTTGAGCGTTTTTTACTTTTTTATTACAAAAGCTTAAATTTGAAGTGCTTGTTTGTTCCGCAATAAAACTGGTAGTATGATGCCGCCGCCGGAAGGATACGGCGGCACGGAACAACAGAATACTTTTCCGAGAGAGGAGCAATATTTTATGCTGGAACTGGAACACATCCAGAAATCCTTTGACGGTGTGCCGGTGCTGAAGGATATCTCCCTGCAGGTGGCAGACGGAGAGATCGTTTCCATTCTGGGCCCCTCCGGCTGCGGCAAGACCACGCTGCTGAATTTGATCCTTGGCATTGTGGATGCTGACAGCGGCCGGATTTGTTACGACGGTCAGGACCTAACCCATACCCCCATGGAGAAGCGGGGCTTCAACATTGTCTTTCAGGACTATGCTCTGTTTCCCAATCTGAACGTCCTCCAGAACATCACTTACGGTCTGCGCAACAAGCCGGGGATCTCTACCAAAGAAGAGGTGGAGGAGCTCATCGACCTGCTGGGCCTGCGGGAGCACTTGAGCAAGCGCATTGACCAGCTCTCCGGCGGTCAGAAGCAGCGGGTGGCCCTGGCCCGGACTATGGTCATGAAGCCCAAAATCCTGCTTCTGGATGAGCCGCTGTCCGCTCTGGATGGAGTGATCAAGGAGTCCATCAAGGACCGGATCAAGACCATCGCTCGGGAGTATCACCTGACCACCATCATCGTCACCCACGACCCGGAGGAGGCCCTGACCCTCTCTGATCGGGTACTGATCATCGAGCAGGGCACCATCTCCCAATACGCCAAGCCGGAGGAAATTGTTCACCAGCCTAAAAACGACTTCGTGCGTAAGTTCATCCTCAACCAGTTGGAGATCAAGCGCAACAACATCTATGCCCTGTTTGGCGACTGTCCCACATGGGCCGTCCAGGCAGGATAAGGGGAAGCCATGACACGGACCAATCGTGAACTGAAGCTGATTTTCGCGGTCATTGTTGCCCTGTTTGCTGTGTTCCTGGCCGGCCCAATTCTGATCTTGTTGGGGAAGTCCCTGTGGGACGGGGGACTGACCGGAGAATTTTATGCCTCGGTACTGTCGCAGAAGGGATTTCTCCCGGCCCTGGGCAACAGCTTCGCGGTGGCCGGGGCCTCGGCGGCAGCGGCCACGCTGCTGGCCTTTCTGCTGGCCTATGGGGTGCACTACACCAGTCTGCCCAAGTGGAGCAAGCGGCTTATCACCTCTGTGGCTACCCTGCCTATGTTTTTGCCCACCATTACCTATGGCTTTGCCATCATCTATTCCTTTGGCAAGCAGGGCCTCATCACCCGCCTTCTGGGGCGGCAGCTGTTTGATATTTACAGCTTTTTCGGCCTGATGGTGGGCTATGTGATCTACACCATTCCCGTAGCCTTTTTGCTCATCCACAATACCATGGGATTTGTGGACAAAAAGACCCTTACCGTCTCCAAGGTAATGGGTGGCAAGGCTCTGTCCACTTTCTGGATCGCGGTGCTGCGCCCCCTTCTGGGGACCTTTGCCGGAGCCTTTATCCAGGCCTTCTTCCTGTGCTTTACCGACTTTGGTATTCCTGCCTCGGTGGGCGGAGGCTATGAGGTCATTGCCACCCTGCTCTATAACCAGATGCTGGGCGGGATCCCCGACTTCAACCGGGGCGCTGTCATCGCCATGGTAATGCTGATCCCCTCCATCGGCAGCATCTGCATTCTGCAGATCCTGGAGCGGTTCAACATCCGGTATAGCCGGATTTCCAATGCGGATCTGCGGAAAAATTCTCTGCGGGATGTGGGATGGGGCCTGTCCGGTACCGTAATTTCCGCGGGAATTCTGGCCATTTTTGCCGTAATCTTTGTGGTTCCCACGGTGGAGGAGTGGCCCTACCAGACCGAATTCTCCTTGGAGCACTTCCAGACGGTCCTCTCAGACAGCAGCCTGCTGGCCGCCTATGGGCATTCCCTGCTCATGGCACTGCTGACCGCTGCCGCCGGTACGCTGATTGCCTACGGAGCGGCCCTCATCACCGCCCGAAGCAGCCTGGGCCGGAGATATAAGCGGACCATTGAGAGCATTGCCCTGGTGACCAACGCCATCCCTGGTATGGTGCTGGGCGTGTCCTACCTGTTCCTCTTCTCCGGCACCAGTTTGCAGAACACCCTGCTGTTGATGGTTTTGTGCAACATTGTGCACTATTTCTCCACCCCCTACCTGATGATGAAGAACGCCCTGTCCAAAATGAACGCCGGGTGGGAGACCACCGCCATGCTCATGGGGGACAGCTGGCTGAAGACCATTTTGCGGGTGGTCACGCCAAACGCCCTGTCCAGTCTCATCGAGGTGTTCAGCTACTACTTCATCAACTCCATGGTCACCATCAGCGCCCTTATCTTCATAGCCGGGGCCAGGACCATGGTCCTTACCACCATGATCAAACAGCTGCAGTATGTCAACCGCTTCAATGAGGTGTTTGTACTGTCCCTGTTGATTTTAGCCACCAATCTGGCGGCCAAGGCGCTGTTCTCCTGGCTGGCCGGGTATCGATCCAAACACAGTTCTAAAACGACAAAAAAGGAAGGGATTCTGTGATGAATTACAAAAAAATGATGTCCATTGGTCTGTCTGCCGCCCTGAGCCTCTCCCTGCTGACCGCCTGCGGAGGAAACAACAGCGCCGGAAACAGCAGAGAAAAGCAGGTGGTGATCTACTCCAATGCCGATGAGGAGGCGGTCACCGCCATGAAGAACGCCTTGGACGGCAACGGTTATGAGGGCAAGTACATTTTCCAGACCTACGGCACCTCCGAGCTGGGGGGCAAGCTGCTGGCGGAAGGGACAAATCTGGAGGCCGACCTGGTGACCATGAGCACCTTCTACCTCCAGAGCGCCCAGGAGCAGAACAGCATGTTCCTGCCTCTGGACTTTGAAGTGAATACCCTCACTGAGGTTCCCGACTACACCGCCCCCATCACCTCTCAGGAGGGCGCCATCATCCTCAACACTGAGCTGATGGCCTCCGAGGGCCTGCCCACTCCCACCAGCCTGAAGGACCTGGCTGACCCGATCTACGCGGGTCAGGTGGCGGTCACGGACATCCAGTCCTCTTCCACCGCATGGCTGCTCATCCAGGCCCTGGTGGATGCCTACGGGGACGACGGAGCTCAGGAGGTTCTGTCCGGAATTTATGACAACTGCGGAGCTCACATCGAAACCTCCGGTTCCGGTCCCCTGAAGCTGTGCCGGGCTGGTGAGGTAGCCATTGGCTTCGGCCTGCGCCACCAGGCGGTGGCCGACAAGGCGGAGGGCCTGCCCATCGACTATGTGGACCCTGCCGAGGGCAACTTCTCCCTCACCGAGTCCGCGGCCGTGTTGGACAAGGGGGAGAGCACCAATCCCCTGGCCATGGAGATGGCCCAGTGTATCATTGAGAATGGCCGGGAGGAGCTCCTCCAGACCTACCCTAACCCCCTCTATGAGGGTGAGACCGCCGATCCTGCCAACCAGTCCGCCAACCCTTCCGTCTTTGACGAGCCTCTGACCTTTGAACTGTTCCAGGCCCACCAGCAGCTGTCCGAGTCTGCTAAGGGCTGATCGAAAGGAGCTTTCATACCATGAATACCTATAAACTGCTGACCCCCGGCCCTCTGACCACCACGGATACCGTAAAGCAGGAGATGTTGGTGGACCGCTGCACCTGGGATGACGACTACAAGGCCGTCACCCAGAAGATCCGCCGCCAGCTGCTGGAGCTGGCCCATGTCTCCGAGGATGACTACACTGCCGTGCTGATGCAGGGCAGCGGCACCTTCGGCGTGGAGAGCGTGCTCACCAGCGTGGTGGGCGACCAAGACAAGGTGCTCATCTGTTCCAACGGCGCTTACGGAAAGCGTATGACCGACATCTGCACCCACAGCCGCATCCCCTTTGTCCACTATGCTCAGGACTACGACAAGGTGCCTGACGCCGCCCATATGGCCCAATTGCTGGCCCAGGACTCCTCTATCACCCATGTGGCCATGGTCCACAGTGAGACCACCAGCGGGATCCTTAACGATATCCAGTCGGTGGGCAAAGTGGTCCGGGACGCGGGCAGGACATTCATTGTGGACGCCATGTCCTCCTTCGGCGGGGTGGATATCCCTGTGGCCGACTGGGGCATTGACTTCCTGGTGTCCAGCGCCAACAAGTGCATCCAGGGCGTGCCCGGCTTCTCTTTCATTCTGTGCCGCCGGGACAAACTGCTGGCAAGCGAGGGCAAGGCCCGCTCCCTGTCTCTGGACCTGCTGGACCAGTGGAAGGGAATGGAAAAGGATGGCAAGTGGCGCTTTACCTCTCCCACCCATGTGGTGCTGGCCTTCTCCAAGGCTCTGGATGAGCTGGCCCAGGAGGGTGGCATCCCCGCCCGAAGCCGCCGCTACACGGAAAATAACCGCCTGCTCATTGAGAAGATGCGGGCCATGGGCTTTGCTACCTACATTGACGGCAGCCATCAAGGCCCCATTATCACCACTTTCTTCTATCCTGCCGGGGTATCCTTCCGGTTTGAAGAGTTTTACCGCTACATCAAGGAGCGGGGATACGCCATCTACCCGGGTAAGCTCACCGAGATGGATACCTTCCGCATCGGCAACATCGGGGAAATTTACCCCGAGGATATTGACAAGCTGACCGGCATCATTGCAGCCTTCCTGAAGGAGAGAAAGGAGCAGATCGGATGATTGAAGCGGTGATTTTTGACTGGGCAGGTACTACGGTGGATTACGGCTGCTTTGCTCCGGTGAAGGCCTTCATGGAGGCTTTTGCCCACCACGGAGTGCCCGTTACCATGGAGGAGACCCGCAAGCCCATGGGAATGCTGAAGCGGGACCACATCCGCACCATGCTGCACATGGAGCGCATCGCCGCTGAGTGGAAGCGGGTCCACGGCCATGAGGCCACGGAGGAGGCCGTGGATGCGGTGTACGCTCAGTTTGAGCCAAAGCTGTTCTCCATTCTGGACCAGTACGCCGCCCCCAAGCCCTTTGCTGTGGAGACGGCAGCCAAGCTGCGGGAGATGGGGGTGAAGATCGGCTCCACCACCGGCTACACCGATGCCATGATGAATATTGTGGCGCCCAAGGCGGCCCAGCAGGGCTATGCCCCCGACTTCTGGATCAGCCCTGACGGAGTGGGGGGCAGGGGCCGCCCCTACCCCTACATGATCTTTGCCAACATGCAGGCCCTGGGACTTACTGCGGTAGGAAATGTGGTCAAGGTGGGGGATACCATCTCGGACATCAAGGAGGGCGTCAATGCCGGTGTGTGGACGGCAGGCGTTATCGAGGGCAGCTCCGAGCTAGGGCTGAGCCAGCAGGAGTACGAGGCCATGTCTCCCCAGGAGCGGGAGACGGCCTGCCAGAAGGTGGAGGAGCGATTCCGGAGGGCTGGTGCCCATTTTGTTGTCCGGGATCTGTCCCAGTTACCAGATCTGGTTCATGCTTGCGGCTTTAAGAACATGAGGAGATAACGCCTTTATCAAACAGTTCTCCACTTATAGGCTACAGTGATTCATGCCGTACCATTTTTCTTATGTGTGATAAAGAAGTAATAGAAGTGTAAAAAATTTTGCCGTTCCTATCCG
>ENA-ORUM01002102-ORUM01002102.1-human-gut-metagenome-genome-assembly--contig:-NODE-2102-length-12560-cov-2.263095_pt1 | contig 12560 bp, 9 predicted proteins | sample MGYA00242083_ERZ509217 | MGnify/ENA primary metagenome ERZ509217 (study PRJEB26280, sample SAMEA2338831) | human gut metagenome | biome: human gut; feature: human-associated habitat; material: faeces... | reverse complement strand
AATCATTATAACAAAGAACTTAAAAAAGGTAAAATTGCACAAAAAAGAGGAAATAAAAGGCTGAAACTTGCTATTAAAAATAAAAGATAGTAAAATGAAAACATTATGAGATGAGATGTACGAGGAAAAGTACAACAAGGCATATTGTATACAACAAACGAATATTGTATAATTTCCATGAGAAGAATTCATCTTTGTAGAAAGTTGGAAGGAGCAACGTAATGAGTTTTATTGATGTGATTAAAGAACGAGCTAAAAGTGAGAAAAAAAAGATTGTTTTGCCTGAGACCGGAGATCCCCGTACTCTTGAGGCTGCAGACACAGTGCTGAAAGAAGGGATCGCCGACATTATTCTTGTGGGAAACGAGGAGGAAATTTTAAGCCGCGCAGAGGGACTGGATCTTTCCAAGGCCTGTTTTGTAGATCCTAACAACTGCGAAAGACTCAATACATACATTGAATCTTTGTGCGAAGCCAGAAAGAGCAAGGGACTGCTCCCGGAGGATGCAAAAGAAATCCTGCTTTCTAATCCGCTGTTTTTCGGAGCGACTATGGTGCGTGCCGGAGATGCGGACGGCATGGTTGCGGGGGCAGTAAATTCATCCGCCAACGTTCTGCGGTCTGCCCTTCAGGTTGTCAAGACGGCTCCGGGGACAAGGATCGTTTCTGCCTTCTTCCTGATGGTAGTGCCGGATTGTGAACTCGGCGCCAACGGTACTTTTGTATTTGCAGACTGCGGACTGAATCAGAATCCCAATTCAGAACAGCTGGCAGCCATTGCCGGAAGTTCTGCGCAGACATTTAAACAGCTGGTGGGAGAAGAACCAAGGGTTGCTATGCTTTCCCATTCCACAGTGGGAAGCGCAAAACACGACGATGTGACAAAGGTTGTGGAAGCAACGGCGATCGCAAAAAGAGATTATCCGGACACACTGATCTGCGGAGAACTGCAGCTGGATGCGGCGATCGTTCCTGAGGTGGCGGCATCGAAGGCACCCAGAAGTGAAGTGGCAGGAAAAGCCAATGTACTCGTCTTCCCGGATCTGGATGCAGGAAATATCGGATACAAATTAGTCCAGAGACTGGCAAAAGCGGAAGCCTACGGCCCGGTTACCCAGGGGATTGCAAAGCCGGTCAATGACTTGTCCCGCGGATGCAAGGCGGAAGATATCGTCGGAGTTGTGGCAATCACGGCAGTGCAGGCACAGCTTACGGAGAACAATTAGAGGTTAAAAGATTAGAATATATAGGAGAATGAAGATGAAAGTTTTAGTTATTAATTGCGGAAGTTCCTCCCTCAAATACCAGCTGATCGATTCAGACACAGAAGATGTACTGGCAAAAGGTCTCTGTGAGAGGATCGGGATCGATGGAGCCCTGACCCATGAGCCTGCCGGAAAAGACAAGATCAAGACCACTCCTGCCATGCCGGACCACAAGACGGCCATCGGCATTGTGCTTGAACAGCTGACAGACAAAGAAAACGGCGTGATCACATCTTTAGACGAAATCAGTGCCGTGGGACACAGAGTCGTACACGGAGGAGAGAAGTTCACAAAATCCTGCATTATCACAGAGGATGTGTTAAAAGAGATCGAGGCGTGCAACGTATTCGCACCGCTCCATAACCCTGCGGCTCTGATCGGAATTGAGGCCTGCCGGGAACTCATGAAGGACAAACCTATGGCTGCTGTATTTGATACCGCATTCCATCAGACGATGCCGGAAAAGGCATTTCTCTATGGAATCCCGAGAAAGTATTACGATGAAGACGGAATCCGCCGCTATGGATTCCACGGGACTTCCCATCAGTTTGTCTCCCGTGAGGCTGCCAAGATGCTTGGAAAAGACATCAAAGATATCAATATTATTGTGTGCCATTTAGGAAACGGTGCCAGCGTCACAGCAGTCAAAGGCGGAGAGTCTGTGGATACTTCGATGGGACTGACACCGCTGGAGGGCCTGATCATGGGTACCCGTTCCGGAGACCTGGACCCGGCGATTCTTGAGTTCATCGCGAACAAAGAAAATAAAACCGTGTCTGAAGTAGTCAATATCTTAAACAAAGAATCCGGAGTGCTCGGACTGTCCGGCGGTATTTCTTCCGATTTCAGAGATGTCAAAGCCGCAAGGGCAGAGGGCAACAAAGCGGCTGCGGCTGCGATGGACGCTTATGTATACCGTGTAGCGAAGTATATCGGAGCCTACACTGTGGCTATGAACGGGGTGGATGCCATCGCTTTCACTGCGGGACTGGGAGAAAATGACGACGCCACGAGAGCAGCGATTGGAGAATATTTGGATTGTATCGGTGCAAAGATCGATGCTGAAAAGAACGATGTGCACGGAAAAGCAGCGGTCATTTCAACAGATGATTCCAGAGTCAAAGTGCTCTGCATTCCGACCAACGAGGAAGTGATGATCGCAAGGGATACGGTAGCCCTTGTAAAATAAAATTACTTGACAAACAAATATCGCGTTTGTATAATAGACAAGTATGAAATTTTAGGAGATAGTATGCTGATTCAGTTATCAAAATTGTTATCAATGCCGGATCATGAAGAGACGGTGGAATGTTCCCTGGATATGGAGGAGCTTGTTCTCAGAAGAGAAAGTTATCCGATCCTGGAGAAGCCTTCTTTTCCGGTCATTTTAAAAAATGAAGGGAAGAGGACGGTTTCGGTCTCATTTCAGACAAGCATCACAGTCGGGATGCCCTGCGGCCGGTGTCTCACCGAGGTTCCGGAAAAGATCAGGCTCAGTGTCTTACGGACATTGGATTTTGATGACATAGAAGAAACTTGTAAGGATCAAGTATCTTTCGTAGATGGAAGCAGCCTCAATGTGGATAAGCTTATTCTTGAAGAAGTGATTCCCCTGCTGCCAACAAAGGTGTTATGCAGTGAAGACTGCAAAGGACTTTGTCCAGTGTGCGGAACGAATCTGAACAAGGAAGAGTGTGGCTGTGACCGGGCGGTTAAAGATCCACGGATGGCAGCTATCCAGGATATTTTTAAGAATTTTAAGGAGGTGTAATACCAATGTCAATCTGTCCAAAGAATAAATCTTCAAAAGCGAGAAGAGATAAACGTAGAGCAAACTGGAAAATGACTGCACCAGCTTTAGTAAAGTGCAGCAAGTGCGGTGAATTAATGATGCCTCACAGAGTGTGCAAAGCCTGCGGATCTTATAATAAAAGAGAAATCGTAAATGCTCAGTAAGAGTTGACAACAGCAGCATATGTTGTCATGAATTGCCATGCGTTTAGACTTTATGAGTTTAAGCGGATGGCATTTCTTTTCATCTGGTGATTTTGTATCAAGGAGGTTGCAAATGGAAAAGATAGTTAAAGTAGCGCTGGATGCCATGGGAGGGGACAATGCTCCCGGAGAGATCGTAAAAGGCGCGGTGGATGCGGTCAACGAGAACAGCAATATTAAAGTTTACCTTGTAGGAAAATCCCCGAGGATCCACGAGGAATTAAAGAAATACCGCTATAAGAGCGAGCAGATCGAAGTGATCAATGCAGAAGAAGAAATTTCTTGTGATGAATCACCGGTAGAGGCGATTCGTAAGAAGAAAGATTCTTCCATGGTAGTCGGGATGAAGATGGTAAAAGACCAGACTGCAGATGCATTTGTATCGGCCGGAAGTTCAGGGGCGATCCTCGTGGGAGGACAGTTCGTGGTGGGCAGGATCAAAGGGGTGAAGCGTGCTCCTCTGGCCGCTTTGATGCCGACTACAAAAGGTGTTTCCCTGATCATTGACAGCGGAGCCAATATGGATGCAAAACCGGAATACCTTCTGGAATTTGCGAAGATGGGTTCTATTTATATGGAAGACGTGGTAGGCATTAAAAATCCGAAAGTTGCCATCGTAAATGTAGGTGTGGAAGAGGCAAAGGGAAATGCGCTTGTCAAAGATACATTTCCTCTTTTGAAGGAATGTGAGGAGATCAACTTTACCGGAAGCATCGAGGCCAGGGAAATTCATTCCGGTCAGGCAGATGTGGTTGTCTGCGATGCCTTTGTGGGAAATGTGATCCTGAAGTTATCAGAAGGCCTGTCCTCAACGCTGATGTCAATCGTAAAAGACGGCATGATGCAGAGTATGAGAGGAAAGATCGGAGGCCTGCTCGTGAAGCCGTCACTGAAAAAGACCCTGAAACGCTTTGACGCGTCGGAGCACGGCGGAGCTCCTCTTCTCGGTCTGAACGGCCTGGTCGTGAAGATGCACGGAAGTTCCAAGGCAAAAGAGACGAAGAACGCGATCATCCAGTGTATTGCTTTTTCAGAGGCCAAAATCAATGAAAAGATCAAAGAACAGATTGTAAAGGAAAAATAAAAGGTATGAATCAATCAAATCAGGAAGATTTTCAGAAAAAAATCAAGATTCGTTTTCATGACAAGAAATTGCTGACAACTGCACTGACCCACAGTTCCTATGCAAATGAGCGGAAACTTTCCCGGGGGAAAGACAATGAACGGCTGGAGTTTTTGGGAGACGCAGTGCTGGAACTGATCATGAGTGACTATTTGTTTCACACATACAAAGACGAACCGGAGGGAAAACTGACCAAAATGAGAGCCAGCCTTGTCTGCGAGCCTACTCTGGCATTCTGTGCCAAGGATCTCTCTCTGGGCGATTATCTGCTGCTGAGCAAAGGGGAAGACCTGACCGGAGGAAGGGAGAGAGATTCCATTTTATCGGATGCGTTTGAGGCAGTGATCGGAGCCGTATATCTGGATCAGGGATTCGAGGAAGCCAGAAAGTTTGTGGAAACATATCTGCTCCAGGATGTAGATGAAAAAGTATTGTTTTATGACGCCAAGACTTCGCTTCAGGAACTTGTACAGAGTTTTTCCAAGCAGCCGCTTACTTATGAACTGATAAAGGAAGACGGGCCGGACCACCAGAAGACTTTCACGGTGGAGGCCAGGCTCGGGGAAAAAGTCATTGGGACCGGAACCGGAAGAAGCAAGAAAAGTGCGGAGCAGACGGCAGCCTATGAGGCAATGAAGCATAAGGACGGAATATTGAGGTAGCTATGTATCTGAAAAGCATTGAAGTGAATGGATTTAAATCCTTCGCCAACAAAATGATTTTTAAATTTGACAGCGGCATTACGGGAATCGTTGGTCCCAACGGAAGCGGAAAGAGCAATGTGGCGGATGCGGTCCGGTGGGTGCTCGGAGAACAGAGCGCAAAACAGCTCCGGGGCGCCAAGATGGAAGACGTGATTTTTTCCGGCACGGAGATGAGAAAGCCGATGGGTTCTGCTTACGTTGCCATCACTATGGACAACAGTGATCACAGCCTGCCGATCGGGTTTGAAGAGATCACAGTGGCCAGGAGAGTCTACCGTTCCGGTGAAAGCGAATATCTGATGAACGGCAGTCCGTGCAGGCGAAAAGATATCGTGGAATTGTTTTTTGATACAGGAATAGGCAAAGAGGGCTATTCTATTATCGGACAGGGACAGATCGACCAGATTTTGAGCGGTAAGCCGGAGGACCGGAGAGAGCTGTTTGATGAGGCTGCCGGCATCGTAAAATATAAAAAGAATAAACTTGAGACAGAAAAATCTCTGGAGGCAGAACGGGAGAATTTAAACCGGGTAACGGATATTCTTACGGAACTGGAACGGCAGGTCGGCCCGCTGAAGACACAGTCTGAGAAGGCAAGGGAATATCTCTCATACAGGGACCGGCTGAAGGAATATGACACATCCATGTTCCTCATGGAAAACGGCCGGCTGTCCGATGAGATTGAGAGTCTGGATGAGAAGATCCGGATCGCCCAGGGAGAAGTGGATGACGCGGACAGGCGCCTGGAACAGACGAAAGCCGAATATGAGAAACAGGACCGGTATTTAAACGAGCTGAAACACGAGATCGAGACCGGGACGGAAGAGCTTTCTATAGCCAAAGTAGACAAAGAGAAACAGGAAGGCCAGATCAAGGTCTTAAAAGAACAGATGAACACGGAGCGGATGAGAGAGACGCATCTGTCGTCTGATATCCGCCGGCTTACCGGAGAAAAAGAGGACAAGCGCTCACAGCTTTCTGAACTTCAAAAAGAGGGCAGGGAGATCGAAGAGGCGGTTTTGAAAGCCCGGGAAGATACTGTGGAAAGAGAAAGCCAAGTCGCATTTCTCCAGAAGGATATTCAGGATACGGAGAAAGAACTTGAGAAGCTTCGCAGAAATCAGCAGAGTTTTGCCAACAATCAGATGAATCTCTCTAACAGGCTGCAGCATGTGGAGACTGTTAGAGAGCAGCTGGATGTGCGGATTCGCCATTTGATCTCGCAGGCAGAAAACTCCGGGCACCACAGGGCAGAGCAGGAGAAAAGAAAAGAACAGGAAGAATTTAAGAGGCTTGAGCTGGCGGCAAAAAAACAGATCCTTAAGGAGTTGGAGACAGAGCAGGAGTTCTGCGACAGACTGGGAAATGAGATAAGATCCGTCCAGGAGGAGCTCACCCTGAAAAAGGAAGGCTTTCACAGGAGCCAGTCCAGTTATGAGACGTTAAGAAACATGGCGGAGCGCTATGAGGGATATGGATTCGGCATCAAGAGGGTGATGGAGCAGAAAGGGAGATATCCGGGCATCATCGGTGCCGTAGCAGATATCATGAAAGTCAGGAAAAAATATGAGCTTGCTGTGGAGACTGCCCTCGGAGGAGCCATTCAGAATGTAGTCACCGATACCCAGCAGACAGCAAAAGAAATGATCGAATTTCTGAAAAAAAACCGATATGGCAGGGTGACATTCCTTCCGCTCAGCGCAGTAAAACAGAGGGGCGGATTTCCAAGGCCTGAGGCAGTGCATGAGAAGGGAGTGATCGGCACCTGTGACTGTCTCGCAAGCTATGAAGACAGATTTTCAGAATTGTTCCAGTCACTTCTCGGACGTGTACTCGTCGTGGAATCCATCGACGACGGGATACGGATCGCAGCAAAATACAAACACTCTTTCCGCATTGTAACGCTTGACGGGGATGCACTGAACCCCGGAGGTTCTATGTCCGGAGGTGCCTATAAGAATAAGAGCAATCTTCTAGGAAGAAACCGTGAAATAAAAGAACTTGAGCAAAAGCTGTTAAAGGACAGAGATGAAATTCTGCGTATCTCCAAAGTGCTTGAAGAAAAGACAGAGCAGTACGGGCAGGCGGAAGAGAAGATCAGCCGTTTAAAAGGCAGGATTCAGGAAAATACGCTTCGGGAAAACACCGTGGTGATGACAATGATATCCATTGACAAACAAATTCACGAGGAAGCAGAGAGGGAGCAGGAATACTTAGATCAGGCTCAAGCCCTGCGCCGGGAATATCGGTCCATGGATGGGGATGTGACATCTTTATCTGACAAAAAACAGGTGCTGGAGGAAGCAAATCAGACGGAAGAACAAAAGATTCACAGTCTTTCCAGACATCTGGAGGAAGCCAGACGCACGGCGGAAGAAAAGGCCAGGGAAGTTTCCGAGGCACATATGAAAGCCGGCCAGCTGAAGCAGCGCCAGGATTTCATCATGAGCAGCGGAGAACGGCTTCGCCTGGAGCTTTCAAAGATCGAAGAGGATCTGGAGGCACTTGGCAGGCAGACTGGTACTGTCGATTCGTCCATCGGAGACATTGAGCGTCGGATAGAAACATGCAGAGAGGAAGTTCATTCAAAGAGTCTCTGGATCGAAGAAGAAAAAAAGAATCTCTCTCATAAGCAGAAGAAGCTTTCAGAGACTGAGGAAAAGTACAAGGAAAGTCTGAAAGTCAGAGAAGAACTTATGCAGAGAGTCAACGGCTTCGACAAAGAAGTGCTGAGGCTTACATCTGCAAGGGAGAAGCTGGAGGAAAAACAGCAGGAACTTTTGGAATACATGTGGGAGAACTATGAACTTACATATCATCAGGCAAAGTCGGCGGCAGGTGAGGAGCCTCGGGAAAGCCTTACAGAATTAAAGAAGAAAATTGCTGAGATCAAGACACAGATCAGGGAACTGGGGCCGGTGAATGTCAACGCAATAGAGGACTACAGGGATGTTTTGGAGAGATATGAATTTTTGAAAAAACAGCACGAAGATATCGTAAAGGCTGAGGCACATCTGGCAGGGCTGATTGATGAACTGGAAGCTGCCATGAGGAATCAGTTCAGAGAGAAGTTTAAAGATATTCAGGAAATGTTCCAGAAGGTGTTCCAGGAACTTTTCGGGGGAGGATATGCAAGGCTCGAACTCACCGACGACGATGTGCTGGAGTCAGGTATCCGGATCATTGCACAGCCGCCGGGGAAAAAACTGCAGAATATGATGCAGCTTTCCGGAGGAGAAAAAGCTCTGACAGCTATTTCCCTTCTGTTTGCGATTCAAAATCTGAAACCTTCGCCGTTTTGTCTGCTGGATGAAATAGAGGCTGCACTGGATGATTCCAATGTAGCAAGATTTGCACAATACCTGCATAAGCTTACAAAAGAAACACAATTTATTGTAATTACCCACAGACGTGGTACAATGACAGCAGCGGATATTTTATATGGGATCACCATGCAGGAGAAAGGTATCTCCACGCTGGTGTCCGTGAGTCTGATCGAAAACGATCTGGACGAATAAAGCTGAGAAGGGAAGGAGATTTGAAATGGCAGAAAAGAAAGGATTCTTCAGCAGACTGGCTGCGGGACTTACAAAGACCAGAGATAATATCGCCTCAGGCTTTGACTCTATTTTTAAAGGGTTTTCCAGCATTGACGACGATTTTTATGAAGAATTGGAAGAGATCATGATCATGAGCGACATGGGAATTGATACGACCATGAGCATCATTGAAAATCTGAAAAAGAAAGTAAAAGAAGAGAAGATCAAAGAGCCGGAAGAGTGCCGGCAGGTTCTCATTGATTCCATTAAGGAGCAGATGAAGCTGGGTGAAGAGGCATATGATTTTAAAGATAAAAAGAGCGTTGTGCTGGTCATCGGCGTCAATGGTGTAGGCAAGACTACATCGGTGGGCAAAATGGCATCCCTGCTGAAAGGCGAGGGGAAGAAGGTCATGATGGCGGCGGCGGATACATTCCGCGCGGGTGCTATTGAACAGCTGAAAGAGTGGGCAGGACGCGCCGGTGTAGATATCATCAGCCAGGCAGAAGGGGCGGACCCGGCAGCCGTTGTATACGATGCGGTTTCCGCTGCGAAAGCCAGGAATGTCGATGTGCTTTTGTGTGACACGGCCGGAAGGCTTCACAATAAAAAGAATCTGATGGATGAACTTAAGAAGATCAACCGCATTGTTGAGCGGGAGTACCCGGAAGCGTATAAGGAGACACTCATCGTACTGGACGGCACGACAGGGCAGAATGCTCTTGCACAGGCAAAACAGTTTAAAGAGGCCACAGACATCTCCGGTATTATTCTGACAAAGCTGGATGGTACAGCAAAGGGAGGCATCGCCATAGCAATCCAGGCAGAACTGGGAATTCCGGTAAAATATATCGGAATCGGTGAACAGGTGGATGACCTTCAGCCGTTTGATCCGGATATGTTTGTAAACGCACTGTTTGATAGAGGAGATGAGTAGATGTTAACATTAAACAAATTCGAAAAAGCGTATGACAAAGTACAGGAGATTGTTCTGCCCACAAAACTGATCAAAAGCGATTATTTTTCTGAGCAGACAGGCAACTTCGTTTATTTGAAGCCGGAAAACATGCAGCTGACCGGTGCCTATAAGATCCGGGGGGCATATTACAAGATCAGCACACTGAATGAAGAAGAAAAATCAAAAGGGCTGATCACCGCATCTGCCGGAAACCACGCGCAGGGAGTGGCGCTGGCTGCAAAGAGACAGGGAGTGAAGGCTACCATCGTTATGCCGACCACGACTCCGCTTTTGAAAGTCAACCGCACGAAAGACTTAGGCGCAAAAGTGGTCCTTTGCGGAGATGTCTATGATGAAGCGTGTGAACATGCGCTGAAGCTTGCGCAGGAGAAAGGATTTACATTTGTGCATCCTTTTGATGATCTGGCGGTTGCAACGGGGCAGGGCACCATCGCGATGGATATCTTCAAGGAACTGCCCACTGTGGATTATATTTTAGTTCCGATCGGCGGAGGCGGACTGGCTACCGGAGTTTCTACTCTGGCAAAGCTGTTAAATCCAAAGATCAAAGTCATCGGTGTTGAGCCTGCGGGAGCGGCCTGCATGAAGGCTTCACTGGAGGCCGGAAAAGTTGTATCCTGCGAACATGTAAATACCATCGCTGACGGTACGGCTGTTCAGACCCCGGGGAAAAAGATCTTTCCTTACATACAAAACAACATCGACGACATTATTACGGTAGAAGATGAAGAACTGATTCCGTGCTTTCTGGATCTTTTGGAAAACCATAAGATGCTTGCAGAGAACTCAGGCCTTCTGACCATTGCGGCGCTGAAGCATCTGAAAGCAGAAGGAAAGAAAGTGGTTCCGATCATCAGCGGCGGGAATATGGATGTTATCACAATTGCATCTTTAGTACAGCACGGTCTGATCATCAGGGACAGGATTTTTACGGTTTCCGTATTTCTTCCGGACAAGCCGGGAGAGCTCACAAGAGTTTCAAAAGTCATTTCTCAGGCTCAAGGCAACATTGTAAAATTGGAACACAACCAGTTTGTAAGTATTAATAGAAACAGTGCAGTGGAGCTTACGATCACGATGGAAGCTTTCGGCACGGAGCACAAGAACAAAATCATAAAAGCGCTTCAGGACACCGGTTACAAACCGGAGATCAGAAGCTCAAAAAGTGTATTTTAGCACTTTTTACAAAGGAAAAAAGAAGTTATCAAAAAAACAGTTTTTGCAGAAGACAGAAACTGTTTTTTTTGCACTTTTTAGCGCATTACAGTGTAACAAAATGTGCAAAATTAAGGTTAACAAAATTAACAAAAAAAGGACGGAAAAAGTGTATTAAATTTTGTACAATTTGTTGTATAAAGTCCCCTTTTTATGTTATAATAGGTTTATGAAACAGATGTCAGCAATTTGATCTTGTAAAGGACAGCATCGGTTACGTTCTTAGCTATTCAGAATTTGATTTTACGTAGATTAGGAAGTGTGATTTTGACCATTTGCAAGGACAAAATGGTGAAATTTGCACTTTTTTTATTAGCTTGTACATATAATACTTAGTATGTATTTGAAGGAGGAGGATTTATCCCATGGAAACAAACATTAGCAAAGAGGACTTATATTTATTTCAGACGGGAAAAGCGCAGAAAGCATATTTAATGTTTGGATGCCATTACTTGAAAGAAGCGGATGTCCACGAGTTTGTGGTATGGGCACCAAATGCCAAGTCTGTCAGTCTGGTCGGAGACTTTAATCAGTGGAATCCGCTTTCACATCCGATGAAGCAGACAGAACCGGGGATTTACTCGATCCAGGTAGAAGGACTGGAAAAAGGGGATTTATATAAATACTACGTGGAAGGCATGGACGGCAAATGCAGATATAAGAGTGATCCATTCGCATTCTATTCAGAGATGAGACCGGATACGGCATCTGTTGTGTGGGATGAGCTGGACGGTTTCTCGTGGAGGGACAAGCGCTATTTAAGCCGCAGAAAGAAAAAACAGGATGTCAGCCAGCCGATGTCTGTTTACGAGATGCACCTGGGCACATGGAAGATGCCGAAAGAGGAAGAGAGGGAGTTTTATAATTACCGTGAGATTGCAGACATGCTTGTTCCATATCTGCAGAAGATGGGGTATACCCATGTAGAACTGATGCCGGTGACAGAATACCCGTATGATCTTTCCTGGGGGTATCAGGTAACCGGATATTATTCAGTGACTTCCCGCTACGGCACACCGGAAGATTTTATGTATTTTATAGATAAGCTCCACCGGGCAGATATCGGTGTGATCTTAGACTGGGTGCCTGCACATTTTCCGAGGGATGAACACGGACTTGCACTGTTTGACGGGTCCCATATTTATGACCACGCAGATCCGAGAAAAGGAAGCCAGCCGGACTGGGGCACACTGCTGTTTAACTATGGAAAACCGGAAGTGCAGAGTTTCCTGATCTCCAGCGCCGTATTTTTTGCGGAGAAATATCACATCGACGGTATCCGGATCGATGCGGTCAGCGCCATGCTGTATCTGGATTTCGGCAAAAAGCCGGGAGAGTTTGTGCCAAATGAAGACGGCACCAATATCAATTACGAAGCCGTGGATTTCCTGAAAAATTTAAACCGCACGATGCGTTCTAACTTTGAAGGATTTATCACTGTGGCGGAAGAGTCTACCGCTTTTCCGAAAGTCACAAGCGCTGTTGACGATGAAGAAGGACTTGGATTTACATATAAGTGGAACATGGGATACATGCATGATTCCCTCTATTACATGGAACTGGATTCCCTGTTCCGGAAAGAAAACCATGGAGCCATTGTATTCTCTATGGACTATGCGTACAGTGAAAATTATATCCTGCCATACTCACACGATGAAGTTGTGCACGGTAAAGGTTCCATGATCAACAAAATGTTCGGAGAATACGAGCAGAAGTTTGGGTCACTGAAAACACTGTATG
>ENA-ORUM01002082-ORUM01002082.1-human-gut-metagenome-genome-assembly--contig:-NODE-2082-length-12689-cov-6.567754_pt1 | contig 12689 bp, 12 predicted proteins | sample MGYA00242083_ERZ509217 | MGnify/ENA primary metagenome ERZ509217 (study PRJEB26280, sample SAMEA2338831) | human gut metagenome | biome: human gut; feature: human-associated habitat; material: faeces... | reverse complement strand
CCAAAACGAAAGGACATCCTTTCGGATGTCCTTTCGTTTTGGTGGACGATACAGGGCTCGGACCTGTGACCTCTTCCGCACATTAAAGGGAGCTTGGAGTTTTTTTCAGCTATTTTTCAGCACTTTATGGCCTTATCTGCTCCAATCTGTCTGCTTTCTGTCACTCTTTACGCGCAAGGTTTCCGCCTGCTCCGCCGCTCTCTGTGGCAGGTTATGTTGTCACACCGTTGGGAGAGTTGACTTCCACGATTTGACCGTTTGCACAAATGTGGTGAGATTACGGTTTTCTTAGCCGTAGCGGTACTTAGTCAGCTCGTTTTTTCGCAAGTTACCGTGAAAACGCTTTTGCGATGGTGTTCACAATAATATGGCAACAGAAAAAGAACTTCGCGTCTGTAAGATTTTCAGTCAGCCGTTCTCTTATTCGCAGCGTTCGCCTTAGGTAGCTACAAGACTTTTCAGCGATCTTCCAAGAGGCTGCTGTCACAGAAACATCCGTATGATTCTAATCTTTGTACTCCTGAACCATTTCCTCCCGGCCAAAGCTCATAAACAAAATCAACAAATTGGGGAGCTGTTATCGTGATATTTGATAGGCTTCATGTCACTGGCTGCCATCAAAGGAAACCAGGGGCCTCGATCCTTTCCAGGAAATGACAAGGCTCAGAACGGCAAGCTGGCCAGGATATGCTCCGCCCGGGAGCAGCGATTAGAAAACCGGCTGAGCAGTTCCGCTAGCGCACCTTCCATCAGAATGGGGTGCCCCACCGCCTCCAGCATGGGCAAATCGTTGTAGTTGTCCCCGAAGGCCATCACATCCGACTGCGGGACGTCCAGGGCGGCGCACAGCTGCCGGATGCCCGTCCCCTTGTCTGCCAGGGTAAAATCCAGCCGGGCCTGCCCCGCGACGGCCACTCGGAACTGCGTCCGCCACCTTGGTGCCAGCAGAGGCTCCACCGCCGCCGCGCCGTCCCAGCAATAGGCGGAGACCTTGACGATGGCCTCAGGCGTCTCCTCGGGGGCAGACAAGAGGGCGACATTGTTGCCCACAAAGTCCCGCATCAGGGAAACGACGTCGCTTTGCTTGGGACACAGATAGCTGGTATTGGCACCAGAGATCAGCACCTCGCACCGGGGCAGCGCCAGGATGTCCCGGCACAGGGCGAGGGCCTGCTCCCGCGCCATCTCCGTTTTGCTTAGGATCGGACCGGGATCACCCGGGCCAAAGACCACCGCGCCGTTTTCACAGAGGCAACTCAACTGGCCGGCCACCGGAGCGAACAGGCGGCGCAGGCTACTGTACTGCCGGCCGCTGGCGGGACAGAAATACACCCCAAGCCGGGACAGGCGGCGGATCTGGGTGAAGACGGCGGGGGCAATGGCGGTGCTCCCGTCCAGCAGGGTTCCGTCAATGTCACAGGCGACCAGGCGGGTCACAGACCTTCTTCCTTCCCGGGACCGGGAAACAAGTCTAAAAGCTGGCCAAACCGCTCCAGGTCGTAATCCCCAGCCCGGTGTGCCGCCGAATCCCCGATGGCGACGGTGACCATTCCGGCGGCCCGGCCCGCCTGGATGCCGGCCACCGCGTCGTCCACGGCGGCGCAGCGCTCCGGGGGGAGACCCAGCATCTGGGCGGCGGTCAGGAAGATTTCTGGGTCGGGCTTGGAGCGGGTGATGTGGTTCCCGTCCGCCGCCGCGTCCAGATAGGTCCCCAGGCCGGTGCGGGCCAAAATCAGCCCGGCGTTTTTGCTGCCCGAGGCTAGGGCCAGGCGGCAGCCCCGCCGACGCAGCTCCTCCAGGGTGGGGGGCACGTCCTCCGGCACGTCGGCGGGGGAGAGGGCCTCTAGCATGGCTCGGTAGGCTTCATTTTTCTCCTGGGCAAAGCGCTCCTTCTCCTCCTGGGAGTAGGCGCGGCCGGCGTGCTCCAGCACGATCTCCAGGCTTTGCATCCGGGAGACTCCCCGGCAGCGGTCCCCCTGTTCCCGGCTGAAGGGGACACCCAGCCGGTCGGCCAGCCCCTTCCAGGCCAGATAGTGCAGCTCGTCGGTGTGGATCAGCACGCCGTCCAAATCAAAACAAATTCCCTGTATCATGGCGTATGTACTCCTTTTGTTCACGGACAGGTGTCCTGGTATTCGGAGGGGGAGATCCCCACCACTTTTTTGAAGGTGGCGGAGAAGTAGGTCACATCCTTATAGCCCACCAGCTCGGCCACCTCGTAGACCTTCCGGCGGCAGTCCCGCAGCAGCTCCATGGACTTATGGATGCGGTACCGGGTCAGGTAGTTCAGGAGGGTGTAGTCAGTCTCCTTCTTGAACATGTGGCTCAGGTGCCCCTCGCTGATGCCCAGGCTCTGGGCGATGCTCCCCACGGTGATGCCCGGGTCGTTGTAGTGGGCACCGATGTAGTCCATGGCCTCCAGGACGTACTTGCTCTTGTCCCCCTTTTTCAGGCCGGGAATGCCGTGGACCGGCTCGCTGGTCTGCATGCGGCTCTGGAGATTCCGCACCGCCTGTTCCAGCTCCCCGTCGTGGAAGGGCTTCAGGAGGAAGTCCACCGCCCCCAGCCGCAGGGCGCTCTGGGCGTAAGTGAAGCTGTCATAGGCGGTGAGGATGATGACGTACACCGGGTTGCCCGCCTCCCGCAGGCGGCGGAGCATCTCAATGCCGTCCATCCGGGGCATCTTCAGATCGGTGATGATGAGGGAGGGGGAGAGGCGCTCCACGGCGTCCAGGGCCTCCTCGCCGTTGGAGGCCTCCCCCACCACGACGCAGTCCAGGGCGGCCCAGTCCACCGCCAGGACAATGCCCTTGCGGATGAGCTCCTCGTCCTCCACAACCAGAACCTTCAGCATGACGATGCATCCTCCTTATAGCGCAGGGGCAGGGTGGCGGTGACCATGGTGCCCGTGCCGTCCGGCCGGTTTTCCAGGCAGAGCCCGAACTGCTCCCCGTAGTGTTTGCGCAGAATTGTGTCCACATTGTATAGGCCCAGATGGCCCCGGGTCTCCTCCTGGTCCCGGCAGGCGTAGGGGCCCTCCAGCTCCGGGGGCAGGCCCACGCCGTTGTCCAAGACGGTGAGCCGCAGCACCGCCCCCTCCCGCCGGGCCCGCACCTCAACGGCACCGTCCGGCTGGCCGGACAGCCCGTGGAGCAGGGCGTTCTCCACGATAGGCTGGAGCATCATCTTGGGGACCAGGGCCTCCTCCAGTTCCGGCGGGATGTCCAGCACAAAGGCGAAGGAGCCGGACAGGCGGATGCGCTGGATCTCCACATAGCGCGCCACAATCTCCGTCTCCCGGCGGAGGGGGACAAACTCCTCCGGCGAGATGCAGAAGCGCAGGATATCTGCCAAATTGGTGGACATGTCCGCCACCTGGGGCACATGGTGGATCTTGCTGATCCACTTCATGGTGTCCAGGGTGTTGCAGAGGAAGTGGGGGTTGAGCTGGGCCTGAAGCATGCGGATCTGGGCCTCGTTCCGCTCCCGCTGGTTCTCCAGCAGCTGCTCTTGGTTGCGCTTCAGGGCCACCAGCATGTCGTTGAAGCGGTCGGCCAGCTGACCCAGCTCGTCGTTGTGCTCGTGGGGGACGTACACGTCCAGATTGTTGTGGGCCACTTCGCGGATGGCCTTGTGGAGGCGCTGGATGGGCTGAAACAGCTGGCGGCTCAGGGCCAGGCTCAGCACCACCGCCAGGGCCAGACAGACCAGGGCGCTGGACAGGCTGATGGTGTACAGGATGTTCATGGTCCCCCGGTCAAAGACCTGGGGCTGGCGGAGAATCACGTACAGGCCGGTGGCCTCGTCCTGGACCACGGGATAGGAGAATTCCTCCCCCGCGCCGCTGAGGGGCTCCCCGTCCAGCAGCCGCCGACGCAGGTCGTCCGCCAGGGAATCGGCCAGGGCAGGCTGGGAGCAGTAGACCGCCCGCCAGTAGGGACTCAACAGCAGCAGGTCGCAGCTGTCCCCCACCGCCCCGTCCAGCAGCCGGTGCAGGTCAGACTGGTAGAAGCTGACCAGCAGAAATCCCAGGGCCGCGCCGTCCGGGCCGGCCAGGGGGGCGGCCCCCACCAGCACCGGCGAGTTGGAGGTCCCGGGGTCCTCGGGGGCCACAAAGGTCAGGGCCGCCCGTTCCCGGGCCTGGTACAGCACCCCCCACTGGGGGGACAGGCTCCGTCCGGCGGCGCTGCGGGTGGAGCAGTACCAGTTCCCCTGGCTGTCGTACAGATCCAGGCGGGCCAGGGTCTGGGCGGACTGGACGTCCTCCAGGAACAGGCGGTAGACCTCTCCCTGGGAGGGGCTGCCCTGGAGGAGGGCCTGGGAGAGCACCCCGTCCCGCTCCAGGGCGGCCGCGGCGGAGGAAAAGGACCGGCAGGCCTGGTCCAGGGTCTGGCCCACGCTGTCCAGATAGCCGTCCGCCTCCCCCTGGGCCCGGTCCTCCATCCGCAGGCGGAAGATCTGCAGCAGCAGGGCGGAGCACAGCAGCAGGGGGATCAGGGAGGCGGCCAGCAAGGCGGCGAACAGCCGGTTGCGGAAGGAGGCGGACAGCAGTCGTCTCATGGCTCCTCCTCTCCGTCCAGGTAAAATGCCCAGGACATTAAAATTGCGTCGTGGTTCTCTCTGCTCCAGTCTAAATCATAGTCCAGCAGGGTCAGCTCAGAGCTGTCGGGCAGGGCAGGATTGACCTCCACGTCCCCCCGCACCGGGCGGCGGTACTGCTCCGACAGCAACTGCTGCACCTCATAGCTGACTGTGAAATCCAAAAACCGTTTGGCGTTGTCCGGGTGGGCCGCCCCCCGGATCAGGGCGCTGCCATCTGGAACCGCGCTGGTCCCATCCTGGGGATAGACCACGGCGATGCTGTCCCCGGCCGTCACCCGTTTCCAGGCGCTCTCCTCCAGCGTGACCCCCACCCAGCAGCTGCCGCTGGACACGGCGGCAAGGATGTCCCCCGAGCTGTCCAGCTCCCGGCCCTCCAACTGGCGGGCAAACTGCCGCAGAGTCTCGTCCCGGTCCCCACCCACCGCTTGGAGCAGAGTGACCAGGCCGGTGAAGCAGGAGCCGGACACACCGGGGTCGGTGAAAGCGATCTTGCCCTGAAATTCCGGCTGGAGCAGGTCCGCCCAGTCGGCTACCTCTCCGGGGGAGAGGAGCTTGGTGTTGTAGATGAGCACCACCGGCAGGGCGGAGAAGGGGGTCCACAGCCCGTCCTCGGAGCGATAGCGCTCCGCGATGGCCTCCTGCTGGACGCACACATAGGGCTCGAAGCAGTCTCCATAGACCTCCAGACTGTCCACACCGCCCCCGAACATCACGTCGGCGGCGGGAGCCTCTGCCTCCTGGGCGATGCGGCTGAGCAGCTCGTTGGTGCCGCCGGTGACCACATCGACCCAGATTCCAGTCCGCTCCTCAAACTCCCGGACAATGGGCCACCACACCTCCTCCTTGTGGGAGGTGTAGACCACTAGGCGGTCCTCCTCCGCCGGCGCAAAGGAGGAGCCGGAGCTGTCTGCTCCCACCCCGCAGCCGGAGAGCAGCAGCACAGCCGCCAATCCCAGAGCAAGACCGCGCATGTTCTTCATCATTTCACTCCTCTGCCCGCAGATTCTGTTCTGTTTTGCCTAATTATAGCACACTTTTTCGACGCCTTTCATTGTATTTGACGAAAAAAGCAGAGGAGAACAAAAAAACGCAGATTTGTCCCCTACTCTTTTGGCGGAAAGGCGGATACAATAATTTTGCTGGCGGAACCCCCGCCTACGGGTTTTGTTTTATGCAGAATAACGAAGGAGGAACGATTATGAAACGCGCACTTGCACTGCTGCTCTCCGCGTCCCTTACCCTCTCTCTGGCCGCCTGCGGCGGCGGAGGAGGTGGAACCTCTCAGGCGGGAGGCAGCTCCGGCCCCGCTTCTTCTGGCGGCACCGGAGAATTGACCGCCACACAGCAGATCATCCAGGAAGCCCAGGGCATGACCCTGGAGGAGCTGGCTCAGAAGGCCATTGAAGAGTCCAACGGCCAGAAGTTCTACGGCGTGGGCAACTCCAGCCGCGGCGCCACCGCTCTGCCTCTGTTCGTGGAGTACCTGCAGTCCATCGATCCCAGCTACACCCTGGAGTTTGAATGGCAGCAGCCCAAGAACAACAAAATCTTCGATCAGCTGACCTCCGATTCTCTGAAGGACACCGGCACCTTTGCCATGACCCTCATCCAGGACGGCAACCAGATCGAATCCAAGATGGTCCAGACCGGTATTCTGGACACCTTCATCCCCAAGGACTGGGCGGACGCCAACGGCACCACAGCGGAGGAGTACAACGGCTATCTGCCTCTGCAGACCTTGAACAAGGTGTTTATGTACAACAACACCGGTTCCAAAACCTTTGACAACTGCTGGGACTTTGTGGGAGAGGACGCCCACGGTCTGTTTATGGACATCGACTCCGAGCTGGTGGGCAAAAACTTCCTGTACATGCTCACGGAGGACACCTACGCCGGCTGGCTGAAGGACGCCTTTGAGGCCCTGTCCGCCGATGAGCAGGCTTACTTCCAGCCCACCATTGACGAGATGGCCTCCGAAGCCGAGAGCCTGGGCCTGGGTGAGAACGGCAAGTACGCCCTGGCTTGGATCAAGCTGTGGGTGGGCAGCTATAACGCCCAGACCGACGACGGACCTATCTGCAACACTCTGGTAGACCAGTCTGCCACCGACCAGTTCGGCCTGCTGGTGTACTCCAAGCTGCGCTCGGTGGAGGAGTCCGCCACCGTCTCCAAGAACAACATTACTGTGTCTGCCTATAACGACGGCTACACCGGCATCGGCGGCTTCGGCTACTGCCACTATCTGTTCGTCACCGACAACAGCCCCCTGCCCTGGACCGCCTGCGCCTTCATCGCCTACATGACCTGCACCGCCGACGGCTTCTCCGCCTGGGGCAAGGACATTGGCGGCTACTCCTCCAACCCCCTGGTGGCCGAGGAAAATGAGGAGATCTATCACCATCAGACCGGCGGCATGGCTGAGGATGGCACCACCGTGGAGTTCGCGGCCCTCAACGACCACGGCTATGACTGGTGGACCACCGACGGCCAGCTGGTGCTGGAAGATCCGGAGTACTGCGCCTCCGTGGCCTTCACAGTGGGCAGCTGGATTGAGATGCTGGACCGCTACACGGCCGGCTGAGTTGCCGCGCACGCTGCATTCTCGGCGCCCTTGGAGCCCCCGGTGTCCAAGGGCGCCCCTCCATTTCAGCCCCTCTGCCCTGACCTCTGGCAGAAAGGAGAGATTTTATGGCTTCAACCCCCCTCCAGGTAAGCACATCTGTTGTGCGGCGCAATAAGATCAAGACCTTTTTCTCCAAGCCCTACAACGTGATCCTGGTTCTGATGGGCCTTGTCCTTACGGTCACCACAGTGGCCCCCATTGTGGCCATCGTGGAGGATACCTTCAAAATCCACCCGGGCACCATCGACGCCCACCTCACCGGACAGGTTTCCGGCTATACCCTGGTGAACTACATCGACTTGTTTACCAGCAGCTTGGCCCGGACCAACCTGTGGGAGCCCCTGTGGAACACCGTCCTGCTGGCGGTGGGCACCTGTGTGGTGTCCATTCTGTTCGGCGGTCTGTTCGCCTTCCTGATCACCCGGACCAATCTGGCCTGGCGGAAGTATTTGAGCTCCATTTTCATTTTCCCCTACATCATGCCCCAGTGGACCCTGGCCGTGGTGTGGCAGCACATGTTCAATTCCAATGCTGTGACGGGAACTTCCAACGGTCTTCTGGCTGCCACGCTCGGCATTGAGATGCCCGCCTGGTGGTGCCTGGGGCTGTTCCCCAGCGTGGTGGTGCTGGGTCTCCACTACGCCCCCTTCGCCTATATCCTGATCGGCGGCATTTTCCGGAATATGGACGCGAATCTGGAGGAGGCAGCCACCATCCTGGACACTCCAAAGTGGAAGATTATGTTCCGGGTGACCCTCCCCATGGTGAAGCCCGCCATTTTGTCCACCATTCTGCTGGTGTTCGGCAGCTCCATGGGCAGCTACCCGGTGCCCCATTATTTGAATCTGACCACTCTGGCCACAAAATACGTGTCCATGAACTCCAAATACACCGGCGAGGCCAGCATCCTGGCCATCATCATGATGATCTTCGGCGTGGCCATCATGCTGCTCAACCAGCTGAGCCTCCAGAGCCGAAAAAACTACACCACCGTCACCGGAAAATCCGGGCAGATCTCCAAGATCAACCTGGGCCGGGTGGGCAAATATGTCATTGCCCTGGTGCTGGTCGTGGTGACCTTTTTCACCAGCATCTTCCCCATCGTCTCCTTCGCCTTTGAGACCTTTCTCCCCAACCCCGGCGACTACTCCTTCCTGTACACCGGGGACACAGACAACCTGACCACCAAATGGTGGGTCACCGACGAGAACATCACCGAGAACGGCATGTACGGCCAGAAGGGCATCCTCCACAACGACACCATCTGGCGCGCCTTCAAAGGGACCATCTGGGTGTCCGTGTGCTGTTCCCTGCTGGCGGGCACCATCGGCACCATGATCGGCTACGCCGTGTCCAAAAACCGACGAAGCAAGCTGGCCAACTATGTAAATTCAGTGGCATTTCTGCCCTACCTGATGCCCTCCATTGCCGTGGGCGTGGCCTTTTTTATCCTGTTCTCCAACCAATACATCAATCTGTTCAACACCTACACCCTGCTGATCATTGTGGGCACCATCAAGTACATCCCCTTTGCCAGCCGAAGCTCTCTGAATTCCATGCTCCAGCTGTCCGGGGAGATCGAGGAGTCTGCCATGATCCTGAACATCCCCTGGGTCAAGCGCATGACCCGCATCATCATTCCCATTCAGAAGTCCTCCATTATCAGCGGCTATCTGCTCCCCTTTATGACCTGCCTGCGGGAGCTGTCCCTGTTCATGCTGCTGTGCACTCAGGGTTTTATCCTGGCCACCACCCTGGACTACTTCGACGAGATGGGTCTGTACGCCTTCTCCAGCGGCATCAATCTGATTTTGATTATCACCATCCTGGTGTGCAACACCCTGGTGAACAAGATCACCGGGGCCAGCCTGGACAAGGGAATAGGAGGTTAAACTATGCCAGAGATTCGATTGGAACATGTGACCAAGCGGTGGGGAAAATTTTACGCGGTGGACGACCTGAGCATGGTCATCCAGGACAACGCCTTTGTCACCCTGCTGGGTCCCTCCGGCTGCGGCAAGACCACTACCCTGCGGATGATCGCCGGACTGGAGACTCCAACCAGCGGCCGCATTACCATCGGCGACAAGGTTGTTTTTGACAGCGCCCTGGGCATCAACGTCCCAGCCAGCAAGCGGAAGGTGGGCTTCCTGTTTCAGAACTACGCCCTGTGGCCCAATATGACCGTCTATGACAACATCGCCTTCGGCCTGAGCAACGTGAAAGAGCCCATGCCCAAGGTGGACTTTGAGGCCAAAAACGCTGCCCGCCTGGCGGAGATTCTGCAAAAGCCCGACGAGGTGGTGAAGGTCCTGGAGGAGTGCCGGGACAAAAACGGCAAGCTGGATGAGAAGAAGGCCCATCTGAAGCTCATTGACGCCTTCACCATCTCCCTGTTTACCGCAAAAAAACTCTTTGCCTACCATGTGGAGAGCGGCAAGGATCTGTCCGGGGAGATCACCGCCCTCCAGGCCAAGGCGGAGGGGGCCCGAAAGAGCGCCCAGGCCGGCGGCGGGGAGCTGAACGAGAACTTTGAGCTGGTGAAAAACGGCCAGGTGGTCACCGAGGTCCGGAAGATGACCAAGGAGGAGATCGACCTGACGGTGCGCCGGGTATCCCGGATCGTGAAAATCGGCATGTTTATGGACCGCTACCCGGCGGAGCTGTCCGGCGGCCAGCAGCAGCGGGTGGCCATCGCCCGCACCCTGGCCCCAGAGCCCTCGGTGCTCTTTATGGACGAGCCCTTGAGCAACCTGGACGCCAAGCTGCGCCTGGAGATGCGGTATGAGCTGCAGCGCCTCCACCTGGAGACCGGTTCCACCTTCGTCTACGTCACCCACGACCAGATGGAGGCCATGACCCTGGCCACCCAGATCTGCCTCATTGACAACGGGGTGCTCCAACAGTACGACGCCCCCCTCACCGTATACCACCAGCCCAGCAACTTGTTTGTGGCCGACTTTGTGGGCAACCCCTCCATCAACTTCGTGGAGGCCAGTGGGGAGCAGCAGGAGGACGGGTCTGTGGCCCTCACCCTCTTCCGGAACCGCCGGGCCAGATTCCGCCCGGCCCGGCCGCTGGACCTGAAGAGCTGGTTCCAGGCGCGGGACCGGGAGGCCCAGGAGCGGGCGGAGCTTCGCCGGAAGCAGGCCGCCGACAAAAATTACGTGGAGAAGGGCAACAAGGACGAGGTGTTCCGCTACCACATCGCCAAGGTGGTGGAGGAGGACGACTCTCTTCAGGAGGAGCCCGTGCTCACCAATCAGGACCTGGTGCTGGGGGTGCGGCCGGAGTTTTTGGACATCGAGGACTCCGGCAGCCTGGACGGGGAGATCTACGGCGCCATGCCTACCGGCATGGAGTCCACCATCAAGGTGCGGGTGGATGACTTCCTCCTCACCGGCGTGGTATTCGGGAGCACCCTGTTTTCCCTGGGGGCCAAGGTGCGCCTGAACATCTCCAGCGACAATATCATGCTCTTTGACCGGCAGAGCGGCCGGTGCATCACCCAGGGCAGCCTGGAATTCCTCCAAGTGTGAGGACCGGATGGGAACCACTCAGATAAAGCCTGACCCTCCGGGCGAATGGTACAGTCCGCCTATTCTCTTCGAAACAGGATGAAATCATGAGGAAAGACCTATATCACAAATTTCGAGTTTTAGGATATTCTATGTACACTTTGTTTCTGCAATTGTATTGACAAAGAATACCCGGCGGGGCACTGCCCCGCCGGTATATTTTATAGCTCTGTCAGTTTCCTGGCGGCCTCCTGCATTTGCCGCAAATCAGTCTTGATGTAGAAATTGAGAGTCGTACTTGTGTTGACGTGGCCTAAAATCTGTTGAACACTCTGAATATCGGCCCCGTTGCCTAAAAGCAGGGTGGCGCAGCTGTGCCGCAGGTCGTGGGGAGAGAGGTCGGGCAGATCATGGGTTTTCATAAACCGCTTGACACGGCGGGTCACAGCGTTGGGGTCCCTGGCCTTGAAAATACCCCGCCTCGCCGGAAAAAATGAAGCTGTCTGCGAGGACAGCGCCGGGATTTTCCCGTTTTCGCCGGGCCTTTAACATCAGGCGCATAACAAGGTACTTTACATAATGGAAATGACCAGGACGCATGCAGCGGTCTTGGGTGTCCCCATTTTAGGCCGGTACACTCCCCAGCACGAAGCGGACGAAGTCTGTTTTTGTGCGGTCAACCTCCTGGTCCTTAGTGCGCTCCGGGTCGTATAGGTTTTTCTCGTACGCCGCTCTGGCCTCCTCCCAGTCCACTGCCGCACGCTGAACCGCTTTTCCCGGACGTACCTTAGAGAGGTTTTCGGGAACTTTCCAGGTCATGGCACGGCAAATCTGTCTGCCGTTTTCGCCTCTGCCTATTTCCCTGCGGGGCTTCACGGTCAAGCGGGTCATTGCCCCCCAGGACGTCACCACTCCCGAGGACGAGACACGCATCCGGACATGCGTCCAGGAGGTAGATCAGCTCTGGGCTGATATGCAGGCGTAAGCGGGAAGGATCAGCCATGAACCACTGGCCTGCCTACATAATAGAAGTGGATTTGAACCAGGTCCGGCATAACGTGAAGGAGATCCGCCGCCGCATCGGGCCGGAGGTCACCCTGATGCTGGTGGTCAAAGTGGACGCCTATGGCCACGGGGCCCCCGCCGTGGCCCGGGCGGTCCTGGAGGCCGGAGCAGAGCAGCTGGGTGTGGCCTGTGTGGACGAGGCCGCCGCCCTGCGGGTGGCTGGGATCACCTGCCCCATCCTGATCGTGGGGCTGGCCTTTCCCAAGGCTAGTGTTGAAATTAAGCCCCCCGCGTCCGAAAATGCGATGCTGTTAACAATGAATATGGCAGCAGATCAGGCCGCCTAAATGATAACAGTTGGATAATTGTGCGCCGTACCACTGGCTATTTCTGTTTTCTGTGGTATGTTGTGTCGTTAGAAAGGAGGCGACACACATGCGAGACACTCCGGAAAATCTGTACCTTGGAAAGATCACCCCCAACGAACAAGACGTCACACCTGGCTCGGTTCTGGCAGTCGCTATGGACCGTGCGGAACAGTGCGAGGAGAAGCTCACCGCCCGGCTGGAGGGGGAGGAGAAAACCCTGCTGCTCCGGCTCCTCAATGCGGAAAATGAGATCAGCAGCACCATAGCTCTGGAGAACTTCATCCTGGGTTTCCGGCTGGGGATGAGAACCGCTATGGAGTCCCTGGACGAGGACGACGGTAGCCTGACGATGTATCGGGAGGAGAGATGAGCTCATGGGAAAGAGGCGTCCATCCGATGACGGCATGGTGCGGAAACGGGAAGACGGCCGCTGGGAGGGCCGAATCGTAGTAGGTCACGATGAAAAAGGGCTCCCCAAAACAAAAAACGTACTGGCAAAGACCAAATCAGAGTGCAGCGCAAAGCTGAAAGCATTGAAGGCCAGCCTCCAGGAACAAAAGCCGGAGAAGCCCA
>ENA-ORUM01002070-ORUM01002070.1-human-gut-metagenome-genome-assembly--contig:-NODE-2070-length-12789-cov-5.755301_pt1 | contig 12789 bp, 12 predicted proteins | sample MGYA00242083_ERZ509217 | MGnify/ENA primary metagenome ERZ509217 (study PRJEB26280, sample SAMEA2338831) | human gut metagenome | biome: human gut; feature: human-associated habitat; material: faeces... | reverse complement strand
CCCCGGCGGCGTTTTGGTGACTTTGCCGCCGGGGGCAAAGTCACTCGCCGCCCGCAGGCGGCGAAATTCCCCGCCAGCAAGCGCCCGCCCCCGTGACACTTCCGTGCAAAAAATCCCCGTCGACATAAAAAATTCATGGTAAATTTATTTCTCAAACATTGGGAACTATGCTATAATGTCCATATTACTATGTCTCTGCGGGAAATTCCGGCCGGATGGCCGGAAAACCGGACAAATACAAGGCTTGTTGGAGGGGATTTCGGATGAAGAACAAGATCACCGTTTCCATCGCGGGTCAGGAGTACACCATGGTGGCCGAGGAGGGCGAGGACTATGTGAAGCGCTGTGCCGCCCTGGTGGACAGCCAGGTGCGGGACGTGATGAACGGGGCCCGTCTGGGCCGGTCCGACGCCGCGGTGCTGGCCGCCATGAACATCGCCGACCAGTTTTTCAAGGAGCAGGAGGCCAGTGAGAATCTGCGCCGCCAGATCAAGGAGGGCCTGGACGAGAACGCCAAGCTGAAAATGGAGCTGTCCGAGTCCAAGCGCGAGATCTTCAAGCTCCAGAATCACAAAGGATAACCCAGCCAGGCGGAGCGGACCTTTCCGCTCCGCCCGGTGAAATTTCAGGAAAGGAAGGCTTGCCCCATGCTGGAGCTGCTCGCTCCCGCCGGCTCCATGGAGTCGGTCCAGGCCGCGGTCCAAAACGGCGCCGGCGCCGTCTATCTGGGCTACGGCGATTTTAACGCCCGCCGCAACGCGAAGAACTTCACCCGGGAGGAGGCTGCGGCGGCGGTTTCTTACTGCCATCTCCGGGATACCAAGGTGCATCTCACCCTGAACACCCTGCTTACCGACCGGGAGCTCCCCAAGGCGGCACAGGTGGCCGCTGAGATCAGTGAGATGGGGGTGGATGCGGTCATCGTCCAGGATCTGGGGGTGGCCCGGATGCTGCGGCAGGTGGCCCCGGACGTCCATCTCCACGCCTCCACCCAGATGACCGTCCACTCCCTGGACGGGGTGAAGGAGTGCGCCGACCTGGGGATGACCCGGGCGGTCCTGTCCCGGGAGCTGAGCCGGGACCAGATCGCATACATCTGCCAGCACTCTCCCATTGAGATCGAGGTGTTCGGCCACGGGGCGCTGTGCATGTGCTACTCGGGCCAGTGCTATCTGTCCTCCCTGATCGGGGGACGCAGCGGCAACCGGGGGCTGTGCGCCCAGCCCTGCCGGTTAAAGTACGGCTGGGGAAAGAAGGCGGACGAGTACCCCCTCTCTCTGAAGGACATGTCCCTGGTGGGCTACCTGAAGGAGCTGGAGGACATGGGGGTGGCCTGCCTGAAGCTGGAGGGCCGCATGAAGCGCCCCGAGTACGTGGCCATCGTCACCCGGGTGTACGCCGACGCCCTCCGGGAGGGCCGGGAGCCCACGGCGGAGGAGCTGCGGCAGCTGGAGGCCGCCTTCTCCCGCCAGGGTTTCACTCAGGGCTACTTCCTGGACCAGAAGGGGCCCGACATGTTCGGCACCCGCCAGGAGGGGGAGGACCCCAGAGAGCTCTTTGCTCAGGCCCGCACCACCTATGAGAGTGGGGAGAACCGCAAGACCCCTGTGCGGCTGTACGCCTGGATTCAGGCCGGGGAGCCCGCCCAGGTGGCGGCGGAGGACGCCCAGGGCCGGGTGGTCCAGGTGGAGGGCCCGGTGCCCGAGGCGGCGGTGAACGTCCCCCTCACCCGGGAGAAGGTGGAGGGGCAGCTGGGCCGCACCGGCGGCACCCCGTTCCACTGCGAGAAGGCCACCGCCCGGGTGGACGAGGGACTGTCCCTCCCCCTGTCCGCCCTGAACGCCCTGCGGCGGCAGGTGCTGGAGAAGCTCTCCCAGGAGCGCGCCCGCCCGCCGGAGCGGAAAACCGGGGAGTACCACCCCGGGGTGCGGTATGAGAACCCCAAGGCGCCCCCCGCCCTCACGGTGTCGGTGCGCCGGGCGGAGCAGATCACCCCGGAGCTGCTGGCCCTGAAGCCGGAGCGGATCTACCTCCCCTGCGACGAGGGGGCGGCCTGCCCCGACGCGGTGCGACGCTGTCAGGAGGCGGGGGTGGCCGTGTCCGTCCAGCTCCCCCGCATCTGCTGGGACCGGGAGCTGCCCCAGCTGGAGCAGCAGCTGGAGGCCGTCAAGGAGCTGGGAGTGCAGGAGGCCCTGGCGGGCACCCTGGACGGGGTGCGCCGGGCCAGGGAGCTGGGTTTCCAGGTCCGTAGCGACTTCGGCATCGGGGTGTACAACAGCCAGACCCTCAAGGAGCTGAAAAAGCTGGGGGTGGAGGGGGCCACCGCCTCCTTCGAGCTGAAGTTCGCCCAGATCCGGGACCTGTCCAAGGCCATCCCCATGGAGGCCATCGTCTACGGGCAGCTGCCCCTGATGATCACCGAGAACTGCATCATCCACAACCACACCGGCCGCCACTCCTGCGAGGAGGGCCAGCGGCTGGTGGACCGGAAGGGGGAGCACTTCCCGGTGGTGAAGGCCTGGGGCTGCCGCAATGAGATCTTGAACGGCAAGACCCTGTTCCTGGCGGACAAGGCCGCCGACTACCAGCGCCTGGGATTGACGTCGGTGCGGCTCATGTTCACCACCGAGTCCCCCGAGGAGTGCGTCCGTGTGCTGGAGCGCTACCTTGGCCGCGGCCGGTACCGGCCCGGGGAGTTTACCCGGGGGCTCTACTACCGGGACGTGGAGTAGAGAGTGAAGAGTGGAGAGTGAAGAGTGGAGAGAGCTTGGGTGAGGAGGTGCCCCATGTTCAGCCGGCAGAGACTGTTCTGGTCGCGGGACCCCTACGACCTGGAGGGGACCCAGGAGCGGTTCGTTCAGGCGGTGGCGGACAACTGCGCCTGGCACATGGGCCGGTGCCCGGAGTACCGCGCCATCGCCCAGGGGCTGGGCTTCTCCCCCAAAACCCTGGTGGAGACGGGGGACCTGTCCTCCGTCCCCATGGTGCCCACCCTGTTCTTCAAGCGTCACGCCCTGTTCTCCATGCCCAAGTGGCGGATGGGGATGAAGGTCACCTCCTCGGGGACCAGCGGAACATTCAGCCGGGTGGGCTTTGACTGGGGGGCCATCTTCGCGGAGATCCCCATGGTGCTGAAGCTGGGCTGGAGGCACGGACTGGTCTCCCCCCGCCCGGCCAACTATGTGGTGCTGGGCTACAAGCCCCACCGGGGAAATTCCACCGGGGTCACCCGGACCATGTTCGGGCTGACCTTCTTCGCCCCGCCCCTGGGGCGCTTCTACGCCCTGCGGATGGAGGGCGGCCAATATGTCCCCGACCTGGACGGGGCGGCCAGAGCCCTGGCTCAATTTGCCCGCTCCCCCTTCCCCACCCGCATTGTGGGCTTTCCCTCCTATTTGTGGTTCGGCCTGAAGCGGATGGAGGAGCTGGGGGTGTCTCTCCATTTGAGACCCGGCTCCCAGATCCTGCTGGCCGGGGGCTGGAAGCAGCACGCCGCCCAGCAGGTGGACAAGTCGGTCCTCTACGACCTGGCCCGGAAGGTGCTGGGCGTCGGGGAGGAGCACATCCATGAGCTGTTCGGGGCGGTGGAGCACCCCATTTTCTACAACACCTGCAAACATCACCACTTCCATGTGCCCATCTACGCCCGGGTGCTCATCCGGGACGTGCGGACGCTGGAGCCCCTGCCCATGGGGCAGGCGGGGCTGGTGAATCTCATTACCCCCCTGAACCGGGCCACCCCTGTGACCAGCGTGGTCACCGACGACCTGGGGGTGCTCCGGCCGGGGGAGGACTGCGGCTGCGGAATTAGCTCCCCCTACCTGACCATTTTGGGCCGGGTGGGCATGCCGGAGATCCAGACCTGCGCCGCCGGTGCGGCGGAGCTGCTAGGGAAAGGGGAGGGATTCTCGTGATCTTTGCCGCCGGTAAGCTGCTCCCCCAGGAGGAGCTGCCCGCCCTCCTGGACACGCTGGAGGAGCGTCTGAACGAGACCCGGTCCGGCCCGCCCCTGGATGTGGATGTGGTGCTGGACGCGGTGGACAGCCTGGGCCGGGCTCTGGATTCCGGAGAGCTGGACCCTCTGCTGGCCCAGTACGCGCCCCCGAGCGCGCTGGAGGAGCTGCGGGAGGTGCGGGGGATGATCCGCCGGGAGGTCCTGGAGGAGCGGCTCCAGCTGGAGCTGGGGGACCTGCGGCCTGGAACCTGGGTGGAGCGGCCCTTTGGCCGGACCCTGGTCCAGCCCCTGGGGGTGCTCCTCCACATCACCCCGGGCAACCAGATGGGGCTTCCCCTGTTCAGCGCCCTGGAGGGGCTGCTCACGGGAAATCTCAACCTCATCAAACTCCCCCACGGGGACCGGGGGCTGACTCTGGCCGCCCTGAAGCTGCTCACCCAGCGGGAGCCCCGGCTGGCCCCCTGGCTGTACGCCTTTGCGGTGTCCTCCCAGGATACGGACACCCTGGAACGGCTGGCCGCCCTGGCGGACGGAGTTGTCACCTGGGGCGGGGACGGGGCGGTGTCCGCCCTGCGGAGGCTGGCTCCACCGGGCTGTAAGCTGATGGAGTGGGGCCACCGCCTGAGCTTCGCCTATGTGGCCGGATATGAGGACCGGGAGGCGGAGTGGTCCGCCCTGGCCCGGCACATCGTCCGCACCGGCGGGCTGCTGTGCTCCTCCTGTCAGGTGATTTTCCTGGACATCGGCCGTCTGGAGGAAGGGGAGGCCTTCTGCCAGGAGTTTCTCCCCCTGCTGAACCAGGCCGCCCGGGAGCGGGACCGGGACGGAGCGGCCCAGGCCGCCCTGTATACCCACACCTACCGCCTGGAGCGCCTGGCGGAGGGGGCCGGGGGCAGGACCTGGTTTGGGGAGGGCTGCTCCCTCACCTTGAAGCCGGACCGGGAGCTGGAGCTCTCCCACCTGTACGGAAACGTGCTGGTGAAGTGCCTGCCCCGGGAGGAGCTGATTCCCGTCCTGCGGCGGCAGAAGGGGCGGCTCCAGACGGCGGGCCTGCTGTGCCGGCCGGAGGAGCGGGAGGAGCTCACCGCCCTCCTGGCCCGGGCGGGGGTGACCCGGATCACCCGGGCGGGGGAGATGTCCCGCACCTTCCCCGGGGAGGCCCACGACGGGGAGTATTCCCTGCGGCGGTATATACGACTGGTAGACATCGAAACTTAAACATCAGCCCGCCCGGACGGGGCGGAGGCACCAAGGAGCGACTATGGAACTGAAGATCAAAGCGGTATCCCCCAAAATCGGAAAAGAGATCCCCACCCCTTTTTACGCCACCCCCGGGGCGGCGGCCATGGATCTGCACGCCTGTCTGGACCAGCCCATCACCTTGCTGCCCGGCGGGCGGACGGTGATCCCCACGGGCATCGCCATCGCCCTGCCCTCGGCGGACTATGTGGCCCTGGTGCTGGCCCGGAGCGGGCTGGGCATCAAGCACGGGGTGGTCCCCTCCAACTGCGTGGGAGTCATCGACAGCGATTACCGGGGCGAAATTATGGTGGGCCTCTATAACTCCGGGGAATCGGAGTACACCGTTCAGCCCGCCGACCGCATCGCCCAGCTGATGGTGGTGCCGGTGGTCCAGGCCCAGATCCAGATGGTGGACGAGCTGGACGAGACACAGCGGGGAACCGGAGGCTTCGGCTCCACCGGGAAGTAAACATTCATCCAGAGAGGAGCATCCCAGTCATGTTCGGATTTTTCAAGAAAAAGAGCGGCGAGGTCCCAGAGGAACAGGAGCGGCTCCAGAAGGCGGCCGCCCGGGAGGCGGAGCGGAAGGAGACGTCGGCCATTCCGGAGGAGCTGAGGGCCCTGGGTCAGAAGTTTCTGCCCGAGGAGTTCAGCATTCTGGCCGTCACCGGGGCCGGCGGCTTTGGAGGCAGCCGGCCCCAGGAGAACGGGCCCTGGCTGGCCGTGCTGGAGCTGACCGCCTGGAAGGAGGAGGACAGCGAAGAACCCGCCCACCGAGAGAAGACCCAGTTGGTCGCCCTGGCGGACGACAAGCTGATGGAGTACCTCCGCCGCCGGGTGCGGGGGGACAGCGTCTTTCAGATCATGGTCCGCCCCTCTGAGGACGGGAAGCAGTTTCTCATGACCGAGCTGCCCCAGCCGGAGATCGACCCGGAGATGAAGGCCATCCTGGAGGAGCAGAAGAAGCCGGTGTCCATCTGGGTGCCCGAGCTGGGGACCTTTACGCTCAACCGGCTGGTCAACTGGTTTGAGGCCGAGGTGGAGTGGCTGGGCCAGCCCGCCCGGCTGGACATCGACCGGGAGGAGGACTGGGACGCCTGCGTGGAGCAGGCCAAGGCCCTCATGGCCGATCAGAAGGGCTGGGACGAGAAGGTGCGTTCCTTCGCCGCCGATCAGCTTCTGGAACAGGCCAATGACTGGGCCCAGGATGCCGCCGGGAACGAGGACGAGGAGCCCGAGGAGATCACCCGGGAGCAGTTCATGGAGCGCCTGGAGCTGGACGCCGTCCAGATCTCCGCCGACGGGCGCTTTGAGTTCTGGTTCAACGACGGGGACCTGTTCTGGGGGCACGCCATCCATGTGACCGGGGCGCTGGATCAGGGGCCGGAGATGGCACAGATGGAGGGGTAAGCGCCCACTCTTTCAAAAGCCTTCCCCCGAGGAGAAAGTTTACGGGCGGATCTGGACCCGCCCCTACAAAAGACAAAACCCTTTCGGGCGTGCCGTAGGGGCCGGACACTGGCCGGCCCGCTGAGGACCTCCGATTACCGTTTCATAGGAGCCGGGCGGCCCGGTGTGCCGCCCCTACGGCGATTCAGCTCCAGTGCCGTTGGTTCGGAAAACCCAGGCGCAGGTGTGGAACCGCACCGGCGGCAATTTTTGCAAACTCAGGGCCCAGTGGCCCGGCGGGGATTCAGACTAGTCACTCAGATTTTGCGCGCCGGAAATTTTTGCCTGGCTCAAGGGGTAACTCCCGTAATAGGGGTCCGGGGCCGACTCCCCCTATCAGGGGGAGATGGCCCGAAGGGCCAGAGGGGGTAGGGTGGCAGTCCTATGGACCTAGGCGGAGCGAAGCGGAGCCGTAGTCCATCGGCTGCGTCCCCGGGGGCGTTTTGCCTTCTTTTTCGCCATGGAAAAAGAAGGTCGCCGCCCGCAGGCGGCGAAACTCCCCTGTGAAAAACCACCGAGGAGGCCCGATGAGGGCATCGGGCCCTACAGGGGATGCGGAAAGACGAGACGAGTGGCGGAGCCCCCTAGAAACCCACAGATATGACTACGAATTGGAATACAAGCAGAGGATATGACTGAAAGGAGGCGGCTCCATGGCCGTGATTTTAGCATCCCAATCCCCCCGGCGGCGGGAGCTGCTGGAGCGGATGGGCATTTCAGACTTTTTGATCCGCCCCGCCCAGGGGGAGGAGATCTTTGACCCGTCCCTCACGCCGGCGCAGCTGGTAGAGGTCCTCTCCCGCCAGAAGGCGGAGGAAATTTCCGCCGGCGCCGGGCCGGAGGACATCGTCATCGCGGCGGACACGGTGGTGTCCGTGGACGGCCGGGTGCTGGGCAAGCCCGGGGACGAGGCGGAGGCCGCTGAAATGCTCGCCGCCCTGTCCGGCCGGGAGCACACGGTGTACACCGGGGTGACGGTGCGCCGGGGCGGGGAGACCGTCACCGAGCACGAGGCCACCGCCGTCCGGTTCCGCCCCCTCACCGGGGAGGAGATCGCGGCCTATGTGGCCACCGGGGAGCCCATGGACAAGGCCGGGGCCTACGGCATCCAGGGCTACGGCTGCCTGCTGGTGGAGGGAATCTCCGGGGACTATTTCAATGTGGTTGGCCTGCCGGTGTGCCGGCTGGGCAAGATTCTGGCCCGGTTCGGGGTGGAGCCCCTGCGCCTGGCCGCAGAGAAGGAGCGGAGAGCGTGAAGGATTTTCTGCGCCGGAACGGCATCTGGCTTTTGGTGATTGCCCTGCTGCTCAGCATCCTCATCGGCGTCTCCTCCGCCTTTATGGGGGGCAACGCCGATCCCCTGTCCAACCTGGTGACCACCATCACCACCCCTGTGCGCAATGGGGCGGCGGCGGTGGGGGACTTCTTCCAGGGGGTGTCCCGCTACGTCTTCCACTATGGGGAGATGGAGCAGCAGATCAGCGACCTGGAGGAGGAGAACGCCCAGCTGCAGCAGCAGATTCGGGAGAGCCAGGAGGCCCTGCAGGAGAACGAGCTGCTCCGGAACCTGCTGGACCTGCGGGAGCGGCGGCGGGACTTTGTCTTTGAGTCCGCCAAGGTCACCGCCCGGTCCAACGACAACTGGCGCTCCACCCTCACCTTGAGCAAGGGCAGCGAGTCGGGCATCCAGGAGGGGAACTGCGTGGTTACCTCCACCGGTGTGCTGGTGGGCGTGGTCTCGGAGGTAGGCAGCCATTACTCCACGGTCAGCACCGTCATTGACACCAGCATGGAGATGGGGGGCATCATCACCCGCACCAACGCCGCCGGCGTGCTGGAGGGGGATTTCAGCCTGATGCAGGGGGGGAAGCTCCGCCTGGCCTATCTCCCTGACGAGGCACAGCTGGTGGCAGGGGACGAGGTGCTCACCTCCGGACGGGGGGACGTGTACCCCTCCGGCCTGGTGGTGGGCCAGGTGGAGGGCGTGTTCAACGACGCGTCCGGCATGAACCGCTACGCGGTGGTCGTCCCGGAGGTGAATCTGGACACCCTGGTGGAGGTCTTTGTCATCAAGGAGTTTGACATTGTGGAATAAAATAGGTTCCGAGCGCGTCGCGCCCGGAAGGGAAAAAGAGGTGATACCGTGACCACCCGGGATCAAGTGCACAAGTGGTTTTTCTATGCTCTGGGGCTGGTCCCCATCTGGGTGCTGGACGCCTTTGTTCTCAACCGCATCGCCCCCTTCGGGGTGATCCCCATGCTGCTGCCCCTGGCGGTGGCGGCGGTGGCGGTGCTGGAGGGGGCCTACGCCGGGACGGGCTTCGGACTGGCGGTGGGCCTGCTGTGGGAGCTGTCCTACGCCGGGGGCTTCGGCGGGCTGGTGTTTGGCATGACCCTGGCCGGCCTGGCGGTGGGCACGGCCGCCCAGTACGTTCTCAGTCAGAATTTTTTCAGCTGTCTGCTGTGCTCCGCCGGCGTGCTGGCGGTGCTGGACGGGCTGCGGCTGTTCCGCGCCCTGTTCATTCGGCTGGACACCCTGGACGCCCTGCTCCAGGTCGCCATCCCGGAGGTCCTCCTCTCCCTCTGCTGGACCCCGGTGGTCTATCTTATCTTCCGCACCATCTTCCGGCGGGTGGGCGGGACCCGGCTGGCCTAGCCGGCTCTCCGCCCCCGCCTGTCCCTCTGGAAAGGAGGTCCCTGTGTGAATCCAAAGCAGTTTCATCACCGTCTCCTGGGCGTGGTGCTGATCCTGGCTCTTTTAATGACGTTTCTGTGTTCCAACCTGTACAGCATCCAGTATGTGAACGGGCAGGACTACGCCAACCAGTCGGTGGCCCGGGCCTATGAGAACCAGACGGTCCCGGCCAGCCGGGGACTGATCCTGGACCGGAACGGCCAGGTGCTGGTGTCCAACCAGATCTCCTACCGGGTGACCCTGAGCCTCTCCCTCATGGGGGAGACGGAGGAGGAGCGGTGCGCCAACCTGCTCTCCCTGATCCAGGTGTGCCGGGAGGAGGGGGTGACCTGGGCGGACACCCTGCCCATCACCACCACCGCCCCCTTCTCCTACACCACCGAGGACCCCTTCTACACGGTGGAGACCGACGAGGAGGGCAATCCCCAGTACTCCATGACCCGGCTGGGCCAGCTGGCGGTGTCCATGAAGTGGATCAAAGATCCCGAGGATCTGGCCGAGGGGGAGATCCCGGAGGACGCCGGCGACGCCTCCACCGAGGAGCCCGGCCTCTGGGACCGGATCCTGGACTTCTTCGGCATGGGACCAGAGGAGGCGCCGGCGGAGGAGCCGGAGCCCTATCAGCTGCCCACCGCCGAGGAGCTGCTGGGGATGATGTGCAAAAGCTTCGGCGTGAAAGGCGAGGGCGCGGTGGACGAGGCGGCGGCGAAGGAGAGCGGCGAGGCGGTGCCCACCCTGAACATCGGGGACATGTCGGAGACCGATGCCCGGGCGGTGGCGGGGGTGCTCTGCGAGCTCTACTACCGCAATCGGATCACCAACTGGCCCATCTACTACTTCGCCGAAGATGTGGACGTGGACTTCATCACCCGGGTGAAAGAGCTGGGAATCAAAGGGGTGGAGATTGAGACCGCCTCTGTGCGCAAGGCTGAGACCGAGTTCGCCGCCCATCTGCTGGGCCGGGTGGCCGCCATGGAGACCGACGAGGTGGACTACTACCTGGGGCTGGACGAGGGCTACACCCAGAACGACTACGTGGGTCGGGAGGGGGCCGAGCTGGCCTTTGAGAGCTATCTCCACGGCACCCCCGGCGAACAGCTGGTGGAGCGCAACGAGGATGGAAAAATCACCTCCTCCCAGTGGCGGGTGGACGAGGAGACGGGGGAGCCCCTGGCCCCGGAGCCGGGAGACAACGTGTTCCTCACCATCGACATCGAATTGCAGCAGATGGTGGAGGAGCTGCTGGCGGAGCGGGTGCCCGGCCTCAGCGACGAGGTGGAGGGGGCCGCCTGCACTGTGCAGCTGGTGGACACAGGAGAAATTCTGGCCGCCGCCTCCTACCCGACCTTTGATCTGGAGACCTATGTGCAGGACTTCACCCAGAACAGCACAGACCCCCTGAAGCCCCTGATGAACCGGGCCTTCCAGGGCCTGTATCCTCCCGGCTCCACGTTTAAAATGATCACCGCCATCGCCGGACTGGAGGAGGGCATCATCGAGCCCAGCACCATCATCCGCGACCTGGGGCGGTACACCTACTGGACCGACGTCAATCCCCCTCAGTGCTGGATCTACCGGCAGTACCGGAACACCCACGGCCCGGTGAATGTGACCAAGGCCATCGAGGTGTCCTGCAACTACTTCGTCTATGACGTGGGCCGGCAGGTGGGCATCGACCGCCTGGACGAGTACGCCGCCATGTTCGGCCTGGGACAAAAGACCGGTGTGGAGCTCTATGAGGAGTCCGGCGTGGTGGGCGGCCGGGCCTACACCGAGTCCCTGGGCCAGACCTGGTACCAGGGCAGCGTCACCTCAGTGGCCATCGGCCAGGAGAGCACCCAGGTCACCCCCATCCAGCTCACCAACTATATCTCCACCCTGGTGAACGGGGGCACCCGGTACTCCACCCACCTGCTCAAGACGGTAAAGTCCAGCGACTTCTCCCAGGTGATCTATGAGTACGAGCCCCAGGTGCAGGACGAGATCAACATCGCCCAGGAGAACCTGGAGGCGGTGACCGAGGGTATGCGGGAACTGACCACCGGCGACGGCTCCCTGGCCAGCGCCTTCCGGAACCTGCCCTTTGAGGTGGGCGCCAAGACAGGCTCCGCGCAGGTGAGCTCCACCAGCGATTCCAACGCCGTCTTCGTGTGCTACGCCCCCTATGACGACCCGGAGATCGCCATCTCCCTGGTGGTGGAGCACGGCGGCAGCGGCTCGGTGCTGGCCTCCCTGGCGGCGGAGATCCTGGCCTACTACTTCACCACCCCCGACAGCCAGAGCGACGTGGTGACCGAGAATACCCTGATGCCGTAATTTTCTCTCAACTTCATCCCCTCTGTGCCTTGAAAATGTTCCCAATCTCGGTATAATGGTTATACTGTCCCCTGCGCCCGGCGGACGCGCCCTGACAGCGCGTCCGCCGGAGCCTTGAGTTTGATGCCCTCCTTTTTTGTGTGTGGGCAGAAAGGAGTTTCCCAACTATGTCAGATTGTACGCACGATTGTTCCTCCTGCAGCGCGGACTGCGCCTCCCGGGACCTGATGGCCCCGGCCAACGCCAAGTCCAGCATCAAGCGGGTCATCGCCGTCATCAGCGGCAAGGGCGGCGTGGGCAAGAGCACCGTCACCGCCTCCCTGGCCGCGGCCATGGCCAAGCGGGGCCACAAGGTGGCCGTGCTGGACGCGGACATCACCGGTCCCTCCATCCCCGCCGCCTTTGGCATCCACGAGCACGCCATGGCCACCGACGACGGCATCCAGCCCGCCGTCACCCCCGGCGGCATCAAGATCATGTCCCTGAACCTGCTGACCAACAACGAGACCGACCCGGTCATCTGGCGGGGCCCCGTCATCGCCGGCGTGGTAAAGCAGTTCTGGACCGACGTGGAGTGGGGCGAGGTGGACTATATGTTCGTGGACATGCCTCCCGGAACCGGGGACGTGCCCCTCACCGTGTTCCAGTCCCTGCCGGTGAACGGCCTGATCGTGGTCACCTCCCCCCAGGACCTGGTGTCCATGATCGTCACCAAGGCGGTGCACATGGCCCAGATGATGTCCATCCCGGTGCTGGGCCTCATTGAGAACTACAGCTACTTCCAGTGCCCCGACTGCGGCGCCAAGCACGCCATCTTCGGCAAGAGCCACCTGGAGCAGGAGGCCATGCAGCTGGGGCTCCCCCTGCTGGCCCAGCTGCCCATCGACCCCGCCGTGGCCGCCGCCATCGACGCGGGCCAGGCGGAGAACCTGCCGGTCAACTATCTGGAGGGCGTGGCCGCCCAGCTGGACGGCTGATCCCGCTATCCTAAAACAAGAACTCCCCTCCGCAGCGTATCTGCGGAGGGGAGTTCAGCTTATCGAAAAACCTCTGTTTGGACGAATCCGCCCGAGTATTGGCGGGGGAGCTCGAGGGGGCGGCAGCCCGCCTCGAGTGGGATCAAATGCCCTGA
>ENA-ORUM01002063-ORUM01002063.1-human-gut-metagenome-genome-assembly--contig:-NODE-2063-length-12851-cov-5.481869_pt1 | contig 12851 bp, 10 predicted proteins | sample MGYA00242083_ERZ509217 | MGnify/ENA primary metagenome ERZ509217 (study PRJEB26280, sample SAMEA2338831) | human gut metagenome | biome: human gut; feature: human-associated habitat; material: faeces... | reverse complement strand
CTTGAAAGGAGGGATGCCCTTTGGCAAGAAATGATGGCATTGACCGCACCAGTGTCCGAAACCTTGCCGTTTCGGACAAGGCTGTTGGCAACACCCAGCAGCACAACGAGCGCGAAAAGGACAGCTATCGGAACCCCGACATTATCCCCCAGCGCGCTGCATGGAACGTCCACTTCAAGAAGCCAACCGCCAGCTATACTGACCTGTTCGCCCAACTGGAAGCCGATGGAACCATCTCCACGCGCGGCCTGAAGCCGGATGCCACCCATTACTGCGAACTTGTCTTTGATGTCAACTCAGCCTACTTTGACAACCACGGCGGCTATGAGTTCGCCAAACAGTTCTATGAGGATGCCTACAGAGCAGCCGTTCAGATCGTTGGTGGTGAGCAGTATATCCTTTCGGCAGTCATGCACTCCGATGAGATCAACCGTGCCATGACCGAAGCACTGGGCCGGGAGGTCTACCACTACCATCTCCACGTGGTCTATGTACCTGTGGTGGAAAAGCAGATCCTCTGGTCGAAACGCTGCAAGGACAAGGCACTGGTCGGCACCGTCAAGGAGACCGTCATGCAGGTCAGCCGAAGCAAGAAGTGGGCTTCCAAGCCCCTGCTGGACGATGCTGGAAAGCCCGTGCTGCAAAAGAACGGCAAGCCAGTCCTGAAGAAGTCGTACAGCGTCCTGCAAGACGATTTCTTCCACTATATGCGCAACGCCGGGTACACCGACGTAGAACGCGGTGAGCGCGGCAGTACCGAAGAACACCTGACCGTCACCCAGTTCAAAGTCCAGCGGGAGCAGGAGCGTCTGGACAGCCTGACTTCTCAAATCGACCAGAAAGAACAGTCGCTTGCCCGAACCAGCACCGCTCTCTCCAAAAAGGAGAAGGAACTTGCCGCTGTGCAGAAAAAGGCCATGCTCACGAAAGAAGCCCTCATTCATGCGCGCGATCTGGATTATATCGGCAAGCGCACCTTTCTCGGTAACTACTCGCTGACCGAAGAAGAATTTTCCAAGCTGAAAAAGCAAGCCGACCACGGCTATATGATGGATGTGGAGAACCGCCGCCTGAAAGAAGAACTTTCCACCGCCAAGAAAGAGGCCGTTCGTTGGAGCAACAAGTACCACGACCTGTGGTACGACGTGAAACCCTATCTGGATGCTCTCCACCGTGCGCCCGAACTGGTGCGTGGCTTTCTGGAAAAGATTCTTGCCCCCAAGCAGGAGCTCACCATGAATGTGCAGCAGCGAAACCGCAGGCGCGGGCAGGATATGGAACTTTGAGTTTCGGAGGATACTATTTGAACAAAAAGAAGAAGTCAAACAAATCCGGCTACCCGGATGAAGCAATCAAGACCCTTGCACGTTGCTTTTATCCCTCCATGGTTGAGTTTTTCAACAGCGAGGAAGGCCAGCGTGAATATGAGGAATGGCTGAAAGAGCAGGAAGCTCTACAAGCATTGCCTGTTGCCGCATAAAAACAGCAGGACGCTCCCGGTAAAGGGAACGCCCTGCCTTACATAGATGTATCTCGCCGAGGTGTGTCCAGTTGGGCGCACCTCTTATTTTTTTGCCCTTAATCTTCTAATCCATGGCTCCCGGCTGCATTTTTCAAATATTCCTCTGGGTCACCGTTCAGAATCAAATCGGCATAGCCCAGTGGATCATTGTAGATAAGGTAGTCCAGTTCTGTCTGTTGCACCATGGTCACATTCAGCGCATCCTCGACCCCGGTACAGTCGATGGAGATCATTCTTCCATCCCGGAGCAGCAATTCCACGCAGCGAGTGTCCATATTAAACTTGCAGGCTCTTTCATCGTACTTCATAATCATACCCTCCAAATCTTGTTATTGGCTTACGGTCTATGACAAGGTATCGGAGTTTTGCGCCGTCCACAGGAACCTTCGTTGTTGTACCCGAAGAAAACGAAAAATCCGAACCCTTCTCCAATCGGAAACAGGTTCGGATTTTTCTTGTTTGGTGGGCGCGGGTGGATTCGAACCACCGAAGCTGAAAAGCAGCAGATTTACAGTCTGTCCCCATTGGCCACTCGGGAACACGCCCATATACAGTTTTTTGCAGTCACGGACTGCCTGTATATATTACCACTTGGGGGCGTATTTGTCAACTGCTTTTTACAGCTTTTTCAGAAAAGAAGCTGACCGCACGGCTCAGTCGCGGGGACGGCCATAGCGGTGGACTTTTTTGGAGGAATGGCGGGTGTGGGGGGAGTTGAGCAGGACCCACGCCACATAGATGATGGCGCAGATGGCGCTGACGACGAGCACTACCTTGAGGTAGAGGCTGCCGAAGAACTCCTGCAGCTTCGAGAAAGAGTAGAGCAGGCTGCTCCGGCTCACGTCCTGCCCGGCGATGAGGTTGACCATGCCGATGGTCTCACCGGCCAGCTTCAGCTCCACGGTGCCGACAACATCGCCCTGCTGGACGGGGGCGCAGACATAGTCGGGCAGATGGAAGTATTTCTGAGTCACGGTGCCGTCGCCCGAAGAGGGCAGCAGGGTCATCATGCTGTTGTCAGGGTAGAGCTTGAGGGTGTCGGTGTCGGAGGAATACTTCACGGGGATCTCTGCCAGAGCGAGGTCGGTATCCAGCGCAGGCTGGATGGAAAAGCTCTGGAACACCCAGTCGATGAGGCGGGTCGTCTCATAGAGGGCCGGGCGGCGGTTGGCGTAGCCGTAGGTGTCACAGGTGTCGGGGCTCTGCATGATGCAGAAGATATAGGTGGAGCCGTCCTGATTGGCCCACGAAACATAGCTCTGGTCGCCGTGGTCGTTTTTATAGGCCATCACATCGCACATGCCGCCCTGCATAGATTTGCGGTAGAAGCTGCCGCCGCTGGTCTTGTTGAGGGCGACGTTCTGGTTCAGCAGCACGAAACTCTTGGCGTGCTTTTCTTTGGCGGGCATGGTGAAGGCGGGGGCCGACGAGATGTCCACGAAGGCGTCAAAGCTCATCAGATACCGCAGGATGAGGTACATATCCACGGCGGTGGTCACGTTGCCGCTGTCGAGGCCGCAGGCATCTGTCCAGGTGCTGCCGGTGGTGCCGATGCGCTGGGAAAGGGTGTTCATCTGGCTCACCCAGCCTGCAAGGTCGCCGCCCGAAAGGCTGTAGGCAAGACCCATCGCGGCCTCGTTGGCGTTGCGCAGAAGCATGGCGTAGACGGCTTCCCGGTAGGTGAAGGTCTCATTGGAGCGCATATCGGCATTGTCACTGTTGTGGACATAATCCGAGATGGCAAAGGGCATCTGGAAGGTGTTGTCGAGCTGGTCGGCGTAATTCGTCAGCAGCAGCGCGATGGTCATATATTTGGTCAGGCCCCCGGCAGGCACCTGACGGGAGCTGTCCTTGTCGTAGACGATGATGTTGGTGTCGGTGTTGACGATGTAGGCGCTCTTGGCCTGCACCTCGTAAAAGAGGCTGGGGTCGAACATGGCCGAAGCCGGCGCGCACAGGCAGCTCAGCAGCAGGATAAGGCTCAGAAATAGGGTGACGATACGTTTCATGTGGACATTTTCCTCAAAAAGCGATAATATATTAGAGTATCGGACAAAATGTGCTGTCCGTTCTTACGGAACAAAAACAGGCTCAGCAAAGGGCCTTATACTTTATAATAACAGGTTTGGCGGAGCGTGACAAGGCTTTTGGGGCGATTTCACACTCCGCAAAAGGAGGCAGAGGATGGTATATCTTACGGGCGACACCCACGGCGAGCTGGACCGCTTCAAAGACGGGGAGCTGCGCCGGGCCGGCAAGGGCGATTTCGTCGTTGTGCTGGGCGATTTCGGCTTTGTGTGGGACGGCAGCAAGGCTGAGCAGAAGAATCTGGACTGGCTGCGCAAGCGGCCTTATACCATCCTTTTCCTCGATGGCAGCCACGAGAACTATGACCTGCTGGAACAGTACCCCACCGAAGAGCGATTCGGCGGGCTGGTGCAGCCGCTGGGCGGCAATGTGTACCACGTCTGCCGGGGCAGCGTACTGGAGCTGGAAGGGAAGAAGTACCTCTGCTTCGGCGGAGCGGAAAGCCCGGACAAGGAAGAGCGGGAAGCCCACGTCAACTGGTGGCCGCAGGAGATGCCCTCGGATGAGGAATACGCCCGCTGCGAGGCCGCGCTGGAAGCAAACGGCTGGCAGGTAGATTATGTGCTGACCCACGACGCGCCAAGCAAGTTTCTGGATTTCAGCGTGCTGGCTGAGGGCGAGAATAACCGGCTGCACCTCTTCCTCGACAAGGTCGTCATGAAAACGACTTACGAGAAATGGTTCTTCGGCTGCCATCACAAGGATGTGCAACTCTCTACCAAGAGCCGCTGCCTCTTCTGCGATGTAGTGAGCATCGGCGAGAAGAAGCCGTGGTGGAAGAGAAGATAACGAAAAAGGACTGCCCGCGGGCGGTCCTTTTTCGTTACTCAATTCATTGTACCGGCTTTGTCGAACATCTGCTCCACCTGACGGGCCAGCAGGGCGTGTTCGGGCCGCTCGAGAAGCGGGTCTTCGGCCAGAAGGGCCACAGCCTCGCTCTGGGCCGCGTGGAGGGTGCGGGTGTCGTTCATCAAATCGGCGATCTGCAAGGTCGGCAGACCGTGCTGGCGGCTCCCGAAGAAGTCGCCGGGGCCGCGGGTCTCGAGGTCGTACTGCGCCACGGCGAAGCCGTCTGAGGTGGAGCAGAGGAACTTGAGCCGCTTCTGCACCGACTCCGATGCATTGTCGCTGACGAGGAAGCACCAGCTCTCCGCCGCGCCGCGTCCCACACGCCCGCGCAGCTGGTGCAGTGCGCTCAGGCCGTACCGCTCGGCGTTTTCGATGACCATGACCGTCGCATTCGGCACGTCCACGCCGACTTCGATGACGGTGGTGGACACGAGGGCATCCAGCCGTCCGGATTTGAAGTCGTCCATCACCTCGGCCTTTTCCTTCGGCTTGAGCTTGCCGTGCATCAGGCCCACCCGGCGGTCCGGCAGATAGGCTTTTGCGATGTCCTCATAGTAGCTCTTGACGGCGTTCAGGCCGCTGCCGCCCGCGTCCTCGATGGCAGGGCAGACGATATACACCTGTCGTCCGGAATCGATTTCTCTATCAAGGAAGCCGTAGAGGTCGGCCCGCTTTTTGCCGGTGATGCAGCGGGTCTTGACGGGCTTGCGGCCCGGCGGCAGCTCGTCGAGGATGGAGATGTCGAGGTCGCCGTACATCAGCAACCCCAGCGTCCGGGGGATGGGGGTGGCGCTCATGACCAGCAGGTGGGGATTCGCGGCCTTTTCGGCCAGCAGGCCCCGCTGGCGCACACCGAAGCGGTGCTGCTCGTCCACGACGGCCAGACCCAGCCGGGCGAACTCCACGCCCTCGCTGAGGATGGCGTGGGTGCCTACGATGAGGTCGGCCTCGTCGTCCCGGATGGCGGCGAGGGTGGTGCGCCGTGCGGCGGCCTTCATGCCGCCGGTGAGCAGGGCTGCCCGCATCCCGAAGGGGGAGAGCAGGCGGTTCAGGTTCTCGGCGTGCTGGCTGGCCAGGATCTCGGTGGGGGCCAGCAGTGCGGCCTGATACCCGGCCCGGATGCAGGCCCAGATGGCCGCAGCGGCCACCAGCGTTTTGCCGCTGCCCACGTCGCCCTGCAAAAGGCGGTTCATGGACGTTTCGCCCGACATGTCGGTCAGGATCTCTTCCACGGCCCGCCGCTGTGCGCCGGTGGGGGAGAAGGGCAGGGACTCCCAGAACGGGAAGGCGTCGGCTTTCTTCATCGGCGCGCCGGTGGAGGCCGCGCCGTGGTTCTTCATCCGCCCGATGCCCAGCTGTAAGACCAGCAGCTCTTCGTAGATGAGCCGCCGCCGCGCCGCAAAGGCTTCCTCCTCGGTGGCGGGGCAGTGGATGGCCCGGACGGCGTCGGCCTTGGAGAGCAGGCGGTATTTTTTCAGCATCTCGGGGGGCAGCGGGTCGGGCAGAAGCTCCGCGTGGGGGAGGAGCTGGCGGACGCACTTGGCGATGGCGCTGCTGGTCAGACCCTCGGTCTGGGGGTAGACGGCCTCGAAAGGCGACGACTTCACCTGCGCGTCGGTGCGCACCTGCGGGTTGACCATCTGGCGGCGGAGCATCCCGCCCGTCACGATGCCCTGAAAATAGTATTCCTGCCCCAGCTCCAGCTTCTGGGCGGCGTATGGATTATTGAACCACGTGATCTCGAGGCTGGATACATCGTCCCCGGCGGTGATGCGCTCCATCCGCCGCCCACCCGGCAGGATGCGCCCGCCGGGCTTTGCAAACACTTCGGCCTTCACGACGCACTCGGTGTCGGCGGGGGCCTCGGCGATGGAGTAGGGCTTTGAAAAATCCAGATACCGGCGGGGATAGTGGCAGAGCAGGTCGCTGAGGGTCAGGATGCCCAGCTTCTCGAACCGCTCGGCAGTCTTGGGGCCGACGCCCTTGAGATAGCGTACCGGGGTGTCCGGCGTGAGGGTGGTGTGAAGTTCGGCAGGCATGGCGCGGCCTCCTTTCAGGGAAAATGATAGTATGCCCATTGTATCACGGCAGAGGGCAAAAGAAAAGCGCCCCGCCGGAGCGGGGCGCGGAAAAGCATTCAGACTTTACTGTCCTTCTTGAACAAGCCTTTGAATCCTTCCCAGAGGGAAACGACCCGGGGCCGGGGCAGAAAGTAATTGACCAGCATGGCGCTGACGGCGGTCTTGATGGTGCGCCAGCCCACATGGAGCCGGAAATCTTTGCGCGGGAACTCTGGCATAGGTCTGTATCCTCCTCTGGACTCTTAGCCGTTTCCTTGCTGACTCTTTTAGCATAGCACAGAGCGAAGAGGGAAGACAAGATTTTCCCAATAAGTAGATTATTTAACGAGCAAAACGACAAAAAATCCCGGATGCCTCAGCACCCGGGAATCTTTTGGAGGTGACGACCAGATTTGAACTGGTGGATGAGGGTTTTGCAGACCCTTGCCTTACCACTTGGCCACGTCACCATATTCGGAGCAACTGTTGCTGCTCCATTTGGAGCGGCCGACGAGGCTCGAACTCGCTACCTCCACCTTGGCAAGGTGGCGCTCTACCAGATGAGCTACGGCCGCATATTGGAAACCCTGCTGGGTCTCCTGACTGGTGCCTCCGATCGGAATCGAACCAATGACACGGGGATTTTCAGTCCCCTGCTCTACCGACTGAGCTACAGAGGCGCACCGGACGATGATTATTATACCTGAAATTTCGATTTTGTAAAGGGGTAAATGCAAAATTTTTTGAGAATTTTTGAACTTTCTATATTTTGCCCGTGTTATCGCCTAAAATAAGACTGACTTTTCTGACGCTTTTGCGGGCGGCAGACAGGGAAAGACTATTTGACATCTTCAACAACCCATGGTTTAATAAATAAGAATGAAAAGAATCGCTTTTCTCCCGCTGTGGGAATCTATACCTATATATAGCAAAAGCGTTTGAGACGGCTCCACTGCAAGAACATTCCGGGGCCGGGAGGAGCAGCATGGCAAGAAAACAGGAATATGGCAACGAAAGCATCACTTCGCTGAAGGGTGCCGACCGTGTGCGCAAGCGCCCGGCCGTCATCTTCGGCTCGGACGGCGTGGAGGGCTGCGCCCACTCCATCTTTGAGATCGTCTCCAACTCCATCGACGAGGCCCGCGACGGCCACGGCGACACCATCAATGTCACCCGCTGCAAGGATGGCAGCGTCATCGTCGAGGACTTTGGCCGCGGTATGCCCGTGGACTGGAACAAGGGCGAAGAGCGCTACAACTGGGAGCTGCTGTTCTGTGAGATGTACGCAGGCGGCAAGTACGGCGAGGGCGAGGACAACTATGAATTCAGCCTCGGCCTGAACGGTCTGGGCCTCTGCGCCACCCAGTACGCCTCGGCATGGATGACCGCCGACATCTACCGGGACGGCTTCCACTACCACCTCGACTTCCAGAAGGGCGAGAATGTGGGCGGCCTGCACAAAGAGCCCTACAAGGGCCGCCGCACCGGCAGCATCATCCACTGGAAGCCGGACGATGAGGTCTTTACCGACATCGACGTCCCCGGCAGCTACTATAAAGATGTCCTCCGCCGTCAGGCTGTCGTCAACGCGGGCCTGACCCTCAACTTCACCGACGAAAAGGAGAAAGACCCCGCCACCGGCAAGCCGTGGAAGGAGAGCTGGTGCTATGAGCACGGCATCGCCGACTATGTAGCTGAGACGGCGGGCGAGGACAGCCTGACCCCGGTGTTCAGCTGCGAGAGCGAAGCTACCGGCCGTGACCGCGAAGACCAGCCTGACTATAAGGTAAAGATGAGCGCGGCGTTCTGCTTCTCCAACAAGGTGCAGCTGCTGGAATACTACCACAACTCGTCCTGGCTGGAGCATGGCGGCAGCCCGGAGCACGCCGTCCGCACGGCCTTCGTCTACCAGATCAACAAGTATCTGAAGGAGAAGAACCTCTACAAAAAGGGCGAGAGTGCCATCAGCTTTCAGGATGTGCAGGACTGTCTGGTCTACGTTTCGTCCAGCTTCTCCACCCGCACCAGCTATGAGAACCAGACCAAAAAGGCCATCACCAACAAGTTCGTCTCTCAGGCCATGACCGACTTCCTCAAGCACTATCTGGAAGTCTACTTCCTCGAAAAGCCCGACGAGGCCCAGAAGATCTGTCAGCAGGTGCTGGTGAACAAGCAGAGCCGTGAGCACGCCGAAAAAACGCGACAGAGCATCAAAAAGACGCTCTCGACCCAGATCGACCTTGCGAACCGGGTGCAGAAGTTCGTGGACTGCCGCACCAAGGACGCCTCCCGCCGGGAGCTGTATATCGTCGAGGGCGATTCGGCTATGGGTGCGGTCAAGACCAGCCGCGACAGTGAATATCAGGCCATCATGCCCATCCGCGGCAAGATCCTGAACTGCCTCAAGGCCGACTATGCCCGCATCTTCAAGTCGGACGTCATCGTGGACCTTATCAAGGTCATGGGCTGCGGCGTGGAGCTGGGCGGCAAGCACAACAAGGAGCTTGCTACCTTCAACCTCGACAATCTCCGCTTCAATAAAATCGTTATCTGTACCGATGCCGACGTGGACGGCTACCAGATCCGCACACTGGTGCTGACCATGCTCTACCGCCTGACCCCCACCCTCATCAACGAGGGCTACGTCTATATCGCGGAGTCGCCGCTGTACGAGATCACCACGAAAGACCGCACCTATTTCGCCTACACCGAGCCCGAGAAGGCCACCTTCCTCGAGGAGATCGGCGATAAAAAATACACCATCCAGCGCTCGAAAGGTCTGGGCGAGAACGACCCCGAGATGATGTGGCTGACCACCATGAACCCCGAGAGCCGCCGCCTCATCAAGGTGATGCCCACCGACGTGGAGCGCACCGCGCAGGTGTTCGACATCCTGCTGGGCGACAACCTCGCAGGCCGCAAGGAGCATATCGCCCAGCACGGCGCAGAGTATCTGGACGATCTGGATGTGTCTTAAAGAGGAACGAGAATGGCAAAAAAATCGAGCAAAAAAACCGCAAAGCCTGTCCGCCCCCAGCTGGGCGAGGGCGTTGAGATACTGAACGCCGGCAGTGTGCTGGAAGACCCCATCACCCGCACGCTGGAAACGAACTATATGCCCTACGCCATGAGCGTCATCGTCAGCCGCGCCCTGCCGGAGATCGACGGCTTCAAGCCCGCCCACCGCAAGCTGCTGTATACGATGTATGAGATGGGCCTGATCAAGGGCGCGCGCACCAAGTCGGCGAACATCGTGGGCAGCACCATGCACCTGAACCCCCACGGCGACGCCGCCATCTATGACACCATGGTCCGCATGGGCCGGGGCAACGAGAGCCTGCTGGTGCCCTTCGTGGACAGCAAGGGCAACTTCGGCAAGGCCTACAGCCGGGATATGTCCTGTGCCGCGGCCCGCTACACCGAAGCAAAGCTGGAAGGTGTCTGCGAAGAGCTGTTCCGGGACATCGACAAGGAGACGGTGGACTTCCTCCCCAACTACGACGGCACCACCACCGAACCGACCCTTCTGCCCGTGACCTTCCCGACCATTCTGGCCAACAACACGCTGGGCATCGCCGTCGGTATGGCCTGCAACATCTGCTCCTTCAATCTGGCAGAGCTGTGCAGCACCACCATCGCCCTCATGAAGGATGCAAAGCACGACATCTCCACCACCATGCCCGCCCCGGACTTCGTGGGCGGCGGCCAGATCCTCTACGACGAAGCCCAGATGCGGGACATCTTCGAGAATGGCCGTGGCAGCGTGAAGGTGCGCGCCCGCTACGCCGCCGTGCCGGGCGAGAACATGATCGAGATCACCCAGATACCGCCCACCACCACGGTGGAGGCCATCATGGATAAGATCGCCGAGCTGGTCAAGGCGGGCAAGATCAAAGAGATCAGCGATATGCGGGACGAGACCGATCTGAACGGCCTCAAGCTCACCCTCGACCTCAAGCGCGGCGTGGACGCCGACAAGCTGATGGCCAAGCTCTTCAAGGCCACCCCGCTGGAGGACAGCTTCAGCTGCAACTTCAACATCCTTGTCTCGGGCCAGCCCCGGGTCATGGGCGTGCGGGAAATTTTGCAGGAGTGGACGGCCTTCCGGATGGAATGCGTCCGCCGACGCACTTACTATGACCTCCACGGCAAGGAAAAGCGCCTCCACCTGCTCAAGGGTCTGGCGGCGATTTTGATGGACATCGACAAGGCCATCCATATCATCCGCACCACGGAGGAGGAGACGGAAGTTGTCCCCAACCTGATGATTGGCTTTGGCATCGACGAGGTGCAGGCCGACTATGTGGCCGAGATCAAGCTGCGCCACCTCAACCGGGAATATATCCTCAAGCGCACCGGCGAGATCGAGCAGCTGGAAGCCGACATCGCCGATTTGAACGACATCCTCGCAAAGCCTGCCCGCATCCGCAAGATCATCATGAAGGAATTGGCCGACGCGGCAAAGAAGTACGGCCAGCCCCGCCGCAGCGAGATCCTCTACGACCTGCCCGAGGAAGAGGGCGGCGCCGAAGAAGAGGCCGTGCCGGATTATCCCGTCACTGTCTTTTTCACCCGCGAGGGCTATCTGAAGAAGATCCCGCCCCAGAGCCTGCGCACGGCCGGCGCGCACAAGCTCAAGGAGGGCGACGAGATCGTCCGGCAGGTGGAGACGCGGAACAACGTAGAAGCGCTCTTCTTCACCGACAAACAGCAGGTGTATAAGGTGCGTCTGGCCGAGCTGGAAGACGGCAAGGTGGCCCAGATGGGCATTTATCTGCCGGGCCGTCTGGGCATGGACGAGGGCGAGAACATCCTCGACATGGTCATTACCTCCGACTACAGCGGCCATATGCTCTTCTTCTTTGCCGGCGGCCGGTGCGCAAAGATCCCGCTCAGCTCCTACGCAACCAAGCAGAACCGTCGCAAGCTGCTGAAAGCCTACTGCGACAAAGAGCCGCTGGCGACCATGTTCTTCCTGCCCGAGGAGACGGAGCTGGCCATCCGCACCAGCGCGGGACGGATGCTTCTGGTCGGCACGGCGCAGATCGCCGCAAAGACCACCCGCGACAGTCAGGGCGTGGCCGTCGTGACCCTGAAAAAGAACCAGACCATCGCCTCCGTCGTCCCGGCGGACACGCTGGAACTGGCGAACCCCCACCGCTACCGCGTCCGCAGCCTGCCGGCCACCGGTGCGCTCGTCCGCGCGGAGGATGAAGGGGAGCAGATGACGATGCTGTGATTTTTGCGCCTGCCAAAGCCTCTCCCTTTGGGAGAGGTGGCATTGCGAAGCAATGACGGAGAGGGCAAGCCCGGCACGAGAGAGCCGCTGCGCAGCGATGGGCAGGCTCTTTGTCAGAGCGATACTATCGCTGTGTCTGGGATTCGTCGTCAGCGGCCTAGCCCTCTCAGTCGGGCTTGCGCCCGCCAGCTCCCCCAAAGGGGGAGCCATTGGCATGTCGGTCAGCTTTCGTCTGGACGAGCGAAGCACAATATCTCGGAAACAGCAGTGCTCCGCTGTCTAGGCCAGCGACAGCTTGACAAGGAGCGTTGTCCAGAAGCCGCTGTCCCCGCAAGCAAGGCCCGCCCTCTTGCGTCCTGTCGGGCCTCAGGCGTCCAGTGGAAAGTTATCCGGCCTGCCAAGGGCTCTCCCTCTGGGAGAGCTGGCGCGAAGCGCCTGAGAGGGCGCGCCCGGCAGGAAAGAGCCTATGGAGCGCGAGGAAGGAGAAGATAACCATGCAGAATATCGACCTGATCTGCGTCGGCAAGCTCAACGCGAAATACTTCGCCGAGGGCGTGGCCGAATACCAGAAGCGTCTGGCGGCGTTTGCGTCTTTCCGCATCGTCGAGCTGCCGGAAGAAAAAATCGAAGAGAAGAACGCCTCCGACGCCGTGGTGAAAAAGGCGCTGGACAAAGAGGGCAGAGCCATCCTCGGCAGCGTCCGCAGGGGCGCGGCCATCGTCGCCCTGTGCATCGAGGGAAAACAGATCTCCTCCGAGGAGCTGGCCCAGTTCCTCGCCGACCGCGCAAACAGCGGCGCGGGAGACGTGGCCTTCGTCATCGGCTCGTCCCACGGCCTCTCGGACGAGGTCAAGCGCGCGGCGGCGCTCCGGTTCAGCATGGGCCGCATCACGATGCCCCACCAGCTGGCCCGCCTTGTCCTCACCGAACAGATCTACCGCGCCTGCACCATCAACGCGGGGATGAAGTATCATAAATAAAAGGTCGGAGAGGGTGCTTGTAAACTTTCTGTGCAGTGCTTGACTTTTGGGGAGAATGGCATATAATAAAAGTGATAAAGGTAGAAGCAAATGAGTCCATTGGCTCACCCAAA
>ENA-ORUM01002062-ORUM01002062.1-human-gut-metagenome-genome-assembly--contig:-NODE-2062-length-12853-cov-5.311689_pt1 | contig 12853 bp, 12 predicted proteins | sample MGYA00242083_ERZ509217 | MGnify/ENA primary metagenome ERZ509217 (study PRJEB26280, sample SAMEA2338831) | human gut metagenome | biome: human gut; feature: human-associated habitat; material: faeces... | reverse complement strand
GGATAAACTCGGCCCGGTCATTCCTGGAATACTCCGCGATGGCCCGGAGCATATCGGCAATCAGGGTCAGAACAGCTTCGGCCTTGATACGGTGCTGTGTAGGGCAAAGGGAGCCGATAGGATACTTCCCATACTGGCCGCAAGTGTACTGCGGGACGCGCTTGCCGTTGTATGTGCGGTGAACATACATCTTGCCGCCGCAATCGGCGCAGTACATCAGGCCGGTCAGGGGATGGGCCTCCCCAAAGCCGTCCGGGTAGCGTCTGGCGTTTCCCCGGATACGCTGCACATTGTCAAAGGTTTCCTGGTCGATAATGGCCTCATGGGTGTTCTCAAAAATCGTCCATTCGCTTTCGTCAACATAGTGACTTTTCTTGTCCTTAAAGTGCTTGCGGGTTTTGAAATTGACCGTATGGCCTAAATACTCCTGTTTTTTCAGGATTTCAACAACGGTAGAGGCACTCCAACGATAAATATCCGCAAAGGCCTTATTCTTGTTCACTCCCTCGCCATAGCGGGCAAGGTGAACGGCTGGCATTTCAATTTTTTCTTCTGACAACTTGGTTGCGATCTGATAGGGGCCGTAGCCCTCCATCGCAAGCGCGAAAATATGGCGTACCACAGCGGCGGCTTCTTCATCCACAAGCCAGTGTTCCCGCTTTTCGTCCCACAGATAGCCGTAGATAACGGTGCCGGTCAGGTGCTTGCCGCTCATGCCTTTGGACTTAAACACAGAGCGGATTTTCCGGCTGGTGTCGCGGGCGTAAAACTCGTTCATAATGTTGCGGAACGGGGTAAAATCATCATCGCCGTTCAGACTGTCCACACCGTCATTGATGGCGATCAGCCGGACACCGCGCTGCCGCAAAATCTCCATGACCTGACCGACTTTCAGATAGTCGCGTCCCAGGCGGCTCATGTCCTTTATGACGATGGCCTCCACCCGTCCGGCCTCGACTTCCTCCATCATCGCCAGAAAGCCGGGACGGTCAAAACGGGTTCCTGATACACCGTCATCGGTGAAGTGGGTGGGGTTCGGTAGCCCATTCCGGCGGGCATAGTCCTCTAACATCTTTTTCTGGTTCGATATGGAGTTACTCTCGCCCTGTAACTCATCATCGCGGCTCAAACGCTCATACAGAGGGGTGATTTTCTCGTTTCTCATGGCTGTACCTCCTGAAATGAAAATGCTCTAAGTGACTGCTTCACTAACCATGACAAAAACCATGATTAAGAAGTCACTTAGAGCATACATCTCCCGCGGCCATCTTAAAGACCCTGTACTGGTGGACAGCCACGCTGTTGGGGTCGTCCCGCTCCATGGCCTGGAACAGCAGATCCAGGGGTGAGACGTACTCCTCGTCCTCCTCCTTCACCTCAGCGTACTCCAGCACCCGCATGACCATGGAAAAGTTCTGCTCATACTCCGGGGCCTCATGAAACAGCATAAGGATAATGGCCTGGAGGAGCGCCGTCTCGGCCTTGGTCCAGAATGGATCGGACTCATGGCTGTTCTTGGGGGTGGTGGCCTGGATAAGGTTATTGACCAGACGCAGGGCGTCCTTTTCGTCCCGCAGGTAGCGGAAGGGGTTGTACCCATCCGACTGCTCCAGGTTCACCAGGTTGAGTACCCGAATGTCATAGCCCTGGCTTTTCAGCCAGCCGCCGGTGGCTAGCAGGACCTCAGATTTCGGATCTGTAATTACATAGTTGGTATTTGCCTCCAAAATATTGGGTTTTACATAGCTTCGAGTTTTGGCCGCTCCACTCCCGCCAATGACCAACACATTTAGAGAACGCCGGTGCTTGTGGGTGTCCAGGCCCAGGCGGACGTGGCGAGTAAGGATCTTGTTTTGCTTCTGGGCAAACATGGCGTTGACCTGTTTGGGGGATGCCCAGGCGGCGGAGCCATGTTCCTCTCCGTCCCGTGCCCGGCCCTGCCCCGACTGGTAGAGGCAGACACCCATGATATAGAGCCCGGTGCAGGCCAAAATAGACGCCAGGCTGTGCTCCGTCCAGTGGATCTGGAAGGGGTGCTCCAGGGCCTCGGTCAGCCTGGAGAGGATCTCCGGCAGACCGTCGGCCAGGCTCTGGCCGACGCCCAGGGACTGGGCGAGGAGCAGAGCCGCCCAGACAACGGGGAGATAGAGGAACAGCCAGACGAGCAGGTTGCCGGCCTTGGATGGCTGTTTCAGTGACGATCACCTCCGGTAAAACGCAAAATACCGGGGGGGGCGCCGGATCGATCCGGCGCCCCCGATGGGAAGGAACTCCTGCCAGGATACTGCCTGTCTTATTTTTCCTTCTGCCTGGTCTTGGTCCTCTGCCTGGCCGGGATGGACTGCTGTTTGATCTGGGCTCGGTATGCCTTGAGACGCCCCTCCACAGAGGGACGCTCAGGCGTCATCCTGGTAGTTCCGCTCTCTCTGGATATAGAGGAGCTGATTTTTGTAACGTGCGAGTCTCGTCCCGACCGAGAATCTTTTTTTGGCGGCCCCGCCTGACGCTGGCCTACAGGGGCCGTCTTGCGGTCCTGGGGCTCCTCCCTCCTTGCCGGGCTCCTGCCGCTCCTGGAGGGCTCCTGCGCGCTCTTGGGCCGGCTTCTCCCGCTCCCGCTGGGGGGCCTGCTCCTCACGCCTCGCCGGCTCCTGGTACAGCATCCGCTCGAAGATCTGATTGGCCCGATCCAGCTCTGTCACAGGCAGGATCACATCGATCAGCCGTCCCCGGCCATCTCGGTCACGGATGGAGGAGTACAGCAGTTTCTGACGCTTGGCCAGCTTGTGGAATTGCCGGTATTGCTCCGGGGTCATGGGGAACTGGCGCAGATCCCGTGTCTCTCGCAGCATCCTCCCCAGATTGACCTTGCCGTAGATTTTTTTATGATCTCTGGCCAGCGCCAAGGTCAGGGCCAGCACATTTTTCAAGGCCGAGCCGGACAGCCGGACGGCCACCTCACCGCTGGCAAGCATCATGCGTACCAGTTGGTCGGCGGCCTCACCGCCTCCGATGTTCATCTCGTTCCACCTCCCTTCTCGGTTCATCTGCACTTAGGATCATTTTTTCCATCTGTGGTATCCGATCCGTGATCTCCCGGCACAGGGCCAGGTTTTTCCGCTCCTGGCGGATCTGGCGGTTGAGCTCCGCCAGCTGCTGGTAGACCGCCGCTTTTTCCGACATGAGCTGTCCTTTTGAGATTCCGGATCGTTCTATTACAGCGACCGCCTCCAGGTATTGGGCGAACTCCGCCTCCATCCCGGACAGACCGTCCTCATAAAGAGCTTTGGCCGGGGCCAGGGCCTCTGCGTCCGCCAGGGCCGCATACAGCTTTCGGCGTCTCTTTTTCCGCACGTTGAGGATGGTGCGCTGTTTCGTCAGGTCGGCCAGCGTCTCCTCTGTGCGGGTGAAAAAGGCTGCCATATCGTCGGGGCCGGTGATGCCGTTTTCCTGCAGGAAGGCGAACTGCGCCCGATATCGCTCGGCTTTCATCACCGCCTGCCGGAGCTGGGGCGTCATGCGGGGCGGTTCCTGCCACCGCCCAACCTTCCCCAGCAGGTAGAGGTAGTGGACATAGAGGGCCAGAAAGCCCTTGTACTTGGGATGGGGTGTGTAGGGCCGATAGGCCGGGCGGGGCAGGATGGCAGGCCGCCACCCGGCTTCAATGGCAGACAGGTTCCCCTGGATGGCGGCACGGATGCCCTCCTCCGTAAACAATGGATCTCGTCTGCCGGGGATGATGAACCGCTCCTGCCCCCGCAGGCGGAAGCCCAGTCGGTTCCCATGGCGGATCTCATAGCCCTTGTGCTCCATGAGCAGGAAGAAGTGTCCCAGGTCGTTGGCATCCTGGATGGCCTCCCGCAGATCCACCTCCAGCAGACTGCGGAAGGTGGGCTGATCCTTGGACTGGCGGAGCCACTCGATGTAACTCACCGCTTTGGCCGGTTCCCCATGCATGATAACAGAGAGCCCGTGTTCCCGGCACAGCCGATCCGAGACGGCCCGGATCTGCTGATAGTAGCTCCGGGCGTTGCTGTGATACTTCTCGCCGGTGTCCGCGTTGACGGAGTTAAAGAGGATATGGGCATGGATGTGAGCTTTGTCCACATGGACGCCGATGACCGCCTGATAGCCGGGCAGGTGCTCCTCCGCGAACTCCCTGGCGATGTCCAGGGCCAATTCCGGAGTCAGTTCGTCAGGACGAAAGGAGAGGATCATGTGGTAGTACTGGACGCCGTCCTCCTTGCCATAGTCCCGCTTGGTCTCCAGCATCTGCCGCACCTCCCGACCAGGCTCACAGTTCATGCGGGCGGTAAGGACCTGCTCCTGGGTCTTGTCCCCATTAAGAACATAACGGATGCCTACATCCAGGCGCCCCTTTCTGGCCAAAATCTTGGTAATCGCCATCTACTTTTTCGCCACCTGGTACATCAGCTCATAAACCTGGTCCAGCAGGTACAGCCCGCGCCTGGCATCCTCCGGTCTGGCAATCCCGGCGTTGACGCTACGGGCGATCTGGTTGATGTTGTTGCCAATGTGATGGATCTCTGTGCGCAGGGCGCGGATCTCCTGAGAGGGACGAGCCTTGACCAGATTCCCCTCAATCAACCGGACCAGGAAGGCCCGCTTGGTCAGGCCGCATTCGCGGGCCTGCCGGCACAGCAGCTGGTATTGCTGCTGTGTAAGTTCAATGTGAAGGTGATGCGTTCTCTCCTTCTCGGCCACAGCGTCCTCCTTTCCGTAGCCAAGGGTCACAGTTCTTTCCGCCCGCAGGCGGCATTGGGGTCAGGGATATGTCCCTGCAAGCGCGCAAATGTACATTTGCGCTATGCTTGCACCGCCGCCGCCAAAGGCGGCGACGGCTCAGGCCCCGTTGGGGCCTGAGCCAAGCGGTAGGTTGATTGAATTTTAGTGAGCGGGATGCGGGCTTTAACAAGAGAAAAGGACAGGTCACCTGTCCCATCCTCCTCAACGCTCCCGTAGCTTCAGGTTGTATGGCTTTACCAGACCTTCTCGGCGGGGCAGGGCATCCGTCAGCTCCTGAACACACTCCGCCATTCAGACTAACTTCGCTGTCTGAATGGGATCTCTCAAAACTTCACCTTCTCCCAGGTGCAATGTATTTGCACCCATAGAAAAATAACAGGGTGCATCCCGTTGCACCCTGCTATCAGTTATCGCTCTGGTCCTATCTGTTTTTTGGTTTGGCGCTTGGTCACTTCTGGTGTCAAATCTAAAATTTGACGCACTCGCTTCTGCAAATGTTTCTCAATGGCTCTCAGGCGGTACTCTGGCCAATTCAATTTGGGATGGCGGCGGAAGGTGAAGCCAATGAGCTTCCGCAGCTGACGCGCCTGGATGGGACCCATGACCTCTTGACAGACGCTTTCGAAGCTGATGCCATATGCCGTCCCACGGGTCTTGGCGTAGGAGTCCAAATCCTTGAAATCCTCCGGCATAGCGAAGTTGAACAGGGACATCCCGTTGTCAAACACAGGCGCCGCGCCGGTGACCTTCCCGGTGTGGTTGTCCCGCAGGACACCGAAGTTGCCGAAATGCCTGTCCTCATTATAAACCACCGCATCGAACACTAGCATACTCTTGACCTGCTCGTAGGCTTCAGCCCCAAGCTGTCGATAATACTCCAGACAAGCTTTCAGGCCCCCTTCTCGCACAATCCGGCCAATGGGAATATAAGAGGTGTCAATGTCCGTAAACAGCTTGCAGCGAGAGGCCAAAATCCCCTTCCAATTTTCCAGCTCGTAGGTCACTGCATTCAAGCCCATAGTCTGGGCGATCTGACTGGCGTAAAACTCACTGTATGGCTCATTTCCGGTGTTGGAAGCGCCGAAGGTACCGCCCTTGTACAGATAGATGCCCTCGTCCTCGATAAAACGCCACGCCTTGGGGAGCATTCCGTTGGTGGTCAGCTCCGGCGAGGTGGTAAAGGTTGCGTCGCTCTGTCCGATGCCGGTATAGGCCACCAGCGACAAAATCTCAGAAAAGCGGTTTTCATATAAATTATATTGCGCAAATGTCCCGGTAAAGCCCTGAGGCACTACCCAGTAGCTATCGTTCAGGGACAAGCCCTTACATACATCGATGATACCTTTGGTGTCGTTGATGCTTAGGCCAAAAGTTTTCAAGATCTCTGCAACATAGGCGCGGTTCTTAGGGATTACTCGCCGTTGCAGCCATTTTACCAGTCCGTCGTCCGTCAGCTCCAGGTCTAGGGGGAACAGCGCCTTGTTTTCTTCCTTGACACTGTGAATTTGTGATTTCAGGCCCTCGATGCCCTGCTCCGACAGGGAGAATGATAAAAGGTCGGTGTCGTACAGCCGCAATACATATTCTTGCTCCATGCGCTGTTCTCCTCCTTTCTCCTTCATTATATCGGTCCCCAGTGGTTTGTGCAAGGGAAACCAGGGAACTGCTGCTGAGTATTATCGCTCTCGCGTGGAAAGCCGCCTTCTGGAACGGGATCTTGAACGCGTTGGCAATGGAATGGCCACTTCCAGAGGAATGTCCCCCACTTCTATAGATAAGGGCCTGGAAGCGTTCTCCAGCACCTTCTTTAAGCTGTGCTGCACCCCAATGTTGGCTGCGTCGATCTCATTGACGCATCGGCTCAGCCAAGGGAGTTCCGTTGCCATCTGTTCCATCAGATCTACCACGTCCAGGGTCGTCAGCTTTTGTAGTGAGACATAGACAGAGGACTGCCGGTGCTCAAAGCCATGGTTCTTCATAAACCGGCGGATCTCATAGTAGGCTTGCGTATAGGATAGCGGATAGTATTTCTTGAGAGACTCCTGGCACAAATCGAAGGCGATTTGCTTTTGGCTTCCGCTGTTTGCCATATCAGGTCACTCTCCGTCCCTGGAGCTTTTCTGCCTGGGCCAGCAGATCCTCCTGGATACCGTTGTCATCCTGCCAAACACAGGAGGAGACCAGGGCGGGGAACCACGCTGTTCGCAGCAGTGCCATGATAACCGCCCAAAGATTGGCGAAATCATCCTCTCCGCCATGATTGGCGCAGGATAGCGTGGCGCCGTCCTGAATACAGTGTAGGCCATATACCTCAAAGTTCTTTTGGATGGTTTGCCGCACATCAGCCAAGGTATAGCCCTGTTGCTCCACCTTCTGTCGGTCAAACGTCATAGCAACTCTCATCTCTCTCACCTCCATCTTGTGGGATTGCCTACAGGATACCGAACCTCTGCCGATCCATCCACTCTTTTTCCCAAACAGTGCCCACAATTCACGCACACGTCTCCAGTTCCTTTTTGATCCGCTCTCTGGCAAGCCTTGCGTACTCGTCCGTGACCTCGATGCCGGTGGCGGTGTAGCCCTCCAACACGGCGGCCAGCACAGTGGTGCCGCTGCCGGCGAACGGGTCCAGGATATGGCCTCCCGGTTCGGTGATCTTCACGATGTCCCGCATGAGCTGGAGAGGCTTTTCCGTCAGGTGGATGCGGTTCTGGGGATTTCCGTACTTGAACACACCGGGGAGACAGGGGACCGGACGGTTGATGGGCATATCACCGTTGGAGCCCCAGACAATGTACTCTGCCTGTTGCCGGAACCGGCCCTTCTGGGGCCGGCTGTTGCCCTTGTCCCAGACAGCGGTGCCCCGCCAAATCCACCCCGCCCACTGGAGGGCATCGCTGGCAGCAGGGAGCTGACGCCAGTCGATAAACATGCACACCGGGGCGCCTGGCTTGCAGAGCTTTCTGGCATCACTGAGCCACTCCGCTGCCCAGCGGGTCCAGGATCTCTGGTCCTTGGAGTCCCCGTCAAAGGGAGGGGGCGCATGGTCGCCCATGCTGGAATACTTTTTGGCGGGGGACTTGTTTTTCTCAGCCTGGGTGCGGCCCCCGGAGGCGTAGGGCGGGTCGGTGATGATAGGCTGCTCCATGCCAAACACATACAGCTTCCCATGCTGCTCCGCCTGTTCTGCTGTATAGCCCGAAGGCAGATCCTCCAGACTGCAAGTAACTGTCACCTTCCGCGGTTTGCGGTCTTTCCTGGAGACATAGCTGAATTTATGCTCCCCCTCTCGATAGATGGGGATGTTTCGCTTCCACTCATGGCGAAAGATGTAATCGCTGACTGCCTGCTTTTCCAGGAGAAAGTCGGGCTGAGCATTATGCTCCAGTTCAGCGGCCATGCTGTTGATATACCGCACCACATCCCGCACATTACCGCTGCCAAATTCCGGCGCGTCGTATCCATATCGCTCCGTGTACAGCACCCACTTGGCCTGCTCATGGGGGCTGTCCAGGGAAACTATAAAATACTTTCCGTTACGCTCACCGGACAGCGGCTCGAACCGCGCATCGTCATACAGCGGCCCGGCCACGGGGCAATTGTTCTTGAACCACACATAATAGTTGTCCAAGATGAAGGGAGCCTGGATTCCCATCACCACGCTGGAGAGTTTCTTCAGTCTGCCGGCCAGGGCTTCGTCCCGGCAAAACCAGTCGTACCAGCCAGCCTCACACTGCACAGACAGGTCCCGGCTGTTAAAGTCACCGGCGCGGAACCGCTCCTGCCATCGGCGCACAGTCATCTCCGCCACTATACCACCTCCTCTTTCTGACCTTGGCTGGGTAGGATTTTCTGCTCCATGATATCTGCGATGGAGGAGAAGGTCTCCGCCAGCTCACGGGCCTCCTTCACGGTATCCGCCACCTCCTCCTGGTTCATCCGGGTACATTCCACCCAGATCCGCACATTCTCCTCTGTGGGCTCCAGCAGAACAGCCTTTTCAAACGCCCTGCAGAACAGCCCGGCGACCCGGCTCCGCTGGTCGATCTCCGCGTCCTTCTGCCGAATCTCCTTTTTGGCCTTTTCCAGCTCCACGGCGGCGACAGCTGCCTGCTCCCGCTGCTCCTCCGCACCTCCTGGAGCTGGCGGGTCAGATTGTAGCCCTGGTTGATGGACAGCTCTTTTTTGTCCAGAGCTTCCTTCACTGGGACGGGGGCGTGCTCGTCGATCTGCATGACCTTTCCCATGGTGCGCTCACCCAGGCCAACGATATTTGCCAACTCCTTGCGGGTATCTACAGCGGAAATCGGGTTCGGCAATATTGCCGAACCCGATTTTGCCTCCTCACTTTTCTGATCGCCGCCGCCCGCTGACATATTCTCTCTTGCCTTGGCCTCAATTTCCGGTTTCAGCTTCAGGGCAATCTTACCCAGCTCCCACTTGTCCAGGTTTCGCCGGCCCCGCTGGGTATCCAGGGCCCATTGCTTTGCTTCCAGGAGACTTTCAAAGGCAAACACCGCCATCTGGTAGGACAGGCCATGTTTCTCACACAGCCTCTGGCGGTTGTGGCCATCCACGATGGCCATGTCCTCCGCGACAATGATGGGGGAATAGCAACCGTTTTGCAGCAGATCCGCCTCCAGAGCAGCCAACTGCTCCCCGTTCAATGGGGGGAGCAGCTCGGCCAGCTCTGGCAACACTACCGGCGTGCGCTCCGTGCTACTGTATAGGATGCCGGTGTTCCGCATGCTCAGGCGGCCTCGCCGTCGCTCTGCTGATCCATCGCTTGGGCCGCCTCATCCATCTTGCGAGGCGAGAGAAACTCCACCTCGGTGGCCTTGATCAGGAAGCCGGGCTGCCGGGCGGGATCGTCCTCGAAGGTAATGGTCTCAAAGTCACCCACGGCGGCCAGCTTGCAGCCCTTCCAGGCAAAGGCGGCGCACCGCTCCGCCAAGGGACCGCGCACCTTGACGGAGATAAAGTCGGTGAGTCGATTGCCTGCCTGATCCCGATAGCGGCGGTCCGAGGCAATCCGCAGGATGGCATAGGGCTTGCCGGTGCTCTCGTTCATCTTCAGCTCAACATCGTTGGTCAGGTTCCCGATTGCAGTAATCTTCAGCATAAATTTTCTCCTTTTTAAATTGATTTTGTGGTAGTCTTTCGTATACGAGGGGGAGGCCCGCAAGGGGCCTCCCTGGTGTGGATCAATATCCGGTTCTGGGCAGAGGCGTGGGCTTTCCGTACACTGTGGTGACCCATCGGCTGATGGCCTGCACCCACTGGCCGTTGTACACACCCCCCACGTCGGCTACATTCACAAAGGAACTGCCGGCGGCCAATCCATTGACAGCGGTGCAATTCAGAACGGGCTTCTCCACCTGGGCAAAGCCGGCCGGTGCCTGTCCAAAGACAAACATGATCTCACTCACGCGCTCATTGGAGGCCAAGCCCAGGGCAGCGGGAGAAGCGGCTAGGGTATAATTCTGGCTGGTACTCAGGTTATCCGCCAGGGTGCGGTAATCCCCCGTCCCGTTGACCTTATAGACAATTTTATAGGTGCCGGGGAAATTGTAGGTGCCAGTTACTACCTGCTCCAGCCGTACAGCGGCGGGCAGAGTATCACGCCAGTAAAAACTATCCAAGCGGACATTGGAAGCATTCGCAATCCCAGAGAAGGTATAGTTGACCGGCTGGCCGGACATGGCCTCCTTGGGGCCCGTCTTGGTGATGGACACGCCGGTGGTCAGGCTCTTATTGGTGACCTCAAAGCGCAGGATCTGTCCCTCGTATTCCAGGTAGGCAGTCAGGACTTCCTCATTGACACCATAATTGGCCGGTGCTTTGACCTCCCGGATGGTATAGCGGGACAAGGGGAGCTGCTTAGATACGGCCAGCCCCCGGCTATCGCTCTTGATGGTGTCCACCAGATTACCTGCCTTGTCGTAAATCTCAAACACAGCTCCTTCCAGAAGGGTTCCGGCGGGGAGCCCGGTAGTGGGGTTATAATCCGCGGACTTCTTGATGATCTGAATTTGCCCCGTGATAGGGGTATTCTCCCAAGTTACTTCTGTGGTCTCACCCGCCTTGACATAAACCGTGCGCAGCTGGGTGTCCGGAATATAGCCCTCATTTTCCAGTTCACGCAGATAGTATCGGCCGCTCTCGGTCAAGCCCTCGAACCAGGCGTAGCCCCGGTCATCGGTGGTCTGCTGGTCAATGGGGTTGTGGCCGCTGTCATACAGGATAAAGGATACGCCGGGGATTCCTTCGCCGTCCGCAGTCGAAATCTTATGGAGCAGGATTCCGGAGAGAGGCGCGTTGGTCACGGTGAGCGGGGTAGTCCTGTTTTCCTCCACGGTAAAGTAGATGGGGGTCGGGTCCAGTCGGAATGTATCCGGACAGTCAGTTTCAACGGCATAGTAGTTGCCGGCCTCCAAAGGAACGTAGACCTTGCCGTTCTTCCCGGTGGTTACGGTGTCGATCAGTGCATCGTCCGACACCCGGCGGATTTCAAAGGACACGCCGGAGAGCCGCTCCGACTTGTCCGCCGCGCTGACCTTCAGCAGCTCGACGCCGCCTACGGCGTTGTTATAAAACCGGAGGGTCTGGGTATCGTTGGGGTTGATGGTGACGGTCTGGCTCTGGCTGTCCGGATCGATGGTATAGCCCGGCACACTCTCCAATTCAGTTACTACGACTGTCCCTGTGATAGAGGACAGGATGATTTTTCCTGTGGAGTCAGTGTAATAGATCCCGTTGGAGGACAGGGTGCCGCCGGCAGCGTCCACATACTGACCGTTGGCGTATTTGATCTCGAACTTAACGCCCTCCAGAGGGACGGTCGAAGTGCCGTTCCGCCCCCATTTTTCGATCACCAGATTGCCCAGGGGCTGATTGCGGAACTCCAGCTTCACTGTCTGGCCTGCCTGGATGACAGCGGTCTGGGGGGTATCGTCCATGAGATAGCCTGGTTTGCTGCGGGTTTCCCGCACTACCAGCGTGGTGCCGGGGTCGACGCCCTCCACCAGGAAACTTCCGCTGCTGTCCGTCACAAACTTGCCGTTGGCGTCTCCTACTACCGTGCCGTCGCTGGTGGTGACCAGGAACTCTACATCGGACAGGGGCGTCTTTTCCTCATCTGTGGACACCTTTGTTACCAACAGAGCGCCCTTGGGGGAGTTGCCGAAATAGACCTGGACCACCTCCTGCTCCTCGCCGGAGAGGTACACAGTCTGCGGTGGGGTGTCAATGACGTGAGATCCGTCGCTAGAGAGCTCCTCAATGATATAAGTGCCCGGTTTGCAGTTGGTGACCGTAAAGGACCCGTTGGGTGAAGTACGGTATGTGCCGATGACTGTTCCTCCGGTGCCGGAGGTATTGCCGCTCAGATAGCGGACCTGGAATACCGCCCCCTCAATGGCCTGCTCCGGGTGTACGCTGTCATACTTCCAGACCACAATGGCAGAGTTGGGGCGGTTATAAATGCGGAACGTGTGCCCATCACCTGCAGCAACAAATGCCTCCTGAGTGCTGCTTTCTGTCAGGGAGAAACCCGCCGGAGGCTCCAGCTCCTGAATTCGGAACCAGCCGTCCCGCAAGGAGAGCTCCGGGTCAGAGAGCACAATACGCCCCTCCGAATCGGTATAGAACACGCCCAGGTCGTTGTATTCGCCGGTCTCCGTGCTATTGCTGGCGTACCAGACCTGCACAGCCACATTTTCCAGAGGATCATGGGTGATCTCATTTTCCTTGATGATTTCAATGACCGGTGCCTTGTGGTTCTCGAAATAGGCGGTGCGGTCCCGGTTGGGATAGAGGGTGACCAGCTGGGGCTCCGCGTCCAGCAGGTAAGGCGACGGGACCGATTTTTCAGAAATTTTGTACACGCCAGGCAGCAAGTTCTCCAGCGTGGCCGTCCCATCCGGGCCGGTCTTGATCTCGTTCACACTGTGGCCGTCTGCCGCTTCTACAAGGAACACGGTATCAGAAATTGGAGCCCCGCTGTCCGCGTCCCGTTTCACCACCGTCAAATTGGGCCGGCGGTCATTTTCCAGGTCAATGGTGCTGTCCCTGCCGGGGAAAAGCTGAA
>ENA-ORUM01002058-ORUM01002058.1-human-gut-metagenome-genome-assembly--contig:-NODE-2058-length-12877-cov-3.343472_pt1 | contig 12877 bp, 19 predicted proteins | sample MGYA00242083_ERZ509217 | MGnify/ENA primary metagenome ERZ509217 (study PRJEB26280, sample SAMEA2338831) | human gut metagenome | biome: human gut; feature: human-associated habitat; material: faeces... | reverse complement strand
AAGTGGTAAGGCAGAGGCCTGCAAAGCCTTTACCCCCGGTTCGAATCCGGGCGTCGCCTCCAATACGCACTCAAAAGGGATTGCACACTGTGCAATCCCTTTTTGTTTCGCGTAAGGCGTGGTAGCGCTACGGGCAGGTTATAAGAAATAGCGGGTTATAGGACAAAAAGTGTGTTCTATTTCGCATCTAAACCCCAGTTTGCAGCTCCAGTTTTAGCCGCTTAAAAACTCCAGACCCTTTAAGACGCCAGTAGAGAAGTGCGTTTGGCTTTAGCTTGATGCTACGGAGCGGGCCGCAAATTCAAACCCCTAAAAACAGCGAATGGGAAAGGAGTATAGGCCATGAATTGCATCCATCCCCCTTCTCTTACTTTGCCCCGTTGCCGTTATATGGGGTCCGCTTGGCTTTCGAAGGCTGCTTCATGGTGCTGCAGGCCTGTTGCGACAGATCAGCCTGTTGAAAAACAAAAAATCCGACTTTTATGCAACTTTTTTGCGATTAGGGACTCTTTTCCGTCCCTGGAACGTGCAAACAAGCTGCTGTACGGCTGGTTACCTGCGGTTTTTACGTCTTTAACCGCGATCGGGGAACTCGAACAATTCCTAATCGCAAAAAAGTTGCAAACCCGATCGTTATTTTGTTTTTGGGTTCTCGAGGTTGCTGCGCGCAAGCTCCGTGGTGGGGTGGCGGCGCGCTTACGTTTCGACTGACCCGCTTTGCGGGGGAGTCGTGCTCGAATCATTTGTTCGACCTAAATGGTGTGCAATCGCATCGCTTGATACATTGCGCTTGGGCATAAAAGAAGCCGCTCGTGGCGGCTTCTCGGGTGGGTTATGTCCTGCTTTCGCTTATGCTGCTGCTTTGGCGGCTTGGCGGGTTTCTTTGCGGTTCTCCAGGGCGTTGACGCATACAGCGGCGGACTGGTCGCCGGTGATGTTTACCACGGTACGCATCATGTCCAGAACGCGGTCTACGCCAGCTACGAGGGCGATGCCTTCAACGGGCAGGCCAACAGACTGGAGTACCATAGCGAGCATGATCATGCCGGAGCCAGGGACGCCGGCAGTACCGATGGACGAAAGCACAGCAGTGGCAACAATAACGCATTGTTGGCCAATGGTGAGGTCGATTCCGAATACCTGGGCAATAAAGATGGCGCAAACGCCTTGGTAAATAGCGGTGCCGTCCATGTTGATGGTAGCGCCAAGGGGCAGCACGAAGCTGGTAACTTCGCTGCGAACCCCCAGCTTCTTAGAGCATTCCATGTTGATAGGCAGTGTGCCGACAGAGGATGCGGAAGCAAACGCAAATGCCATTGCGCGCATCTGACCCTTGAAGAAGGTAAGCGGACCCATTTTCGCAATGGTTTTAACTGCGCCAGAATAAACGACAACCATGTGCAGAATCATGGCCAAGTAGGCAATGAGAATGAGCTTCAGCAGCGGCAGCAGGATGTCTGGGCCGTTGGTGGCAACGACGGGGGTGATCAATCCAAATACGCCGAATGGGGCGATAGAGATGATCATATGCATGATCTTGATGCAAACCTCGCTCATGCCGTTCACGAAGTCGGCAACAGGCTGAGCCTTTTTACCCGCTGCGAGGATACCGAAACCGAAGAAGAGGGCGATGACGATGATCTGCAGCATGCTGGCGTCAGACATGGGCTGGACGAAGTTACTGGGGAAAATGTTCACGATGGTATCGATGAACGAGGGGGCTTCCTTTGCCTCATAGCTCAGTTCATCGGTAGAAAGAGTGTAGCCTGCTCCAACGTTGAGGACGTTGGCAATTACTAAGCCGATTACGATAGCGCATGCGGTGGTGCACAGGTAGTAGGCGATGGTTTTACCGCCGATAGCACCTACGCGTTTGATATCGGAAAGGCTGATGACGCCAGCAACCATAGAAAAGATAACCAGCGGAACAACGATCATCTTAATGAGGTTCAAGAAGATGGTTCCAAGCGGTTTTATGTACGTGGTTGCGATGTCGGGAGTACCTTGCAGAGCCAAGCCAGCTACAACACCCAATGCAAGTGCGATGAAGATCCAGGTAGTAAGCGAAAGGCGTTTGAACCAAGGCTTATTTGCCTTTTCGGCTGCAGTTGCTTTCTGAGCCTCCCTAATATCGGCTTTTGCCTCTTTTTCGAAGTCGGTTAATTCGGACATGGATGACCTTTCTTGCTCGATGCCCTTTTTCGATTAAGCGCCTGGTGATTTACCGTGAGCGGCAGATGCAGACGTAACGATATATTTTACTCCATGGTTAGGTGTGGAGCTTCGTATGACAGGTGAAAAGTGTTATGAAGCTAAAATGCGAGCCAGACGGCACGTAGGTTAGTCTGGTTCGCATTCGTGAATAGAGACTGATGCATTGGTCAAGTTATTTTGGTTATTACCCGATTGCGCTATCGAGTGCGGCTTCTAAGAATTCCCATTCGTCTTTTGTCGTTATGGGAAGAAGCTCGGTTTCTCTTAGCGGCATAGCGTTTGGGGTTTCGGCATTTGTCCTATACGCGGAGGCGAATACCGTCAGGGAACCGTCATCGCCGATGCTGTTGTCGGTGTATACCAGATAGTTTTTGGTACCGCAGCTGCTTTCCACGAGCAGAAGCGCTTCGCATTCTGCGACCTGGCCATCTTCCATGATTAAGGGAAAATGAGTTTCTTTCATTCGGATGGAGCGCATCGGTACTCCTGTCAATAACTACCCGTTAAACAGGTGTTTCAATGGATACTAAAGATAGATTTCGAGAAGTGCTTTTTGAACGATCCTACGAGCGTCTTCATTGAAAACGTTGTGCAATACCCTGAGTTCATTCAGGGTTATGGTTCCCGGATTGGCGTCCTTCTGGGCGAAGGCGTCGCGGGAGAGGAACAACGCTGAAGCGCAGTCATCTAGGGACAGCCCAGAGGCTTCGCGCGCTTGTTGAACCCAGTTTTTCATACTCATCCTCCGCACTTGATCATTACCAGATTAACGGGTAAAAAACTGCTGTCAATCTGGGAATACCACCTTATTTGATAGCATGTTTCGCGTGGATGGGAGGACCGATGGAGAACTATATTGGCGATAGTTGCGCGAAATCATCAACGCACTTGATAAACGCAGCTCAAATGCTGAAAACGCTCCTAACCTCGTCTGCGCTGGGAAGAGTTTGGGAAGAATCGGCTCCAAAACGCTGAATTTTCGCCGTCTCTGCCGCCAAATCGCGCTCGTGAATCCTTGCGTATATGTCCATCGTTGTCGTTATGTCGCTGTGCCTTGCCATCTGCTGAATAGCCTTGATGTTCATATCGCTCATGCAGAGATACGAGACGAACCAGTGGCGTAGATCGTGGGGGCGCGGGTCATCGAAGCCAAGCTCGGAACCGAGCTTCTTCCATGCCCTGTTGAGCGTTGAGTACGATTCCTGCTCATATATAAGATTGGTCGATACGTACGTTTCGGGCGTTTGCGTCAGCTGCAACGCCTTCATGTTGTTCGCCTGCGTAACGCGCCACATAGCCAGCATATCGGCGAGCGTGTCTATCATCGGCAGCGTTGCGTTCGCCGCCTTGCTCTTCGTCCCCTTGATCGTTATGAAGCCGCCCTGAATGTCCTTCCATTGCACAGCCAACGCTTCGTTTGCTCGGCAACCAGCGAGCAGGGCGAGCAGCAGAGCCATACAACGAGGGTCTTGCTGATCGTATATGTCGTAAGCCAAACGCTCGAACTGCTTAACGCTTATGGCGTTGACCTCTCGCTGATCCTTCTTAACGCTCGAGTAGCCTGCGAAGGGGTTGCGGCTAGCGTATCCTTTTGGGATCGCGAAGTGCGTCATCATGCCAGAGAGCGCAGAGCAGTATATGTTGATGGTGTTGCCGCTGTAGCGCCTTCCGCTGAGCGTCCTTCCCTCGATCCAGCCTTTGACCATATCGACAACGTGCTTGTCGGTGATCTGCGACACGGGCAAAGCTCCGATGCAATGACAGACCGCTTTAACGGCGCATTGGCGGGAGTACCGCGCATTCTCGGAAAGCTGATGGAACGGATCGGCGGTATCAAGCCAAAGCTTGCAGCATTGGCTGAGCGTCATCTTCTTCGATTCGGCGTGGCTCATGCCGAGCAGCTTCCGCTTGAAATCCTCGCGAGCCTGAACGGCTTCGGTGTAGCTTCCGTGGAAGGTCATCGCCCTTTGGGCGTACTTTCCCGTAGCGGGGTTGATTCCTACGCTTATCTTTATCTTCCATTTGCGGCATTTGCTCTTCGGCTTGTCCTCCATCGCATATATGCCGCCTATGCCCTTCGTTCTCATGGCTAGACTTTCCCGCGCTTGTATAAGGCGTTCCAACCGCTTGAGCCGCTTGTCCCGTTTATGCGGCTGTGCTTGATCGACTTAAGGCTGTAGCTTCCGTCCTTTCTGCGGTCGAAAGCGATGATCCAGCCGTCTCTTCCTTCCCATAGTATGTACTCGCCAGCTCCTATATATCCGTCCTTGCTGTACTTTGCCGTGAGAAGCACGCTGTCGTGCGTATCCGCTCCCAGTGAAGCGTTTACATCGGTTGGAACGCTGTACTCCATATGGCATTCGATCGGATATTTCCTGGGTTTTCCGCTTGCCGTAAGGGGGAGAACCTTTATAAAGCCGCTGCAATAGTGCATCGAGCGACCTTTTCGCTTGAAGTACCCGTTTGCGTATGCGCCCTCTATGAGCTGACGGTATGCAGCTGAGGGGAATCCTGAAACCTCGTTCTCTGCGAGGTCGAGCACCTCAAGCGTCTCGATTATGTTGCGAAGGTTTGCGGAGTAGTTCGGCTCGCGCAGATCGACCCATGTCTCCTCTTTCAGGATTTCGCCCGTTTCCTTATCGCCTTGCACTCGATGATGGTAATTGACGTTATCGAACGAGAACCCGCACGGCGCAGGCGGCTCGAACGTCCTGTTGTCGCTATCCTCAACGCAGAAGCGCGGACTGTTGCGCTTCCGTTCCTCTATCGCTTCTTTCGTTCTTTCGATTTCGGCTTGCACCGGATCATGGTTCTCCTGCCTTGCGTGTTTGCCTGCATGAGCCTTTCTGCTTGATCCGCGAAGGAATGAGAGCAATCCCATATCAACCAACCCCCTAGAGCCTGTTAACGGCGTAAACGACCTTGCCGAGAATCCTCACCTCTGGCGATGATTGGTCGGTTGCATCGATGATCCTCCGCTTGTGGGACGGGTTGGTGCTGTCAGGCTCAAGCACGATGAATCCGTCCATCTTCTTTATGCGCTTGACCGTAGCGTCATCGCCGTTGACCTTAACCAGCGCAATATCCCCGCTTTGAGCGTCAACGTGCGTATCTATCAGGGCATACGATCCATCGGTCAGGACGTTGTTCATCGAATCGCCCGTTATCTTGATGAAGAAGTTCCCCTCTTTGCAATACTCTTCTGGGCAGGGTATGGAGCCGCAGTCAAGCTCGAACGCTGGGCATGGATCGCCAGCGTGTGCTGCTCCGATGATCGGCAGCGAGCCAGAAGCGGCAACAGGCTTTATCTTCCCCTTAGACACATTCCCAAGGCGCGTTCTTGCGTAGTAACCGTCAGAGTACCCGAACAAATCGGTTTCGCTCACGCCGAACAGGTCACATATTGCTTCGACTGTTTTCTTGTCGCGCGGCTTAGTGCCTTTGTTCTCCCACATAGAGATAGTAGGAGAGGTCATCCCGAGCCTTTCGGCGATCTGGTATTGCTTTAGCTTGCTATCTTCACGTATGGCGCGAAAGTTGCGCCCAAAGCTGTCGATCGATTGCATTTTAAACCACCTTTCACGTCAATCTAATTTTACTATTCGTAAAAAAAATTTAGTTAAAACTAAAATTTAATTATTTACAAAGTGTAAAGATAAATATATATTTAAGTCGTTGAAAGAAACCAGACCGAAAGGCGGCAACGAAGATGATGAACGCAGATGACATCAAGAAGGGAATCGAGTGCATGAAGGCTCAGAAGAAGAGCCTTGAGAAAGAGATGCTTGATCTTAAAACGCACCTGGTCAGGGGTATTTACGACATGGGAAGCGAGGAGCTTATCACCGTTGCTAACAAGATCGCCTATCTTGAGAAGCGAATCGAAGCGGGGAGGGCGAAGATCGACCTTGCTGAGCTTATCGTCCGCTGATTTTTTTTCGCAATTGAAGATAAAAATACAGTTAACTTCAATATGAGGTTAAGCAATGTTAGTCGATGAATGGGCGGCTGCAAGCCGTATTAGAAGCGGGGATTTGGAACACACCGCAGCCGTTCATTCAGCGCCTAACGGCGGCGCTAAGCGCCTACGGGACTAAAACACTTCTCCTAACCAGCGGATTCTTGCTAACCATCCACCCGTAGGCGCTTTTAGAAAACAAAACGACAGACAGAAAGGAGCACGAATGGACGAATGCGAGCATTACGAGAAGCGCGTTCTTCGGTATTGCGGATTTACGCCGACAAGCATGGCTCGAATCCTCGGTATCTCGCGTCCCACGGCAACGGCGAGGTTCAACGACCCGTCAACCCTCAAGGCTGACGAGTTGAAGCTGATGCTAGAGGAGCTTCACGATGATGACGCTAGGGAGATGTTCCTATCGATCATCGGAAAAAGGAGCGCATGATGCGCGAAATCCAGCGATGGAGCAGAGCCGAGGACGCTGTTATCAGGCGCTATCGGGATCAGGGAGCTTACAGGATTCGCAAGCAGCTCCGCACCATGTGCGGCACGGATCGAACGATTGAAGCGATCCGCATGAGGGCAAGCCGCAAGGGCGTATCCCTTGCCAAATACAGGCAATGCGATGTTTGCGGCGCTGTTCTCAACTCGCACAACAACAGCGGAAAATGCCCCGACTGCAACCTTGCAGACCGTATCGAGAACATGCAGCAGCGCAAGCGCCACCTTGAATCGCTTGAGCGCAAGGAAGCCGACACCGAGCTAAGGCGCATATACAACGCAGAGCGGCAGGCTGTGCGGCGCATGGAAAACCGCCTGAAAAAAAGTTTCTAAAAAAATACGGCGATTTGAACAGGCAATTAACAGTTTTTGTAACAGAGATTCACGTTTCCACCACATTAGAAAGGACGAAGAAAGATGGAAAAGAAGATCACGAAGAAAATCCGCAAGAAGGTCGCAGAGTGCATGGCTGAATCGATCGATGCGGTAGAGGTCATGCGTGTCTCGAAGGCTATAGGGATCAACGCTGACGCTATCTATGCGGTTCCTGGCGATGCTGTTCATCTAGCGAAGATCGTTGTTCTTGGCGAGGACGAGGAGATTGACGAAGAGCGAGTAGAGCGTATCTATGACGGTCTTTCGATTGCCGTTGACACGCTTGAGGAATGCGGCATCCACATCGGCGGCGATGTCTACTTCACAACCGCCATCGTCTGGCTCCGTACTGATGGGAGCATCGCGCATGTTGCGATCATCGCTAAAGGAATGTAGCGATGGCAACGCGACTTTACACGCCGCCTGAGCTGGCGAAACTGCTCAACGTATCGGCTAAGACGATCAGGGAGAGTTGCGCGGCTGGGAGGATTCAAGCCTACGACTTCGGGGACGGAAGCTCCGTCATGTGGAGGATTCCGTTCGATGAATCTGAGATGAAGAGCATCGGAAGGAGGAACGCAAAATGCGCCTATACGAAGGAAAGGCTCCGCGCCAACGCACAGCAAAACCGATGATGCGGAAGCCTAACCCACAACGCAATCATACCACCGCAGCAGCAGCGGAAAGGGAGCTGATGGCTTACGTGACGATCTTCTTCCTTGCCTTTTGGGCGATGGTTCTGCCCGAGTTCATAGCGGCAATAAGCAAGACCATCTTCGGATAAACGGAACCAGAGAGAAAGGAAAGGCATGGAAGAAGCAAAGGTCATCGAGAACGATCTTGCGTTGATCGAGATCGACACAGGCGAGGTAACGAGCCTGATCCTCGGCATGGATGCCGAGATAAGGAACTGCTCGGAGATAGTAACCGAGCTTCAAGGAAGCATCGACCAGCTTCCACAGATGCAGACGGAGGACGTTAAGCGCATCGCAACCGACATCAACGGGCATCTGAAACACGCAGACGAAGCTCGCAAACGGTTCAAGCGTGAGTGGAAGAAGCCGCAGGACAAGGTTGAAGCGGCTTTCAAGCAGGCGATTGAGCCTATGACCGAGCTTGTCAACGCCTACAAGGACGAAGCGGCTAAACGCGATCAGCAGATCAGGCAAGAGAGATATGAGCTGCTCTGCGAGTTTTACGAAGCCGATGCGCCAACGCTTGCGGCGCTTGTCCCGATCGAGCGTTTCGGGATCGTCAGAGACAAGATGAGCATTGCGAAGTCTTGGAGCCTGATAAAGGCGCAGGAGAAGCTTCACGCGCTGCTTGTGCAGGCGCTGAGCGATTGGGCGGCGCTGAAAACAAGTCACCTTGCGTTCGAGAAGGAAGCGGAAGCGGAGTTTTTTCGCACCCTCAGCCTACAGGCGGCGCTGAACCTCAACGCCATGAGGGAAGAGGAGCAGGCGCGGATCGACCGGCTCAACGCAGAGATGGGCGTTGCGCCAGAGCCAGAGCCGGAGCCTGAGCCGATGCCAGAACCAGAGCCAGAGCAACAGCCAGAGCCTATGCCGCAGGTTCAGCAGCAGGAACAGCCACCGTGCGAAGAGCCTAGGAGCTTCACGATCACATGCAGGATGACGGAATGGCAGAAGCAGCAGGTCATCGGCTTCTTGAAATCAATCAGCGTATCAGGAACGATCAGGGAGGTTCGCGATGAACCAGCTATCTAAGAGTTACGAAGCAAACGGGCAGTCGATCACACTCACGGCGCAAGACGTGATCGATTACATCTGCCCACTTGCAACGCCAACGGAAGTGAAGATGTTCCTCGAAATGTGCGCTGCATACGGCTTGAACCCGTATGTAAAGGACGCTCACCTGGTCAAATACAAGGCTAACTCGCCTGCAACGATGGTCGTGGGAAAAGATTTCTACACAAAGACTGCGGCGAGCAACCCGACCTTCGATGGCATGGAAGCGGGGATTTCCGTCATCGGAACCGATGGGTCGTTCCACAGGCGCGAAGGCTCGATGCTCATGCCGGGCGAGCAGCTTGTTGGCGGCTGGGCGAAAGTCCACATCAAAGGGAGAAGCGTTCCGAGCTTCGATGAAGTCGGTTTCAGCGAGTACGCAGGGAAGAAGTACGATGGCTCGCTCAACCAGCAATGGGCATCAAAGCCAGCAACGATGATCCGCAAATGCGCGGTTGTCCATGCCCTGCGCGAAGCGTTCCCCGCCAACTTCGCTGGACTTTACGACAGCGCGGAGATGGGAATCGACACCGATGAGGTTCCCCCTGCGACAGCACAGCAGACTGCTGTAGAGCCAGAGCAAACCTACGAAGAGACTTTCTAAAAGGAGACAGAGCCAATGGCAATCAACAAGGCAACCATCACGGGCAACATCACCCGCGATCCTGAGCTTCGACAGACGCAGGGCGGCACAAGCGTCCTCACGATCGGCGTAGCGGTGAACGATCGCCGCAAGAACCAGCAGACGGGTGAATGGGAGGATTACCCAAACTTCATCGACTGCAAGATATTCGGCAACCGCGCAACGGGCGTTGCCCCTCACCTGGAGAAGGGCATGAAGGTAGCGATCGAAGGCAAGCTCAACCAGTCGCGCTGGCAGGCTGAGGACGGCACCAACCGCAGCAAGATCGAGATCATCGTTGACGAGATCGAGTTCATGAGCCGCCAGCAGGGACAGACCGCGAGCAAGCCAGTACAGCAACAGCCGCAGCAGCCTATGCAGCAGCAGGCGGCACAGCCGCAGCCGCAGCAATTCGCCCCGCAAACGGCACCACAGCCGATGCAGCAGCAGCCTACTATGCAGCAGTTCGCCCCTCAGCCTATGCAGCAGCCGATGCAGGCGGCACCAGTGCAGGCGGCACCAGTGCAGGCGGCACCAGTGCAGGCGGCACCAGTGCAGCAGGCTATGCCGATGATGCAGCAGGCACCGCAGCATGTGGCGAGCATCTATGACGAAGATATTCCGTTCTAAGGGCGGGGATTGATCGTTTACGGGCGGGGTTGCGCTGGTTGCCAGACAATCCCGCAATCAATCCAACCTTTGCAGGCTAAGGAGCTGCCAGGGACGATGCGACACGGCAATGTCATCGCCTACAGGGTATACGGATGCCGCTGCATCGAGTGCCAAGAGTGGCAGCGAAGGAACAGGAAGGAGGGCAAGAGATGGAAGAGAACCTGATCGGGAACAGCTTCACGTGGTTCAAGCAATTCAACGCTCAGATCGCGGAGATGACCGAGGAGGAGCAGTTCGCCTTCATTCCCGAGGTTGTGCTTTGGGCTGCGTTCGGAAGGGAACCGAGCTTCATGGACGCTAAGGGAGATCAAACGGCGCGTTACATGAAGCAAGCGTTCCTGGGGATGAAGAGCAGTCTCGACAGTTCGATCAAGTCACAGAACCGCAACACAGGGGGAGCACCGAAGAAGAGGAAGGCAAGCGGCAAGAAGGGAGAGCAGGGGGACAATAACCCCCCTGCGGAACCCCCTTCGATAACCCCACTCAATAACCCCCCTGCGGAACCCCCTTCGATAACCCCACTACAGAACCTAAGAAAAGAAAAGATAAGACAAGAAAAGATAAGACAAGAAAAGAAAAGAGAATCCAATCCATCGTTTTCCATTCAATGTTTGAAGGCTTTGAACGAGGAGCTTAGGGGCGTTGCGCCAGTCGAGTTCACGCGCAACCCGAACGGCGAGTACATCGCGAGCCTTGAGGGGAGATTCACGGTCGATGACGTGCGCGAGATGGTTCGGTTCAAGCGCAAGGAATGGGAGGGAACCAAGTTCCAGCAGAACCTGAATCCAGGCACCCTGTTCTCGCCCGACAAGCTCGAAGGCTACGTAATCGCTTCGAAGATGAAGGAACCCACGAAGAGCATCAGAGGAAGGAAGGTCATGGACGATGAGCTTGCAAGCTACGCTTCTTAGCAGCATCGAACGCTGCAAAGGCTTCTACACCCGCAACTCCGATGACGTTGAGCTTATCGAGCAGGACGAGCAGCGCATCAGGGCAGAGCAGCGCATCAGGGAGAGCGGAATACCGCGCGAGTTCGAGAGGGCAAACATCGCGAGCTGCCCACCTTCCGTTCTCGCGAACGCGCGGCAGGTTTACGCATGGTTCCTCGACAACCAGCGTCTAAGGCACCAGGGCAAGCGAACCCAGCCGTGGCACTCAAGCGACCTGCTGCTTGTCGGCAAGGTGGGGCGCGGCAAGACTTACGCAGCCTGCGCTTCGCTTGTTGCCTGCGCCCCAGTGTGCCGGATCAAGTTCGTCTCCTCGCAGCAGATAGCGGAGTGGGCGTGGAACCGCGACAAGGAGATGCTTAGCCGCTGCAAGGGCGTTGACTTCCTGGTGATCGATGACCTCGGGAACGAGGAGCCGAGGGGCATTCAAGCCGTGAAGGCGATCCTCGATGCCAGGCGATGCGAGCGACCCACGATCGTCACAACGCAGCTAACGCCAGACATCAGGAGCGAGCAGTTCGGCGATCTATACGGAGTTGAGACTGCCAAGGCTATGCAGTCAAGGCTCGCCCTGATGAAGAGCGTGAGCTTCACGGGCGCTGACCGAAGGAGCCGCCAATGAGGTTCGAGATCGATTTCACGCCCACGAAGCGCCGTCCGAGGATCAAGCGCAACGGGCAATCCTACGACCCGAAGGAGAACCAGCGCGAGAAGAGGGCGATGGTTGCGGCGTTCAAGGCTCAATGCGGCGCTGTGGCACCGCTAGAGGGCGCGGTTTCGGTGAAAGTGGACATCTACCGCCGAATGCCCAAGAACCGCCCTAAGAAGGTACTCAGAGAGTTCGACACGTACAAGCCAGACGCAGACAACATCGCCAAGGCTGTGCTCGATGCGATGAACGGCTTGGCGTTCGTGGACGATTCGCAGGTCGTGAGCCTTACGGCAACGAAGCACGACCGAACGCACAGGGATAGCGACATGGTGGCGGTAGAGATAGAGGAGGTCGCGAGATGACACCAGCAGCGCAGGCAGAAGCGTACTACAGCGAGGAAGAGCGGGAGAGGGTAGCGAGGGCGAAGAAGCTCCGCTGCATCGACTGCGATTCCGCCAGAGCATGGTGCGTTGGCGGGACGAACATGCAGACAGGCTACTGCGTACTGCACGACATGCCGCTTTCGAGCAGCGAGCTGCAAAGCAGCCAATGGGACATGTGCGGTGATGCGCTGTGATTACGGACAACGCGAACATCTTCCCGCACGCTGCCCCGTTCGATTGGAGCAAGAACCCACGGCGCGTGAGGTGCCGAGGATGCGGCAGGGAGTTCGAGCAGAGAAGCAGGAACAACGTCTACTGCACGAAGGAGTGCAGGAAACGAGCGGAAGGAAGAGAACCATGGAAGTGAAGTCAATAGCGGACAGCCTGAAAGAAGGCGACGGCGAAATGGAATTGAGGGATCTGACCAGCGAGCCGTACACGATAAGGATCAAGTACCACGATGGGGCAAGCAAGCTCGGAAGCGACATCCACGGCGTTATGTGCGACCTAGCCGCCTCGGAAACCGTGGAGTTGAAGCAGGGCGAGGTGAAGATCATCCCGCTCGGCGTGTCGATGAAGCTGCCGTACGGCGATTTCGGGATTGTCGTTCCTCGATCCTCAACGTGCCTGAAGCACGGGATCATGATGGCAAACTCCATCGGGATTATCGAGAACGAATACTGCGGTGACGGCGATGTGTGGGGTTTCGTTGCCTACGCGATCAGGGACACCGTGATCGAGCAGGGGACGCGAATCGCGCAGTTTATGCCGGTGCCGATGTTCGGCGACCTGGACTTCGACG
>ENA-ORUM01002057-ORUM01002057.1-human-gut-metagenome-genome-assembly--contig:-NODE-2057-length-12884-cov-1.914491_pt1 | contig 12884 bp, 12 predicted proteins | sample MGYA00242083_ERZ509217 | MGnify/ENA primary metagenome ERZ509217 (study PRJEB26280, sample SAMEA2338831) | human gut metagenome | biome: human gut; feature: human-associated habitat; material: faeces... | reverse complement strand
CAGCTGGATAGAGCGTCTGGCTACGGACCAGAAGGCCGGGGGTTCGAATCCCTCACGGCGTGCCAAAAGTCCTCGAAATCGTATGATTTCGAGGACTTTTGCTTTTTGTAAGTTCCGTTTTTAGTGTGCCGCTTTTTTCTGACCCAAACGCTGACCCCAACGGGAGCGGGCAGCGGAAACCGTCAGACAGCACAGGAGAGGATGCTCCCCATCGTTTGCGCCGCTTTGAGCTGTGCGTCGGTGGTGACATGGGCATAGGTGTCCAGCGTGAAGCCCGCGGAGTAGTGTCCGAGCATACTGCTGACCGTTTTCACGTCCACGCCGTTTTGCAGGGCCATGGTGGCGAAGGTGTGACGGAGATCGTGGAATCGGATGCGGGGCAGCGCAGCCCGTTTCAGCACCCGCTGGAGCATATGCAGAACGCTGTCCGGCGACATGGGGCCTCCGGTGGGCGATGGGAATACCCACTCGCTATTTCCGATCTTGCACTTTTGCATTTTTAGTACGTCTACTGCGTCTGCCGACAGCGGCAGTGTGCGGTAGGCGTTTTTCGTTTTTAGTGGGGCTTCCACTACCTTGCCGTTCTGCCGCGAGATGGCCCGTTGGATTTTCAGCACGCCATGCTGGAAGTCTACATCTGTCCACCTTAGCCCCAGCAGTTCGCCACGGCGTAGGCCCGTGGCGAGGTCGAGGTAGTAGAGCTCGTACACGCCGCTGTCCCTGGCTTCTCGGAAGAAGGCGCTGAGTTGGTCGGCGGTCAACGTTTTCATCTCTTTGTGTTCGACTTTTGGCAACGCACAGCCCTGTGTGGGATTTTTCGTGACGAGGCGCTGTTCCATGGCAAGGTTGTATGCCGAGCAGATCATCTGGTGGATGTTGCGCACGGTTTTCGGTGCTAACCCTTTCGGTTTCTTTTTCGCTTCGATGCGGTCTACCCGGCCACCGTCCAACAGGTGCTTGTAGAACCGCTGCAAGTCCAGAGAAGTGAGGTCTGCCAGCGGGATGCTGCCAATTTGCGGCTTAATGTGGTTTTTCAGAAAGCCTTGTAAGGTTTTGAAGGTGGACGGGCGCAATTTCACCTTGGCGTAGTTCTCCATCCACACTTCCAGCCATGTTCTCACCGTGTAGGTCTTGGCCCGTCCGTAGTCGATGCCGATGTTTTCCTCGATGGCTTTTTTCAGCTTTTCCTTGACTTCCGCCTGCGTTTTGCCGAGGACATTCTTGATGATGGCCTTGCCTGTCTCTGGATCGTGGCCGACAGTGTACCGTCCCTCCCAGCGACCGTCCTTTCGTTTTCTGATGTTGCCTTCCCCGTTTGCTCGTCGCTTTGGCATAAAATCAGCCTCCTTTGTAACGGCACACAATACCGTAAACAGCAGAGAAAAGCTATGGGGAAGCCACACTATTATCAGAAAGTTATCAATTCTCAACCGCCGCTTATCTTTGTTTATGGCGTAGCAAGATTTGAGCTGCTACGGAGACTTCCGCCGACTACAACGGTATAAAGCGTACCGATTTTCTATCAAAGCGCCGCCGCAAACCGTTGTGACACGGGGCTTTGCGGCGACTTTTCTCAAATTTAGCGTCAAACCGTTCCGGTACCCTCGAAAAAAGCGTCAATTTCCAAAACCCGCAAACCCTTGCGGCAGCTCGCACTGCGGGCTGCTGTGAATAGGCATTGGCGCGAAAAGCGCCAATGCCTTTCTCCTGCTTTCTCGCCGCAGCGTCCAAAATCCCCCTATTTTGCCCGTCTCGGTGTTTTCCACGGTTGCCGCATTTCCTCTTTCGACCGAACCCGATGCGCTGGGCTTTGGTCGAATTTTCTGTTCTCCCGCACGGTGGCGCAACGTCCGGTCTTGGGTTTCCGGTGGGTACGCGCCCGGCTGTGTCCGGAAAACCGGACACAGCCGCCACACGCGGCTCACGCGGGTGGACAGGTGGTTTTCTGCCGTGCCTGTTGGAGCGCTTCCAAGCGTTTTCGGATGCGTTCCTGCTCACATTCCGTGTCCAGCTTTGCAAGCTTTTGCTCATAAAACTGCTGGATAGAGAACTGAATGGGCAGGAGCGTGTACAGAAGGCTTCCGTTCTGCTTGCGTCCATCCTGCGTGATGATCGTAGTGCGTTCCGTCTTGATGAGTCCTCGCTCTACCAGTTCTGTCACATATTTTCGCACGGTGTTCGGACTCATATTGACGGCTTTACCAATCGTTTTGTAGCTTGCATGGCACTGATATGTCGTCCGATCCTCAGTGTACATCAGATAGCTGTAGACAGCCAACGCGCCCGGTGAAAGACCGAGGGCGAAAACTTCATTCGGCAGAGGAAAGTAGTTTTTAATCGGATCGCGCGACGTGTAATACTTATTCCTCATGCGTGCCTCCCGTCTGCCGTTCTACCCATAGACGGAACTGCTCCTTCGGTACGACAAGCCGGCTGCCGATCCGCAGCGACGGAAAGCCGTCCTCATGCAGAAGTTCATAGGCGCTCGACGGCGAAACGCCCAGCGTGCGGGAGACAAGCTGCGCGTTTAGAAACAGCGGCAGCTCGTCAAAATTTTTGATGCTTGATGTGTTCAAAGTCTTTTTTACCTCCATATAATTTTAGAATTTTCGGAGAAAAAACTTGCGTTTCGGAGGTCCCTCTGTTAGATTGAACACAGTTGCAGTCCGTGTTTTCCGAAACGCGGCGCGCCGTCCGACTGTTGCAGCAGCCGGACGGCTTTTTTCTTTTCCGGTTACCATCCTCCATACCCGTTCCTGCCCTGCGGCCTTTTGTTGACGCACACGGCGTTGGCTTCGCCTCGGTACGCTGGCTGCTTTTGCAGCGTCGCGGCATACTTCTCCGGCGAGTATCGTCTTTGGAGATGGGTGTGAAATTTTCAAGGTACAGAGCAACTTTTCGTTGACAAGCTGTCTATGTGATGCTAGACTATGATAAAATAATTTAGACAGCTTTCTGATTTTAAGGTAACATAGAGCTATATTTTTGTCAAGGCTATTACATTTATAATTTACAATTAGTCCATATTTGAGGTGACGACTATGTGGTATGCAAAGATGTATTTCTCCGGTGAGAAGGAGTTCTTTGAAAATGATGCGTTCGGAATGCAGGGGCTGCCGTCCAAGCGGCTGGAACTTCCGTTTTTGGAAAGTCTGCTGACGTTTCTGGAACTGGACGAAAAAGAAATCACGCCGATGCTGGAACGCATCAGCGTGAATTGGGAACGCTTCGTTGAGAGCCGCGCCCGCGAAGCGTATACAGCCGCGATGGTGGAGCTCGGTGTGCTGGCCGAGAAGCACATTTATCTTCGCCTTCTATATACGCGCAGCTTCGGCTGTTTTTCCGTAAATGGCTACGATCAAGCGGAAATTCAGGCGATTGCTTTGGACTTAAAGGAGTTTGCAAAGCAGTTTTCAGAGACAAGGAAGCAGGTCGAGAAGTTTTTGAAATGTGTGCTGGACGTGGATTCCGCCGGGCGTGAACCGCAGAAACAGGCGGCGAAAAACTATCATCACGACCAGCCGAGAGATCCGGAGCTGTTCCGATTTGAGCCAATCCCGCTGAGCTTTGAACCGGTCGAGCCGGGCCGGTGCGCGCCTGTTTTATACTCGTCCGTCGTGCGCGACATGATCGACTATTCGCTGCGAAGCTGCGTCGAGCGCGGCGTGACCGTGCGCCGCTGCAAGAATTGCGGCCGCTGGTTTCCGCAGACCGGCCGCGTGAGCGCGGAGTACTGCGAGCGCCCGGTAAAGTACGGTGAGCAGCGCTGCCGCGAGATCGGTGCGTTCCGGCAGTGGACGAAAAGACAGACCGATGACCCGATTTTCAAAGCATACCGCAAGGAGTACAAAAAGCGCTTCGCGTGGATCAAGGCCGGGCGCATCACCGACGAGCAGTTCTATGCCTGGAGTGAAAAAGCCAGAGAAGAAAAGAAGAAGTGCGACCGGGAGATCATCTCGCTGGAGGATTTCCAGCAGTGGCTCCGCGACTCCAAAATATGAAAATACGCTGCCGGTAAGCTGTCGGCAGCGTATTCTTTGTCTATAGCGGAGCAAAATACAGTCCTTTTACGCAAACGTTTTCACCAGGTCGGAAAGCTTTTGCAAACGGAAATCCGCAAGCAAGGAATTTGCCGCGGAGCCGATGGCCGCAGCGTAGAAACCGCCGGCCTTTGCAGCCTTGTATGCGAGATAACCCATGTCATCTTGTTTTCAAAACTCATGCCTATATAATGCGCAGCGCTGCCATCGGCAGAGGCGGAAAGGGAAAGAGGCTTACAGAGATTTGCAGAAGGTGTCGATGCGGCGGAGCGCCTCACGGAGATTGTCATCCGAGCAGGTGTATGCGATACGGATGAAGCCTTCGCCGCATTCGCCAAAGGCGCTGCCCGGAATGCAGACGACCTTCTGCTCGTCGAGCAGGCGGTTGCAGAACTCGACGCTGCTCAGGCCGAAGCTGCTGATGTCGGCAAAGACATAGAACGCGCCGTTCGGGCGGTTGCAGCGGATGCCGTCGATCTTGGCGAGGCCGTCGAGCAGGATGCTGCGGCGGCGCTCAAAGACCTGACGCAGCTCTTCGCAGAGCTCCGGATGGTCGAGCGCAACGGTCGCCGCGTACTGGCCGGGGGCGTTGGCGCAGGCGTTGAAGTTTTCCTGACACTTGGTCATGCGGTCAACGATCTCCGCCGGGGCTGCGACAAAGCCGATGCGCCAGCCGGTCATCGCATAGGACTTTGAAAAGCTGTTGACGATGACGGTGCGCTCTCTCATGCCCGGGAAAGACGCGATGCAGTGCGCTTCCTCTCCGGCGTAGAGCAGGGTGTTGTAGACATCGTCAGAGATCACCAGCAGATCGTGCTTCACGGCCAGCTCGGCGATCTTTGCCATCGTTTCGCGCGTCATAACGGAGCCGGTGGGGTTGTTCGGGGTGTTGATCATCAGCGCCTTGGTGTGCGGTGTGATGAGCTTTTCGATGGTTTCCGGCTGCATTTCAAAGTTATGCTTCAGATCCGTGGGGACGCGGACCGTGCCGTCACAGTATGCGACCTGCGCCACATAGTTCAGCCACTGCGGATCCTGAATGAGGATTTCATCACCCTTGTTCAGCAGGATGAGGAACAGGAGACTCAGCGCGCCCATGCCACCGTTGGTGATGATGATCTCCGTGTTCGGGTCGTAGTGCAGATCCTTCAGGTAGGATTTTTCCGCGATGGCCTGACGGAACGAGAGCGTACCGGCGTTCGGCGTATAATGCGTGATGCCCTTGTCGAGCGCTTCCTTGCAGGCCTCACAGACCAGCTTCGGCGTAGGCATATCGGGTTCGCCGATGCCGAGGCTGATGACGCCGGTCATGGTGTTTGCGCGGTCAAACATGGCGCGGATTGCGCCCTGCTTCAGTGTTTTTGCTTTTTCATTGATCCATTCCATGATATTCTCCTGTTATCTCTGCACCCGCCCCGTGCCGTCGCCGCCCATGAGCTTTTCCACATCGGAAACGCTGACACGGTTAAAGTCGCCGATGACGCTGTGCTTCAGACAGGAAGCTGCAACTGCAAATTCGAGCGCGGACTGCTTGTCCTCATACTGGTTCAGGCCGTAGATCAGACCGCCCGCAAAGCTGTCGCCGCCGCCCACGCGGTCAATAATGTCGCGGATTTCATATTTCTTTGAAACATAGAAATCCTTGCCGTCATTCAGGCACGCCGCCCAGCCGTTCCAGTCGGCACTGTGGCTCTCACGGAGCGTGATGGCGATGCACTTCATGTTCGGATAGCTTTCCAGCACCTTGTTGCCGAGCGCTTTATACTTCTTACGATCGAGTTCACCGGACTCGACGTTCACATCGACGGTAATTTCGAGCGATTTCTGCACGTCTTCTTCGTTGGCAATCGCCACATCGACATACTTTGCAAGCTCTCGCATGACCTCGCTGGCCTTCTTGCCATACTTCCAGAGGTTCTTGCGGTAGTTGAGGTCACAGGAGACGGTGATGTTCCGCTTCTTTGCTTCCTTGACGGCTTCGAGCGACAGCTCCATTGCGGATTCGGAAATTGCAGGCGTAATGCCCGTGATGTGGAACCAATCCACACCCTCGAAGGCTTTGTCCCAGTCGATATCGCCCGGCTTTGCAAGTGCGATTGAGGAATACGCACGGTCATAGACGACCTTGCTCGGCAGCTGATTTGCGCCGCCCTCTAAGTAATAAATGCCCATGCGACCCTCGCTGCGGACGATCTTCTTTGTGTCCACGCCAAAATAGCGCAGTTCGCGGATACAGCACTCTGCAATATCGTTCTTCGGCAAGACGGTCAAAAATTCTGCGTCCATGCCGTAATTTGCAAGGGAGATTGCCACGTTGGCTTCGCCGCCGCCGAAGGTCGCCTCAAGCATCGGGCTCTGGAAGAAGCGCTCGTGTCCCGGCGCTTTCAGGCGGAGCATAATTTCACCAAATGTCAGAACTTTCATCTTCGTCCCTCCTTACTTCTGCAGCAGATGCACGGCGAAACCGCCGAACTCGTCTTTGAGGTATGCAGCTGTCATACGTCCGTTTTTGTACTTTGCCGAGCTTTCGTCATACGCAAAGCCCTTCTTTGCAAGCCCTGCCACCGCCAGCTCCACAGAGTTGGTGCGGATCGCAATATGACCGTTTTTGCCCTTGAACATGGACTTCATGACCTCGATACCGCTGGATGCAAACATCGAAGAGTTGCCGTCTTTGACCGGCAGAACAAACGCTTTGTTCAGCTTCTCGCAGACCGCGGATGCCGCATCGGCATCTTCGCAGTTGACGCCGACGTGCGCTACCTCGAACCCCAGCGCAGCGGCTCTTGCTTCCTTGCAGAGCTTTGTGATCTTCTCAAAATTACCGGCTGCAATGTCCGCCTTCGGGCAGACCCAGCTGCCGCCGACTGCGTGGATGAACGGCGCGGCGATGAACTCGCCGATGTTCTGACCATTCACGCCGCCGGTCGGGATGAATTTGATCCCGCCGAACGGGCCCGAGAGCGCCTTCATGGCAGAAAGTCCGCCATAAACGCCAGCCGGGAAGAACTTCACAACGTTTAAACCCAGCTTCATTGCCGCCATAATTTCCGTCGGCGTCACGCAGCCGGGCGTCACGGCAACGCCGTTTTCCACGCACCAGCGGACGACTTCTTCGTCAAAGCCGGGGGATACGATAAATTTTGCGCCGCACTCGGTGGCTTTTTTACACTGTTCAAGCGTAATGACCGTTCCTGCGCCAACTAACATGTCGGGGCAGCTTTCCGCGACTGCCTTGATCGAGTCCGCCGCAGCAGCCGTGCGGAACGTGATTTCCATCACGTCCACGCCGCCGGCAAGCAAAGCCTTTGCCGTCGCGACCGCGTCCTTCGCGTCATCCAATACCACAACCGGCACAACAGCCGATGCAGCCAGTCTTTCAGAAACATTCATTTTGTCGACTCCCTACTTTCATTTGCGATGATTCCAATAAACATCCCATGCGTTTCCTGCAAACATCATCTCTCGCTCTTTCTCCGTACAGTCGGACAAAAGGAATTTTCCGTGTGCCACCAACTGCTGATAGTTTGCCGTCCCCAGCAGCCATGGAATATCTGTCCCCCATAACAATTTCTTTGCTCCCACGATCCCGCGTGCCAAGTCAAAATAGCGTTTCGTACTGGGAAATGGATATTCTTCTTCCTTCTGCACATGATACGGGAGCGCGGAAAGATCAAACCAAACATTTGGCAACGTACCCAAACGAATCTGCTCCAACCACGCAGACCAAAGCTCCGGGTTGCGCTCTGCAGCTCGCGAGGGCTGCCCCATGTGGCAAAGCACGATTTTCAATCCCGGATGACGCTTTGCGATGGACGCGATCTGATCTGTCTGATAAGAACCATCGCCTGGCCGACCGAGGTCAAACGAAACCGTTTTTCCACCTGCTTCCATGGCCTCCCAAAGCCATCTTAGCTCTGGTGCATCCAGCTGTACGCCGGGATAGACACCGTACAGGCCGCCCGCCTCAGAAAACTCAATTTTAATGTTTTTCCAAAGCGATCCTTCCAGCTTTTCGGCATAATACTGGCGCGCCGCGGGACTCCAAGGGGAGGCAGTAAACTGCTCCGGATAGTCCCGGCATGCTTGCAGTACATACTCGCTCCAGTCTCCATAGCATGGGCAAAGAATCAGGACAGCTTTATCCACCTGTGCCTGCCGCATCTCATGCAGCAGCATCTGCAATGTATGGCTGGTGTTTTCGTTGATCGCCGGCAGCACATCCTGTGCAATGCCGTCTCCTGCATCGATCCGGCCATATCCCGCGCCATGGGTATGGCCTTTTGGGCCATACCCATCAACGTTTGGGAAAATATGAACATGCGCGTCAATCAGCATAGCTTTTCCCGCTCAGTTCATGCTGCCCTTTACGCCCTGAACCAGTTGATCGATCACGTTGATTTCTTCGATCGTCGGTCTGTATCCGTCCTCAAACATGACCGAACCGTCCTGCGCATAGATCGGGCCCTCAAACACGGCAATCTCCTTGTTAATCAACTGCTCGCGCACTTCACCAAGCTTCGCCACGATCTCATCAGAGACTGTGTCGCCAAATGTTGCCTGCTTGATCAGGTTCAGTTCCATGCCGCCGCTGATGTTCACCGGTTCATATTCTCCGTCAATCGCCTGCTTCAGATACGGAATATAGCCGCTCCAATCCGTAATGCACGCAGACAGCCACGTCTGGGGATCCAGCTCATACGCATCAGAGTTGCAGCCGAAGCAGTGCACGCCACGGCTGCGGCAGATTTCCATCATCGTCTTGATGGAATCCTGGAACGGCGCAATGACATCACAACCGCTGTCGATCAACTGGTTCACAGATGTGGTCTGCAGGCCAGTATCCGCCCACGACCCGGTAAAGACCGCGGTAATATCAATCTCAGGCTTGATCGACTGCGCGCCAAGTGCAAACGCGTCGATGGCAACAATGACATCCGGGATCGGCAGAGAGCCAATGAAGCCGATCTTGTCCGTTGTCGAATACATGGCGGCCAGGACACCATTCAGATACCAGACATCCTGCACTTCTCCATGGATGATGGAAAAGTTTCCGCCGGCGTAATCCGTGATCGGGAGCGAATAGAACGCTACCTCAGGATGACGCAGCGCGACATTGTGCGAGTATTCGAGGAATCCAAACTGCGAGGGGAACAGAATGGTGCACCCCTGTGCAATCAGCTCCTCCATGACACCTTCGCTGTCAGAGGTTGTAGGGACGTTTTCCTTAATCACGACTTCAATGCCAAGCTCTTTCTCAACAAGTTCACCAAGCTGCACGAAATTCAGGTTGAAGCCATAGTCGTCTTTTGTTCCGCTCAGGATAATGCCAAGCTTCTTTGCCCCCGCACCGGGCTTGACGTCGCCCGTCTGTTCCGTCTGCGTCTGGGTGGGGTCAGCCGGCTTTGCGCATGCCACCAGCGTTGCCGCGAGCAGAACCAGCACCAACATCATTGCAACTACTTTTTTCATTGTTTTTCCTCCGTCCTTTTTCTTTAAGTAATAATTTTCAGTTGTTCCGGCATCGACGGCTTTTTGGACGTCGAAATAATTGCCAGAGCAACCAATGTAAACAGGTAGGGCATCATCAATGTCACATACATGGAAATGGGCACTTCGTGGATCTGGAAGAATATCTGCAGCGCCTGTGCCAGGCCGAACAGATACGCCGCAAGGTATGCTCGCTGCGGCTTCCACGAGCAGAGGATCACCAGAGAGGAGGCAATAATTCCCCGTCCGTTGATCATGTTGTTTGCCCAACTCATCGCATAGATCACGCTCATATGTGCCCCGCCGATTCCAGCCAGAACACCTGCAAAAATAACCGCTCCGTATTGCAGAACCACCGGGTTATACCCGTACGCTCTTGTGACATCAGGCCGTTCCCCCACAGAACAGAGCACCAGCCCCGTTCTTGTTTTTGTCAGGAACCACCAAGCTAACACCGGAAGTACATAATCGATATACGTCAGAATATCCTGCTGAAAAAAGGCCGGCCCAATCACCGGAATCTTGCTCAGAACCGGAATGGCGAGGGAAAACGACTTTCCAAGGCTGACGCCGAGCTGCGATCTTCCAAAAAAGGTGGTCAGGCCCTGCGCAAAGAAAATCAGGATAAACCCGGTCGCCATCATGTTGCTTTTTCTGGAGATGGAAAGGAACGCCTGGATCAGCCCAATCAAGCCGCCTGCAATCGCTGCGCACAAAACAGCCAAAAACAGGCTTCCGCTCCCGGCTGCTACGGCAAAGCCTACACATGCGCCACAAAGCATGCTTCCTTCTACGCTCAGGCTGGTGATGCCGGTTCGTTGGCCAACCAAATCCCCAAGCAGCGCGTAAATGATGGGAGTTCCTGCGCTGACCATGCAAATGAGAATCGTTGTTAGTTCATTCATGCCTTTCTCTTTCCTCCCACCGTCATAATTGTCAGCAAAACGAGCATGATCAAAATCTGCATTGTCGCCGCCGGAAGCCCGGTGTTGATCTCCATGCCGTTACCGGCGACGGTCAAACCGCCGATCAGTAAGGCGGACAGGATCAGCAAAAGCGGGTTGTTTCCAGCCATTCCTGCAGCAAGGAAGCCCATAAAGCCCATGGTCTCGCCCGCACTGATCCGCATACGGCCCTCGACGCCGACGACCATGACCGCGCCGGCAAGGCCGGCAAGTGCACCCGCGAACAAGAACACCCAGGTCTGTATTTTTCTCACTTGTATGCCTGCGTAACGTGCAGCCATCTGGTTTCCGCCGATCGTACGCACCGCAAACCCCACTCTTGTATGATAGATGATATACCAGGTCAAGCCTGCCATGGCAATCGCGACAAAGATACCGGCGTTCATTCTTGTTCCAAAAAAGGTGTGAAAACGCAGCTGGGGCGCAATTTCTACCGTCTGCGGGTAATTCCATCCATTTGGATCGCGAAGGCTGCCAAACAGCATGGCAGAGATCAGGTAGGTCGCAACATAGTTCATAAGGATTGTCGTCAGGATCTCGTTCATTGCAAGCTTCTGCTTCAGAAAAACACCGACGCCTGCATACAAAGCCCCGCAGATCATACCAACCAGCAGCATCAGCGGGATTCCGATAACACCGGGCAGATTTGCCAGCACTGTGCTTCCGGCAACAGCGGTTCCGAGAGCGGCAATCGCCATCTGGCCTTCTCCGCCTGCGTTGGCCAGGCCAACACGGGCCGGAATGCTTGCCGCAAGACCCGTCAGGATCAGATACGACGCACGGACAATTACTTCGCCAAAGCCGTAAGCCGAACCAAAAATAGATGTAATGATGGTCTGATACGCCACAAGCGGCGATTTGCCCTGCGACAGGAGCAGCCCGGCAAACGCGATCAGAGGAAACAGGACGCAGATCAGGATCCTAACTGCCAAGCTGTCTTGAAGTTGCAGCGGCTTCTTTTGTGCCTTATTCATGTGCGTTCTCTCCTTGAAGCATAATTTTTCCGATCTCATTCGGCGTACACGCGTCTACACAGTACGGTCCAAACGCAGTGTGAGAAGACAGGACCAGGATCCGGTCGCACATCGTGAACAGCTCCGAGATATCTTCGGAAATCAGGATCGTACCCACGCCCTGTTTTTTCAGCCGGAACAGTGTCTTGTGGACTGCGTGTACTGTGGCGATGTCCAGTCCCCGGCTTGGATAACTGGCAATTAACAGGCGCGGTCTAGAGATAACGGCACGGGCAAACGTCATTCGCTGCAGATTGCCGCCAGAAAGTGTCCCGGCAATTCTTTCTGCCTGTGGGACCCGGAGGGTCTTGACCTCAGAATGTGTCTGCAGCTGACTGCGCATTGCCTGCCAGTCCATATCACCATGGCGGTAAATCGGATCCAGGCCGACCAGCGCCATGTTTTCCAGAATCGAAAACGTCGGAACAACGTTGTCGCGAATGGGATCCTCAGTCACCATTCGCATCCCCAACCGGATTCTATGCGCAATATCTGTTGAGGAGATATCCTCTTCATTTGCGCTCAGGATACCGCTCTGCAGCTTCCGCGCTCCGTATATGGCCTCCGCCAGTTCTCTCTGCCCATTTCCGGATATGCCGGCAATGCCCAGGATCTCTGCTTTGTGCATTTCAAAGCTGACATCATGCAGAATCAACTGATCGTGGTCATCCTTTATGCTGACTCCGGAAAGCGACAGCTGCAGTGCCGCTGCTTCGTTTTCCTCACTGCATTCCGGGCGTTCCAGCTCAAAGTTGACCGGAACATTCCCCATCATTGCCGAGATGATCTGCTGCTGGCTGAAGCCATCTCTGCGTTCAAAGGTACAGACATGTTCGCCCTGACGCAGAATTGTGATTCGGTCAGCCACAGCAAGGATCTCGTCAATTTTGTGCGTGATCAGGAAGATCCCATACCCCTTATTGCGGAATCCGCTCAGCATCTGCAGAAAAGCCTGCACTTCGTGCGGTGCCAGCACGCTTGTGGGCTCATCGAAAATCATCACACGGGTCTGCGGATCCAGCAGAATCTTCAGGATCTCCACATGCTGCCGCTGTCCGAGGTCAAGCTTCCAAACCTCCGTGTCAGGATCCACGGAAAGGCGATACTCCGCAGAGATTCGATTAATTTCATCGCGAAGCTTCTTTTTATTGATCTTCCACCCGGCAGAATGGAGGGAAAGGAATACATTTTCCAGAACTGTGAAAGCAGGAACGAGCCGGAAATCCTGAAATACCATTCCGATACCCTTTTCGCGGGCAATCGTCGGATTCCAGCGCTCCATTTTTTCTCCGTCAATATACAGATTTCCGGCAGTCGGCTGATAGACACCATAGAGCATCTTCATCAGCGTACTTTTTCCCGCACCGTTCTCGCCT
>ENA-ORUM01002051-ORUM01002051.1-human-gut-metagenome-genome-assembly--contig:-NODE-2051-length-12914-cov-2.189750_pt1 | contig 12914 bp, 14 predicted proteins | sample MGYA00242083_ERZ509217 | MGnify/ENA primary metagenome ERZ509217 (study PRJEB26280, sample SAMEA2338831) | human gut metagenome | biome: human gut; feature: human-associated habitat; material: faeces... | reverse complement strand
GGAAGGTGGACGTCTACCTCCCCGACCTGAAATACGCAGACCAGGAGCGGGCCCTTCGCTACAGCGGCGCGGCGGATTATTTCCCCGTGGCCGCCGCCGCCATCCGGGAGATGGTCCGCCAGGTGGGCCTGCCGGTTTTTGACAAAGAGGGCATGCTCCAAAAAGGGGTGGTCATCCGCCATCTGGTCCTCCCCGGTGGGATGAAGGATTCCATGTCTGTCCTGGATTGGGTGGCGAGGTCCTTCCGGCCGGGGGAGGTGCTTATCAGCCTGATGAGCCAATACACCCCCTTTTACCGCAGCCGGGAGTTCCAGGAGCTGGGCCGGCGGGTCAGCACCTATGAATACAACAAAGTCGCCGGGTATATGATGGATCTGGGCCTCACCCAAGGGTTTATGCAGGAGCGCAGTTCCGCCAAAGAGGAGTACACCCCAGAGTTTGCCCTGCAAGGGGTATTTGCCCCGGCATCGGAAGAAAAGAGGGACCATTGTTGAAACACACAGTAGTAGAAAAACAGAAAAGCAGCCACAGCTGTTTTGTCTGCGGCATCGACAACGGGAGCGGCCTTCACGCTGAGTTTTTCCAGCTGGACAACAACGAGCTGATGGCGGTATTCACCCCCCGGGAGGAGCACCAGAGCTACCCCGGCCGCACCCACGGCGGGGTAAGTGCCGCCATGCTGGATGAGACCATCGGCCGGGCGATCACCGCCTTTGAGCCGGAGGTCTGGGGGGTGACGGTGGAGCTGAAGCTGCGCTATAAAAAGCCGGTTCCCCTTGGGGTGGAATTGAAGGCCATCGGCCGGGTGACCTCCAACAACCGCCGCATTTTTGAGGGCAGCGGGGAGATCCTCCTGCCCGACGGCACAGTTGCGGTCACTGCAGAGGGCCGGTATATGAAGCTGCCCATCGACAAGATTGCCCAAGGGGATTTTGAGATGGAGGAGGAGATGTTCCTCATCCCCCGGGAAACCGATCCCACCGAGGTGGATTTTTAGGCGAGGATCCCCGCTCTGGGCCTGCCGGAAAAGGTGGGGATCTCCCCGGTGAAAGAGATTATTTGCGCGGCGAGAAAAGTCCACAAAGAATTCCCCAAAAGATTGTCTTTTCCTCAGCTTGTAATGTGCGCCTGCATTCGGTATCATAAAAAGTAACAACAACTAGGAGGAATTGTCCGATGAAAGATATCACCGAACGCTTTTTGACCTATGTGGCCATCGACACCCAGTCCAAGGCCAACCAGACCCAGTTCCCCTCCACCGAAAAACAGAAAGACCTGCTGCGGCTGCTGGCCGAAGAGATGAAAGCCATGGGCATCAGCGATGTCTCCATCGACGAGTACGGCTATGTCTACGGTTCCATCCCCTCCAACATGGACAAAAAGGTCCCCGCTATCGGCTTTATCGCCCACGCGGACACGGTGGAAGACATGCCCGGCAATGACATTAAATACCGCATTGTGAAAAATTACGACGGCAAGGACATTGTCCTCAACGAGGAAAAGGGCATTGTCATGCACACCGCCGAGTTCCCCCATATGCTGAACTATGTGGGCCAGGACCTGATTGTCACCGACGGCACCACCCTGCTGGGTGCTGACGACAAGGCCGGCATTACCGAAATCCTTTACGCGGCAGAATACATGCTGGAACACCCTGAGTTTAAACACGGCGACATCAAAATCGCCTTTACCCCCGACGAGGAAGTGGGCCGCGGCGTGGACTTCTTTGATGTAAAGAAGTTTGGCGCAGACTTCGGCTACACCATGGACGGCGGCGGCCTGGGGGAGCTGAGCTTTGAGAATTTCAACGCCTGCAGCGGCTTTGTCACCATCCACGGCACCAACAGTCACCCCGGTTCCGCCAAAAATGTCATGGTCAACTCCATTTTGGTTGCCATGGAGTTCAGCGCCATGCTGCCGGTTCACGAGCGCCCCGAATCCACCGAGGTTTATGAGGGATTCAGCCATTTGAACAACTTAAACGGCAATGTGGAAGAGACCAAGATGATCTATATGATCCGCGACCACGACCGCCAGAAATTGGAGGAGAAAAAGGCCCGCTTTGTCAAGGCGGCCGAATACCTTAACTTCAAATACGGCGAGGGCACCGTGGAGGTGGTCCTCAAGGACTCCTACTCCAACATGAGGGAGAAGATCGAGCCCTGCATGGAGCTGATCGACAACGCCAAGGCAGCCATGGAATCCCTGGGCATCACCCCCATCGTCAAGCCCATCCGCGGCGGCACCGACGGCGCCCGGCTCTCCTATATGGGTCTGCCCTGCCCCAACCTGTTCACCGGTGGGCACAACTCCCATGGCCGGTATGAGTACATCCCGGTGCAGTCGATGGAAAAAGGCGCCCAGGTCATCCTGAAGATCGTGGAGCTTTACGCGGGCAAATAGTCCTGTGTGAAAGCCCCCGAGTAATAAAATTTAACAGGAGGAGTTGTCATGAGGTACGACAAGGAGTTGTATGCCAAACATCTGCAAGGGATGGTCCGGTTCCCCACCGTTTCCAACGCCGACCCGGAAAAGGTCGACTGGGAGACTTTCCTGGGGCTCCACAAGTATTTGGAGGAGACCTACCCCCTGGTACACAAGACCCTGACCAAAGAGGTCTTTGGCAAAGTGGGCCTGCTCTATCACTGGAAAGGCACCGGCAAGTCCGGCAAACTGCCTTTGATGCTGACCGCCCACCAGGATGTCGTGCCAGAAGGCGACCACTCCATGTGGAAATACCCGCCCTATGAAGGGGTCATCGCCGAAGGCTGCGTGTGGGGCCGCGGGTCCTCTGACTGCAAGAGCAATATCCTGGCCTATATGGAAGCTTTGGAAGGGATGATCGCCGACGGCTTTGTGCCGGATTATGACATTTACCTGGGCTTTGGCTACAACGAGGAGATCATGGGCGGCCCCGGCGCTGCGGGGACTATCCTGGTGGATCTGCTCAAGAGCCGCGGCGTTGAGATCGGCCTGGAGCTGGATGAGGGCGGCGGCATTGACCAGCAGGGCGGCCAGTATGTCGCCCAGATTTATCCGGCGGAAAAAGGCTATGCCGACTTTGAGTTTTCAATGAAAGACCCCGGCGGCCACTCTTCTCAGCCCGGCGAGCACAGCTCTTTGGGCATCATCGGCAAGACTGCCTGCATCCTGGAGGAGAACGTTCTTCCCCAGCGTCTGGAGGCCCCTGCTATTGAGCAGATGAAGGCAAGAGCTCCCTTCCTGACCGGCGAGCTGGCTGAACTATTCAAAGACCCTGAGGCCAACTGGGAAACCTTGAAGCCCATCGTGGCCAAGGACCGTTCCCTCAACGCCATGACCCGCACCACCACCGCCGTCACCATGATGAAGGGCAGCGACCAAGCCAACATCCTGCCGGAGCGCTCCTGGCTGGTGATCAACAACCGTCTGCTGGCTGGCGACACCATCGAGAGCCTACAGGCATTCTATGAGAGCATCGTCCCCGAAGGGGTCGAGGTCAAGCTGCTCAAAGGCCACAACATGCCCACCGTCTCCTCCACCGATACGGTTGGCTACCGCCTGATCCAGTCCATCGTGGAGAAGAAATACCCCGGCATCACCATGATGCCCTCTATGCTGCTGGGCGGCACCGACGCCAGATACTACTGCGATATCTGCCCCACCCACAGCGTGTACCGTTTCACCGGCCTGCGCTACAACAGCAAATGGGGCGGCGCCCACCAGGTCAACGAGCGGATTGACACCGACATCCTGGCTGACAACGTGGAGTTCTATGTGGAACTGATCAAGGGCTACGGCTCCGCGAAGTAATCTCAACAAACAACTGCAGGCAGGGCATAAAGCCCTGCCTGTTTTTTGTTGTTTTGGGGAAGGCTCGGTTGACAGGGCTGTTCCTATCCCCCATAATAGAGGGAGAAATGAGCGCCAGCAGGGGATATGGAGGTATTTGGGATGAAGTTGGTTTCTTGGAACGTGAATGGCCTGCGCGCCTGTCTGGGCAAGGGCTTTCTTGAATTTTTTGACAGGGCGGACGCCGATGCCTTCTGCTTGCAGGAGACTAAGATGCAGGAGGGTCAGGCGGATCTGGAACTGCCCGGCTATACCCAGTACTGGAACAGCGCCGAAAAGAAGGGCTATTCCGGCACGGCGGTGTTTACTAGGCTGCCGGTGGTATCGGCAGCATACGGCATAGGTATCCCGGAGCACGACAGCGAAGGCCGGGTGATCACTCTGGAATTTGAAAAATTTTACCTGGTCAATGTCTACACCCCCAATTCCCAGCGGGATTTGGTGCGGATTGATTACCGCATGGCCTGGGAGGACGCCTTTCGGGGGTATCTTGCAGGGCTCAAAGAGAAAAAGCCGGTAGTGGTATGTGGGGATATGAATGTGGCCCGGTGGGAGATCGACCTGAAAAACCCAAAATCCAACCGGGGAAATGCCGGGTTCTCTGACCAGGAGCGGGCCAAGATGGAAGAACTTCTGGCATCCGGCTTTGTGGACAGCTTCCGCTATTTCTACCCGGAGATGACCGGGGCTTACACCTGGTGGTCCTATAAATACAATTCCCGGGCCAATAACACCGGGTGGCGGATTGACTATTTCCTGGCTTCCCGGGAATTGGAATCCCGCTTAGAGGACAGCTTTATCTACCCGGAGGTCAGCGGCAGCGACCATTGCCCTATCTGCCTGCTGCTGGACCTGTAGCATGGCCATTCCCGCTACACAGCGAAGAAAATCCGCCGGACTGCGGGGGCCTGCCAGGCGGACCAAAGAGGAGGCATCCCTATGAATGTATATCAATGTCCGGCCGGCCCTCTTTCGGAGGAACAGGAGGAAATATTGGCCCAAGGGGAATCCCTTCGGGTGGAGCGGATCGTGTCCACCGGGCAGGTGTCCCCGCCCAGCTTCTGGTACGATCAAGAGGAAGACGAATGGCTGGTGCTCCTAAGGGGGGAGGGGCGTGTAGCCTACCCTGATGGAAAGGAGGACCGCCTTCTGCCTGGGGATACCCTGTTTCTCCCCGCCCACCGGAAACACCGGGTCTCCTACACCTCAGCGCAGCCGCCGGCGGTGTGGCTCTGCGTCTTTGGAAGGATGGAGGGGAAGAAATGAAATGGATTGCCTGGGCCTTTGCTTTTCTGTTTGTTGTGTTGGGGGGACAGGGGGAAGCCCCCCTTGCTCTCTCGCCGTTGGGGGAGCTGACGGTGGCGGATGCCTCCCTCTTTTACCACTGGGAGGGGGATCAATACCAGGTGGATATGGCTCGGGTTCAGGAGCTGTTTCCCCGGTACCGGCGGGAGGATTACAGCATCCGGGTGGGAGAGCCGTTCCCCGATCCTTATTATGAGCGATACCGGGACGTGCTGGTGGAGGAATGCTGGTATGACCCGGAGATGGGGGAAGTCCACCACTGGTCGGGGACCTATGGGGAGCAGTGGAAAGCACGGCGGGAGAAGCCCCTTTCGCCGGAAGAACAGGCAATATGGGCAGAGAGAGGACTGAACACCACCGGCTGGACGGTGGGGGACTGGGAGGATTGGAACCGCCTTCAGCCCTCGGGTAAGCTCCTTTTCAGCGCTGACGGCACGGTTATTCAAGAGGCACACCTGTCCTCCTACTCTGGGAGGGAGGGGGAATTTGTCCCCATCCCCATGGGCCTACTGAATATCGTGGACCAGAGCCGGGATTTCTCGCCCCCGGAATCCTACCGGTACACCCAGGCGGAGATCGAGACCATCCGCAGGTGGAGGATCACCAAGGAAGATTTCCACAGCTTGAGCAACCGGGGCTACCATCCTCCGGAACAGGTCCTCTCCTTTTCCGATGAAGAGCTGCTGGAACTGTTCTGCGGCTTTCAAGATGGCATTGGGTTTGATGAATGGTACGACGGACTGCCTCCCCAAGACCAAGCCTGGGTGGATTCCCTCATTGACCGGGAAGCGGGGGAAGGGTATCTTCTCTACAGCCTATTTGACAACATGGAGGACTGGAGGCGCATCCCGCCAGGGGAGGTTCCTTCTATCCTGGGCTGGGAAAACTGGCTGCGCTACGTGGAAAGCCATGGCTATACAAGGCAGGAGATAGAGCAGCTTCTGCGGTATGAGGGCAAATCCCATGGGGAAATCCTCCTGGAGATCTGGGGGGCAATCAATGCCACACAGTATAAGTCAGCTTCTATCTGTACAGAAGAATGAAGAAAGAACGGGGCAAAAGTCCCGTTCTTTCTTCATTCAAAAAAACTGCTTTCAAAGGCTTCCAGACAAAATCCGGTCTCTGTTTTTTTCAGGGTGATAGTGAACTCCCCTGTTTGTCCATAGCCGGAATCGTAGATACCGTTAAAGGTATAACGATCATCTTTACAGATGCGGTCAGTAATTTTTAAGGTAGAAGTATCTTTTGAACCACCCCACATGGAAACCTCATATGCATTTAGGTTGGCGTTGTAAAATGAGATTTCACGCATATCTTCAGCAGAGATGGAAAGATAGGCCTTGGCAAAGTCCTCTACAATATTGGCAAAATAGTATTGATCATAACCAAGCGGCTGCTCTCCTTCTACGAGCCAGCTCTCCCAACGATCATAAAATTTATTTCCTTTCATACGCTCTGCAAGTGCATAGCTTTGGAAACACCCATAGGCATCATCTGGGGTAAGAGGATTTTCGGTATTGATCTGGCTTGGAAAACATATAAGCATTGGCTTATAGAATTACATCAAGACGGCTTCAGCTTCTGCAAGCGAGGCAGTTTCGGAATGCTGTGATGACTGCTCAGAGCAAGAAGATGATACTTCAGAGGGCTGGGTGTCTCCCAAGGGTGCGCGGGCGGCGCAGGAGGAAAAGAGCAGGCAGACAAAGAAAGCCAAGGATAGAAGCTGTTTTCGCATAGAACTCCTCCATTTTTATTCCAGCGCCAGGGTATCGCCGGTTTGCAGGTAGTGGAGAACCTCCCCCATCCGCTCTTTTAAGGTGCTGTAGGCGAGGCGGCCGGTGCAGTGGCAGGTGTAGATGGCCTCACAGCCCAGGGCCAGCAGCTGGCTGGCGGTTTCTTCCACAAATTCCGGCGGACAGACCAGCCGGGAGGACCCTCCCAGGTGGAACCCCCCCACAATGTACCGGATGGGCTTTCCGGGGAACTGGGCCATGGCCGACCGGGCGATGTTCACAATGCCGTTGTGGCTGCAGCTGCTGACGATGGCGAGGCCTTTGTCCCCCGCCTCCACCAGGAACATCTCGTGGGAAAAGTCGTCGGGGACCATCACCCCATCCGCCAAAGTGCAGAGGGTGCTGTCTTTACAGGAAAAATGGGGGTCAATTCCGGCAGCGGAGCAGAGGTACAGCCGGTTGGAGAGCTGGAAGGATTCCTCCACCCAGGTGATCCGGTCCCCCATGCGGGAAAAAAAGCCCTCCGGCTCACCGATGTACCGCTCCCGGAGGCCCACCTGCTCCCCAGGATAGATGCGAGGCTCTTCGCTCACCTGATAAGGGCGGTTGTGGGCGGCGTTCTTGAAGAAAAACCGCACTTGGGGGTCGTGTTCCGCCATCTGGCGGATGCCGCCGGTGTGGTGGGGCAGGATCATCTTTTTGTGCTGGACGAGGCCATCGCCTCCCGTGACCCGGCTCAGGCCCTGAAACAGATAGAAGCTCTGGGGGAGCGGTCGGTGGACCCGGAACGGCTCTGTGAACAACTGATCGGCCACTTCCGGGATTTGATGATAGCCTCTTCGGTAGCTGACCCAGGGCCTCTAATCTCCTGTATGCCCAGTGAACTGGAACAGCTGAAAACCCACGCCAAAGCTTTCCCTATGGGGGAAATCCTGTATATCCTCACCGTGCTCCAGGACTGCCTGGGCCGCATGGCCAAGACTACCTTGCGCAAAACCGAGCTGGAGATGGCGGCCATCCGGCTGTGCAGCCCCCAGCTCTCCACCTTGCCGGAGGGAATTCTCGCCCGGCTGGAGCGGTTGGAGCGGGCTCTCACCGCCGGGGCATTCCCCCAAGCCGGACAAGCCCCGGTCCCTCATGCCCAAGAAATTTCCGCTGCCCCCAAGGCAGAGGAAGAATCTGCTAGCAGGGGGGGAGAGGATTTGCCGCCCCCAACGGTGGAAATCCCGCCGTCTCCAACCCTTAAAGAGGAGAAAGTGGCCGTTCCATTCAGCCCCTGGCAGCAGGTGCTGGAACGGCTGGAACAGCTCAACGGGGCGCTCTATGGGGCTCTTAGCGGCTCCAGTGCCTATGAATGCGAAGGGGTGCTGCTCATCGACTGCAAAAACCCCATGTTCCTCTCCCTTATCCGGGACAATGATTATTCCCGCAAAAGCATCCGGCAGGCGGTGATGGAAGTCACCGGCCGAAAGCTCCGCTTGGGGCCTTACAAGCCGGAACAGTATCAGACAAAACCGTCACAACCCGATCCTTTGGAGGACTTTTTAAACAATCTGTCCCTGCCCCAGGAGTCGGTTGAAATATTGTAAAACATTGGAGGACTATCGATATGAAAGCAAGACTGCCCCAGGGCTATGGCAAAGCGCCGGCCAACAACATGAACAGCATGATCAAACAAGCTCAGAAAATGCAGGAAGAACTGGCCAAAAAACAGGCCGAGCTGGATGAGATGGAGTTTTCCACCACTGCAGGCGGCGGCGTTGTCACCGTGGTGATGAACGGCAAAAAAGAGATGAAATCCCTGACCATCAAACCCGAGATCGTCAACGCCGACGACATCGAGATGCTCCAGGACCTGATTATGGCCGCCACCAATGAGGCGCTGCGCACCATCGAGGAAAAAACAGCCCAGGAGATGGACAAAATCACCGGCGGACTGAACATCCCCGGCTTGATGTAACCTTCCCATGGCATACAATGTCCTGCCCTTGACCCGGCTGATCGAACAGTTTGAACGGCTGCCGGGCATCGGCAAAAAGACGGCCCAGCGGCTGGCCTTTTATGTGCTGGGATTGCCCCAGGAAAAGGCCCAGGAGTTCGCCAACGCCATCCTGGACGCCAAGGAGAAGATCAAGCGGTGCGCGGTCTGCCAGAACCTGACCGACGAGGAGCTTTGCCCCATCTGCCGCAGCGCTGACCGGGACCGCTCCATCCTCTGCGTGGTGGAGGACCCCCGGGACGTCATTGCCTTTGAGCGCACCAAGGAGTATCACGGCCTGTACCATGTGCTCCACGGGCTCATCTCCCCCATGGACGGCATCGGCCCTGAACAGCTGACCATTAAGGAACTGCTGGCCCGCCTCCAATCCGGAGAGGTGCAGGAGGTGGTCATGGCCACCAACCCCACGGTGGAAGGGGAAGCCACCGCCATGTATGTGGCCCGGCTCCTCAAGCCCCTGGGTATCAAGGTGACCCGCCTGGCCTATGGCATCCCAGTGGGCGGCAACCTGGAATATGCCGATGAGGTGACCCTGTACCGCGCCTTGGAGGGCAGAAGCGAAATTTAAAAGGGGCTTCCTGAGGCTTTCAGACCCTACCCCCCCCCATTCAAGATTCCATCTTGTGGCGGGTTTTATGGGGCGCTGCACGCCCCCAAACCCCCGTGGTTCCTTTCTGACGAGAGAAAGGAACCAAAGCTCGCCGGGGAGACCCCGGTCCCCCTATTTGTGCGCCACAATGGGAACGCTCGGAAAATCTTTCTTAGAGGTTTCCCCACCTCGGGCGAAAGATTTTTCCGCTGTCGCGGATGCCCTCGCGGGGCTGCAAGAAAACTATTTTTCTAAATGACCGCCTTCTGCGGAGGGAGCTTTCTTTTGGGTTCAGGGCCTTTTTCGCGTTGGGGTTGACCGCCACGGCTCAGCCTTTCCCCCAATAAAAAGAACCGGAGCATCCACTGCGGATACCCCGGTTCTTTTTGTGTACGCTAGTCTCTGCGGTTGGACCAGTGGTCCAGGTCATAGCTGTAGGAAAGGCCCTCTTCCAGGTAATCATACTCGATATCGTAGGGGAAATCCGGCTCCTGGTAGTTGGCAAAATACTCTTCCCAGGTGGTTACTTCACCCAACAAGTATTGATTTTCCGTATCGGTATCGGTAAAGGTGAGGAGCTCGGTGAGCTCGGTCAAAGTGGGGCGCTCAAAGTTAAACATGGGCAATTTTTCCCCAACCCGCCGGGAGGTCACCAGGTAATCCCCGCCCTTGGTAAGGGCAAAGGAGGCATCGCCGTTCATACTCACTGTGGTGTCCTGTAAAAAGGTAAAGGTGCCATCCTCATGCGCTTCATATACGTGAAGGGTAGAGTTGGGGCGAAAGTGGCAGTCCACCAGGGTGAAGGTGGCTTTGCCAGGGAAATTGACCCCGTCCGAGACCCGGAGCAAGTATTTTGGGGTTTTTTCACCCACGGCCTCATTGGCGTATTTCAGGTCTTTTTCTCCGGTGAGCCGGACCATGTTCAGGTCATACCGCTCCAGTTTGGGATCAAGGGGGCCAATGTCCTCGCTTTTAAACTCCACCGAATAGAAATCGTCAGACAGGGTGAGGACACTGCCCTCCCGCTCCTTGACCTGCTGGAACAGCCAGATGGGGGCGGAGTGTTTTTCCGCGAAAAAGCCCTGGGTATTTTTGATGTTTTGCTCCAAGGAATCCGCTGCCATAGCGGGGACAAACAGCGCTTCAGCAGTCAGAACTGCCGCAGCCAAAACGGCCAACAGCCGCAGTTTTGGATGTTTCATAGGATACCCTCCTTTCGTCGCCCAACAATTTTTCCACCATAACATTACACAGATGGCACAGCTCTGCTGTGATTGATTTAACGGAAAGTTTGTGCAAGCTGTAAGGATTGCGGTGCGGCTTGCCGCACAGGGCTGCGCCCTGTAAGCAATTCTTCGAATGGCACAGCCTTGCTGTGACTATTGTACCATGAAAGGAACAAACCTCAAGGGGTTGGGCGGGAAGTTCATAAAATCTTAAGTTTACCGCTTGTAATTCGACTGAAGAAACAGAAAAAAGGAGGGGATACACCCCTCCGGATAAACGGTTATGCATTTGTGCGCTGGGCAATCCGGCAGGCGGCAAGGGCATCCTCTAGGGAATCCGCTGCGATTAAAAACCGGCTATTGTGGCAAAACCGCAAAGTGGAAAGTCCAGCAAGTTTTGCCAATTCATTGTCCCGCTTGCCTGCCCATGCCAGGGGAAAAGGGCATTTCAATTCCCCGCTCTCCGGGTCGGGGATCCCTTGGGCGCTGTATCCGCCGCGCTGGGAGGGGTACACCACAAAGAGGGCCTCGCTTTTGGGGAGGCTCATTTTCCACGGGGCAAACCGGGGCAGGAGAACAATTCGATCCTCCATAGAGCTAAGGGCTTCCTCCACAAGGGATTTCGCCCGCTGGATACCCCAAATCTCCTCCAATTTGTGCTGCAAAATCACCTTGGCAAAGGCCACAGCAGAGGGGAATCGATCGCCCGGTGTATCCGGGGAGTCCCACAGGGGGTTAAATCCCCCAATGGCCTCGGCTAAGGGATGGCCGCAGCCGGTGTTGTCTTCCAAGTCCAGGGGTTGAATCCAATTTTCATCCAGCCGAAGGGCTTCTTCCTCCCCCACCAGGGAGGGGCCATATTCCCGCCACAGAAGGCCAAAAGCCGCATAGGGAACCCCATTCTCCCGCACGGGGGCACCGGTTTGGTGGTGATCAAAGGCTCCGCCGCCAATATCATAGACAATGCCATCGAAGTCTGCCGGCACCTCCAGAACGCGTTCCACCTGGAATTCCGGGTTCAGGAGTTCCAGCAGGGCGGTGGAAAACACGTCATCGGCGTGAAATTTTCCACTGTGGGTCAGCCCACGCGCCGGGATTACTGTTTTATCCATAGATAACGCTCCTTCTTTCTCACTGTCAAGTTTAGCCCAGGGCTACATCCAGCACCATCATCAACAGGAATCCGGCTAAGGCGGCTAAAGTTCCGGCGTTGCTGTGTTCGTTGTAGGCTTCCGGGACCAGTTCGTCGATCACTACATAGATCATGGCGCCGGCGGCAAAGGAGAGCATAAACGGCATGACGTGGACCACCGTAAAGGCCAGCACCACGCCGATAATCCCAGCGACTGGCTCCACTGCACCGGAGGCAGCCCCATATAAAAAGGCCTTGTGCCGGCTCATGCCCTCCCGGCGCAAGGGAAGGGAGATAGCCGCCCCTTCTGGGAAATTTTGCAGCGCCATGCCAATGGCCAAGGCGATGGACCCTGCCATGGTGACGGTGGAATCCCCTGCGGCTGCCAGGGCGAAGGAGAGGCCCACCGCCATGCCTTCGGGGATGTTGTGGAGGGTTACCGCCAGAACCAGCAAGGTGGAGCGGCCCAGGGAACAGGGTTTGCCCTCCGGGCAGTCGGCCCCTGCGTGGAGGTGGGGCATCAATTGATCCAGAAGGTAGAGGAAAATCCCTCCGGCAGCGAACCCGCCGGCGACGGGAATCAGAGCGGAGAGACCGTCCCCGGCCATATCTAGGGCAGGGAGAAGCAGCGACCAAAAGGAAGCCGCGATCATCACGCCGGAGGCAAAACCCAGGAAGACCCGGTGAACGCGGGCGTCCATATCATCCCGGAACAGATATACCATAGCGGAGCCAGCCGTTGTCCCCAAAAAGGAGAAGCCGGTGCCTAAAAAAGCGAGCCAAAGGGAATATCCCATACCATGCACCTCGTTTCATTGATTCCATATGGATCAATTATATACTTTATGAGTATATTTGTAAAGGCGGAAATATTTTGGATTGGTGCGGGGACTTTCCTGGCGTTGACGGGAGAAGGGGGAAATTTTAGTTGGCCGGTTCTCACCCATCAACCTTTGCATAGGCATTTTAGGAGGGGAGGGGACGGGATGCATCCTTTGACAGGGGAAGAATTGAGCGCACTTGGATTTTTGCTGGGGGTTTCCCTCTCCTCCGGCGGCAAGTCGGCGGAGGAGCTGAACAACCTAGGCAATGTATTGAC
>ENA-ORUM01002038-ORUM01002038.1-human-gut-metagenome-genome-assembly--contig:-NODE-2038-length-13035-cov-2.157396_pt1 | contig 13035 bp, 21 predicted proteins | sample MGYA00242083_ERZ509217 | MGnify/ENA primary metagenome ERZ509217 (study PRJEB26280, sample SAMEA2338831) | human gut metagenome | biome: human gut; feature: human-associated habitat; material: faeces... | reverse complement strand
GTTGAATATTGAAGCCTCCCGTTTTTTACTTTTACATTATAACTGCTATTATGGTTAAGAGAATTTGTCTTACTGCCCTTGAACAAAGTGTAATTACAGTTTACAGGAGGGAAGTGCGCAACAATGATATCATTTTTAATATGGTTATTTGTAGGTCTTTCATTTATTATTCTTGGCATTTATGCTTTCAACGCAAAGAAGGAAGTTGCGTTTGGCTTTTGGGCGAATGCAGAAGTTTTTCCTGTAAATAATGTAAAATTATATAACCGCGCGATGGGTAAATTATGGTGTGTGTTCGGTTTAATTCTAATTGTTTTGAGGCTGCCCCCTTAAAAAAATTCTCCATTTATCCTGTTTTCAATTTTAGAAGTCATGGCAGAGGCTATTGTGACTATGGCTGTCTATGTGACAGTGATAGAGAAAAAATATCGTAAGAAATGAATATCCCATAGCTACTTAATCCGGCATGTCCGGATTTTTATTTTGTACATCTTTATAATGCTTTTTAATTGAGAAATTGTTTCAGTCAAAAACTGAAATTGCTGGACAGGCCGTACTTCAGTAAATAACATATCAGATCACCCCAAAATAAGGCTGTTTTCTTTTTTTTCTTATGTAGTATAATAGGACTGTAATTATAAGACAAATTTGCGGAAAGGATGGGATGTGCAATGGGGCTTACCCTTCATTACCGGAAAGAAAAGAGAGGGCTTAAGCTGGTCCGCTGTTATGGAAATGACAGTGTTGTTTCGCTGCCGGATACTGTGGACGGACAGCCTTTCAAAATATTAGGAGACTATGCATTTTCCCAGTGGAAGAAACAGGAAGAGGAAGATGTAGAAATATATGATGTAACAAATAATGTATTGCAGGACGATGAAAAGGAACTGCTCTGCGGGAATCTGATTGAAGCAGTGCATCTTCCTGATAAAACAGAGGAATTGGGCAAATATGCATTCTACGGATGCAGCAATCTCAAAAAACTGACTTTTTCAGATGCACTGAAAGGTACCGGAACCGGAGTGTTTAACGGGTGCAGGCTCCGCTACGTGGAGATTTTCTGCAAGAAAGGGAAAAGCACATGCCTGAAAGATATTGTCGGAGAAATCCGATATGAGCTGTATGCCGATCTGCATTACCGCACAGAAGACGGGACCCAAAAGACAGCTAAGCTGGTCTTTCCCGAATTTTATGAAGAGGCGGTAGAAAATACTCCGGCAAGGATCATTGAGAAATATTTTAACGGGTCGGGCTATAAGTATCGTCAGTGTTTTCAGAAAAGGGAAGTGGACTATCAGGCCTATGACAGGCTGTTTTCTGTGGCAGAGATAGAAGAACGGCCGGAACTGGTATCGGAAATTGCCGTCCGGCGGCTCAGATATCCATATGAACTGAGTGAAAAAGCAAGAAAAGAGTATACAGCATATGTAAAAGACCATGCAAAGAATATAGCAGAAGGATTTGCCCAACAGCGTGATATGGAAGCACTGCGGTTCTTATCGAAAGAGGGTCTTTGGAATGAGAATGCCATGGAAGCGGCCATTGAGCAGGCATCCTCGCAGAAAGACGGAGAAACTATGAGTTTTTTGATGAATGAAAAGCAGCGCCTGTTTCCTCCGAAAAAGAAAATTTTTGAGTTATAGTTAGGAGAAATATGCAGAAAGAAACAGAAAAAGCAGAGAGGCTTGCCGAAGCCGGAAAGCAGATCCTCATGGCTTCAAGAGATGAACTTTATCTGCACATGAGGTTCATGGATCTGGCATTGAGCAGCTTTTTTTATACAAGCCATGCAGACGCAGAGAGAATCGCTTCTGACGGCAGAGTGATATACTTCCATCCGGGATATCTGGCGAAGCTGTATGCACAGGACAGAAGAATGGTGAACCGGATGTATCTCCATTTGGTACTGCACTGTCTTTTTCACCATCTGACCGGGCAGAAAAACAGGGAAAAAGAATTGTGGGATATCAGCTGTGATATTGCTGTAGAATCCGTGATCGACCAGTGGAAGACCGGAGCGGTTTCTTTATATGGCACTGCGTTCCGCAAAGATATTTATAAACGCCTCAGAAAAGACCTGAAGGTGCTGACGGCGGAAGGCATCTATAAAAGGATCAGGGAATGGGAACTCACAGAAGCGGAAATAAAGCGCATTGGGGAAGAGTTTGTCATGGACAGCCACAGCTTCTGGCCGGAGAAAGACCAGCCGAAGATGCAGCAGGAGATTCAGAACCAGTGGCAGGACATCAGTGAAAAGATGGAACTGGATATGGAGACATTCTCCCAGGAGATGTCTGCGGACGCGGGAGATATGGTACGGCAGATGCAGATCGAAAACAGGGAGAGGTATGATTACCGGGAATTTCTGAAAAAATTTGCGGTGCTTAAAGAGGAAATCGGTGTGGACGAGGATTCTTTCGACTATGTGTTCTACACCTACGGGCTTCGTATGTACGGAAATATGCCCCTGGTGGAGCCGCAGGAGTGGAAAGAAGTAAAGAAAGTAGAAGAATTTGTGATCGTCATTGATACGTCTATGTCCTGTTCCGGTGAACTGGTGAAGAAATTTTTGGAAGAGACCTATGGAATTTTAAAGGAAGAAGAGACATTTCTTCATAAGGTCAACATCCATATCATTCAGTGTGATGAAAAAATCCAGGAAGATAAAAAGATCCGGGATGAAAAAGAACTGAAAGAATATATGGAACATCTGGAGCTCAAAGGGGAAGGCGGTACAGACTTCCGCCCGGCATTTGAGTATATAGCAAGACTCATGGAAGAAGGAGAATTTTACAGCCTCAAGGGAGTTTTGTATTTCACAGACGGCCAGGGCATTTATCCGAAGCAAAAGCCGCCGTTTGAGACTGCCTTTATTTTCATGGAAGAAGAATACGAGGATGCCCAGGTGCCGCCATGGGCGATGAAACTGATTGTTTGCGAAGAAGAACTTGAAGGAGAAGATTATGGACATTAAACGTGCGAAACAGGAAATCAAAGATTCTGTGGAAGCGTATTTAAATAAAAATGAGTACGGGGAATACCGGATACCGGCGCTCAGACAGAGGCCGGTCCTTTTGATGGGGCCTCCGGGAATCGGAAAGACACAGATCATGGAACAGATTGCAAAGGAATGCGGCATTGGATTGGTGGCTTATACAATCACCCATCACACAAGACAGAGTGCCGTAGGGCTTCCGTTCATCAAAGAAAAAACTTACGGCGGTGTCAGCTACTCTGTGACAGAGTATACGATGAGCGAGATCATCGCTTCGGTATATGAAAAAATGGAACAGACCGGCCTTCGGGAGGGTATCCTATTCATCGATGAGATCAACTGTGTCTCTGAGACACTTGCGCCGACGATGCTGCAGTTTCTCCAGTGCAAGACCTTTGGAAATCAGAAGGTGCCGGAGGGATGGGTCATCGTGGCAGCCGGCAATCCTCCGGAGTACAATAAGTCTGTCCGGGAGTTTGATGTGGTGACGTTAGACCGGATCAAACTGATCGATGTGGAAGCTGACTATGAGGTCTGGAAAGAATATGCATACAAAGCCGGAATCCATCCGGCCATTATGGCTTATCTTGAAATTCGTAAACATCATTTTTACAGGATGGAGACGACGGTGGACGGAAAAGCCTTTGTGACTGCCAGAGGATGGGAGGATTTGTCCGACTTTATGAAGGCATACGAAGGACTTGGAAAGACGGTTGACCGGGATGTGATTTATCAGTATATCCGGCATTTAGGGATTGCCAAAGAGTTTGCAAATTATTTGGAACTGTACAGAAAATACAGAAAGGACTATAAGATTGACGAGATCCTTGAGGGTTCTTTCACAGAAGATATGCTGGAGAAACTGAAATTCGCTCCGTTTGACGAGCGGCTCAGCATTGTCCATCTGCTGAACGGAAAATTAAATGAGTTTTTCATGGAATATGCGAAAACAGATGCCTATGTAAGCGAACTGTTTTCATGGCTGAAAGACTACATGGAGCATGGGTCCATGGAGGAAACGCTGAAAAAAGCCGAGGCAGAATTCCGGGAGAGAAAGAAAGCAGAGCAGATTGCTAAGGAGGAAGAACATATCTGGAAGCAGGTGATCGGGAGACTGGAGACTTATCTTGAAGATTTGAAGAGAGAGAAACCGCAGGATGAACCGAAAGCGGTTCGGAGCTGGTTTAAAGCAGAGACAGAAAGCAGGGAACAGCTGGTGGAGAAGATATCGGATGCTCTTCTTTATGCCTTTGATTTTATGGAGGCAGCCTTCGGGGACGGACAGGAAATGGTAGTCTTTATCACGGAGCTGAATGTGAATTATTACAGCGTCCGATTTATCAAAGAAAACGGCTGTGATCCTTATTATAAATATAATAAAGGTCTGCTTTTTGATGAAAGACAGGAAGGGATTCTTGAGCAGATCAAAGACGCGGTGAGATAAGGATTTTAGATTTACAAAGACCTGAAAGCAAGTTAAACTAGAGATATAAAGTGATGGAAGACCAACCCAGAACGCCCAGGACAGATCAGCAGTTATGCAGAGGAAAGGAGCCTTTTATGAACAAAGATCTAAAGTATGAGAATTATCTGACACAGCCGAATCCACTTCCTTTTGAGGAAGCTATGGAGATTTATGAGGCGATCCTTCAGAATTCGCCGGAGGATGACGAAGAGTTTGAAGAATTTTGGGAACTGGCTCTGAGTGCAATGACGGTCTATGCGGATCTCAGGGCAAATTGGAAGCAGATCAGGAAAGGCCAGCGGGATAATGACGGAAGGACGAGAAAGCATGACAATGTCATACACACGCTGAATCTGTTAAGCGGTATGATGGAGCAGAGAGGGCTGGATGTTTCATGGAGGAAGCAGCTCGGTGACCAGAGAAAACGGATTGGCGATTTTGCCTGCTATGTAGCGATGCTTTACGGCTTATCTGCGCGCTAGAAAGGAAATGTAACATGGAAATAAAGATAACCCTGGGTGATATCACAAAGGTTCCGGCAGATGCCATCGTCAATGCCGCCAATCCGACGCTTTTGGGCGGAGGGGGTGTGGACGGTGCCATCCATGCGGCGGCCGGACCCGAACTTTTGGCGGAGTGCCGCACCTTGGGCGGATGTGATACCGGAGATGCGAAGATTACGAAAGCGTACAGACTTCCTGCACAATATGTGATTCACACGCCCGGACCGGTGTGGAGAGACGGGGATGACTGTGAGGAAGAACTTTTAGCTGACTGCTACAAAAGCTGTCTTAAGCTGGCCGCAGAGCATGGATGCAGGCATGTGACCTTTCCGTCCATCAGCACGGGCCTGTTCCGGTTTCCGCTTTCAAAGGCTGCGCCGATTGCGGTGAGGACCATAAAAGAATTCTGCGGAAACAAAGATATTTTTGACTGCATTGAATTCGTCTGTTTCGACGAAAAGACAAAAAAAGCATATGAAACTGCACTGGAGGATTAAACACCGGCAGTATGTTCCGGGAGAAGGCGGACCATTCTCTTTTCAGAAGAAAGGATGCCGTCTTCTTTCATTTTTTTCAGTTCCCGCATCATTGCGCTCCGGTCTATGGACAGGTAATCCGCCAAATCCGACATGGTAAACGGGATATGAAAGGAATTGGATTTCTGCCGCAGGGATTCCTGCATGAAATAACAATATAACTTTTCGCGGATGGTGCGCTTGCTTAAAACCTCGACTCTCTGGCTGAGACTCATCGTTTTTTTCGATATCAGCCAGGTGACATTCTGGATCAGCCGTGTATGGCAGGCACAGGCATTGGTGCATGGCTTCATAAGAGACTCATAGTCGATCATGAGCACCCTGCATGCTGTATCACATTTCAGGTGAATGTCCTCATACTCTTCAGAATGAAAAGCCAGAATTTCGCCAAAGACACTGTTTGGTTCCAGCTTCTCTAAAATGGTCCGGCTTCCGTTGAATTCATAGCGCAGCACGGAAGCAGTGCCGGAGAGAAGAATGCCCATGACAGGTTTTTGGGAAGAAAAATGATGGATCATTTCACCGGAAGAAAACAGTTTTTCCTCTGAGTGAAAACAGTTCAGCATTTTCAGGCAGTCCTTGGATGTGATATCTGTGAACAGCGGATTTTCATTGTACTGCATAAAAAAACCTCCTTTTTTTAAATATGGCATATAAATGTTGCAAATGCAACAGAAAAAATCATGGGCAGCATGGTATACTTACGTCACAGATGAAAGATAATATGATACTAGGGTCAAAAGGGCATGCGTTTCATGCTTGTATGAAAAAGCAGGGCTTTGGGACCCATAAAACATGAGAAAGCAGCCCGATTAGGGCGGATTTCGAATGTTTTTAGGATTGTGGGAGCACAAAGTGCGGAACAATCCGCTGGTATCTGGGGGTCAAAATACCTTTTGACCCTTACATCACAATATGAATAAGTTAATAGATGGAGGTAACAACAATGAAAAAATATCTTTGCGAACCATGCGGCTATGAATACGATCCGGCAGAAGGTGATCCGAGTCAGGGAATCGAACCGGGAACAGCTTTTGAGGATCTTCCGGAAGATTGGGTCTGCCCGATCTGCGGCCTTGGAAAAGACGTGTTTGTAGAAGCTTAAATTTTTCTTTTGCATAGTATTCATTATAACCGGAGTTGAAAACGTCCCGCTGATTTTTGCGGGACGTTTTCCCGTTCAGAAGCTTTCTTCTGCTTTTCAGGCCCCTATTGTCCTGCTGAAAAAATGTGATATAATAGACAGCAACATACATTCTATGAATGTTGGGAGGAAGGAACATGGCAAAAAAAGAGCCGAAGACCAATGCGATGAGGATTTTGGAGAAAGAAAAAATCAGGTTTGAGATCCACCGCTATGAATGTGAAGAATTTACTGACGGAGTGGCCATTGCGGATATGCTTGGACAGCCCTACGATAAGGTGTTTAAGACACTGGTTACGGAAGGAAAGAGCAGCCAGTATTTTGTGTTTGTCATTCCGATTGCCGAGGAGCTGGATTTGAAAAAGGCAGCCAAAGCCGTGGGCGAAAAATCAGTGCAAATGATTCATGTAAAGGATATAAACAAAGTCACAGGCTACATAAGAGGCGGCTGCACCGCCATAGGAATGAAAAAGGACTACCGCACTGTGGTGGATGAGAGTGTGAAGAATCTGGAGACACTCATCGTCAGCGGCGGAAAGCGGGGAACACAGGTAGAACTTAATCCCGCGGATTATTTGAGAGCCTGTAAGGGAAGCACGGCGGATCTGGTAAAAGATAAGAGAGGATAAAAAAATGATTGAAGATATTTTGGAATATAACAAGGTGTTTGTGAAAAATAAGATGTATGAACAGTACAAGACAAGCAAATATCCGGACAAGAAGATTGCGATCTTAACCTGTATGGATACCAGGCTTACGGAACTGCTTCCGGCAGCCCTTGGTTTAAAAAACGGGGACGTAAAAATTATTAAAAATGCGGGAGGAGTCACCAGTCATCTGTTTGGAAGTGTGGTGAGAAGCCTTTTGATCGCAATTTATGAACTGGGGATTGAAGAGATCATGGTGATCGGTCACACGGACTGCGGTGTCGGCCATATGGACAGCGACAGCATGATCCGGCACATGATCGACCGGGGGATAGAAGAAGACAAGATTAATTTCATCCGGCACTGTGGAATTGACTTTGATTCATGGCTCGCAGGATTTGACTGTGTCTCTGACTCTGTCAATGAAACTGTGGAACTTTTGAGCACGCATCCGCTGATTCCGGATGACATTAAGATATTCGGGTATGTGATGAATACGGATACCGGAGAGCTTATGACAACGGAAGAATTCAAAGGAGAATAATACATGATTCAGTGTGTATTTGTAGGGCTGGGAGGATTTCTCGGCGCAGTCTTCCGCTATCTTCTCGGACTGATCCCGCTTTCAGCGCAGTTAAGGATTCCAGTGATCACTTTGGGGATCAATGTACTGGGAGCCTTTGTGATCGGCATGATCGCCGGGTGGACCGGCAGGATACCGGCCCAAAATCCTAATCTGATCCTGTTTTTAAAGACGGGATTATGCGGAGGATTCACTACATTTTCTACGTTTGCTCTTGAGACAGGGACCCTTGTCTCAGAGGGAAGAGTGAGTGAAGGTATCTTATATGTGGTGCTGAGTGTGCTGTTTTCCGTCTTTGCAGTTTTTGTCGGACGGGCCGTAACAGGATGAGAACCTAAAATTTGCGTATACTATCCCAAAGGAGGGATGGTTATGTCCAGAAATAAAAAGTTTATTCTTGGAGGCATTCTGTTTACGGCTGTGGTGGGCAGCCTTTGGCATTTTATCTATGACTGGATTGGAAGACCGGACTTTTTCTGGTGGCTGTTTCCGGTCAGTGAGAAGGTAGAAGAGCATTATAAGCTTTTGATTTATCCGAATCTGATATACGGACTTCTGATGTTTCGGTTTATGTACAGGCATATCAGATATTACTGGCTCCGTCTGGCCGTAGGGATCGGATTGGGCTGCGTGGCAATCAGAGGATTGTTTGACGCATATACCGCTGTGTTAAAGAAAGATATGCTGATTATGGATTTAGTCGTATTTGCCGTCAGTATATTGATTTCCTATGCATTCTTCTTAAAAAGGAGTTAAAGGAGGTGCCTGCTTATGAAGCTGTATTATTGTGACCGTGAGCGGGGAACAGAGACATTCATTGCCGAAGCGCAGGAAGATAAAGAAATATGGAGAGCCATGGAACGCTGGCTGACGGAACATGGTTTTGGGCTGATTTACGTGATTCATCACATTGAAAAACAAAAGATATATTACGAATTTGGAAAGGAACACTGCTTTTTTGTGGTCGTGACATAAGTGAGGAGGAAAAGAAATGCTGCCGAATGATCCGGTGATACTGTTAAGCTACATCAATACACAGCTGAGGGACTATTATGACAGTTTCGAGGAACTGTGCAAGAGTCTGTGTGTGGACTCAGGAGAGATCAGCACAAAACTTTCGGGTATCGGTTATGAATATCATCCTGAGACAAATCAATTCAGATAGTGGAAAATAAGGGCTGCCGGATGGTCGGCTTATATTGTGTTTCCCAACCTCAAAAAGAGACGAAATGCTGGGAGACCGCTTAAAATGGCGGTTGGCAGCCGATTCGAAAGAAAATGCCGGAAGAACAGAAACGGTTGGGAAAAATTCAGAGAAACGTTGAATTTATCAGGGAAAATGACTATAATGAAAATAAAGAATGGCGGAAATACGTTGGATAAACAAAAACATTATAGTGTATATATGATCGCAGAAATGGCTTAAAATGGTCGTTTCTGCGTTTTTTAATAGCGGTAAAAACCCATCCGAAGCGGTTAATTTGTCGAGTATTTGTCGACAACAATTTTACACATCTCTTTGTAATACCACTCCGGTTTCCGGTCCGTATAGATCCGCTCTGTTATGTCCGTAATGGAGTGCCCGATTATATATTTTAAAGCATATTCATCCATATTAAATTCTTTTGCGACGGTAGCGAACGTATCCCTAGTATCATGCGGACGATGCTTTAAATCCAGATCCAAGTCCTTTACGATCTTGTGAAAACGGGTTGTGTAGATTCCATAAGTGATTGGGCGTATCTTTCCTCTGGACAGTACATTAATCAGCTTGCTACTTCCAAGATCCTGCGCTTGCTGGTACCTGGTAGCGATGAGGGGTTTTATCTCCGGGTGGATCGGGACATACCTGTCTATACCGGCATCAGTCTTACTGCCACCCTTCATGCGGTTGTTTTCCAGGTCGATGTCGTGCAGAGCGAGCTGACAAAGTTCATTATCTTCCGAAAAAATTGCTCTTGTTTTGACACTGCTTGGTTTGTCAACAGCTCTATTTTGCCACAGGGTCGCACGCTCATCAGCAGAAAAAGAAAAGTGCGGGTTTTCTGCTTTCGCCGCATCTTTCACAGTTGGCTTGGACAGATTACATTCCCTGGCGCAATTCCTGTCCACGATCTCCAGCTCTTTTGCATAGTCGAGCATCATACTCAATGTTGACTTCATTCCTATTTTTGTCTTGGCGGATGCCTTTTTAAGTTTTCCTTTGTTTTTTCCTCGTGTTTCTATCGCCGTGCCATTTTCTATACAATTTTTTATGTCCGTGATCCTGAGAGACTGCACGGACTTTTTGTAGATGGATCGGCAGTAAGAAAATGCGCTCTTTGCGCCTCTTGCGGTTACGGGCTCCACCTCCTGCTCATATTCTGCAAACCAGACCCGATACAGCATTTCCACAGGCATATCCTTTGATAGATCCACCTTACCCTTATTGTACCGTATAAGAGCCTCCATAGCGTCCTCATACGTCGCAAAATAAGCCGTAGGCTTAAGAGGCTTTAGAATCGGTCTATTGTATCTGTCTTTTCCACAGTTTGCGCGGGCATAGAAAGGATTTTTCAGATCTGTATGACGTATTTCCGTTATGCTGCCGAAGCCGTTTGGTAACTTACGTCTGCGGTTCGGTTTTGGCTTTTTCCTTTGTACTTTTTGTACTTTCATTGGGTATCCGCAGTGTGGGCAAGCGTCAGCCCGATCAGATACCTTCCCGGCACACTCCGGGCAAGTTATGAGTGCCATTTCATCATCCTCCTTACGTAAAATGAGTACAAAAATAACGCCTTGCCAGACGTTGGAAGAAAATGATATAATCTAAGTGTCTAGTTTAGGTATATCATTTCTGGGCTATCCAGCAATCGTATACTGTTTCCGTCCGGTTGCCGCCGGGCGGTTTTTTAGTTAACTATTTTCTATTTTGTCGTAAAATTCATAGTATATCTTTTTTCCGTTCTTTTTTGCTATTAAAGAATACATACCACGAGCATAGATTAACTTATCATAATATCTTCCGCTCTTGCCTTTTTTTATTATCTTATAATAATTGGCAGTTTTTTTGACTGTTTTTGTAAATTTATCTTTTCCTATCCGAATTTTAATTCTCGCTTTTCTTTTTGAAGTTGGCATGACAGAGACTTCATGACCGGCATCATCGAACCATACCTCTTCTTCTTTTACGTAGACTTTACACTTCAACTTTTTCTTTCCAAATTTTGCGGTAATGGTAGTCTTCCCAAACCAGTGTGGGGTCACAGTGCCCTTTTTAGAAACACGTGCAACCTTTTTATTGCTACTTGTCCACTTCACTTTCTTTTTATTGTTTAAGACTTTCAGTTTAACTTTATCCGCTGTAGACATATATAAGGTTTTTTTGTTAAGCCTCGGCTTTGCTTTTGCAGATACCGGAACAACCGGAAATAGCAATATAAGTGACATGATAATGCATAATATTTTTTTCTTCATAACAGTCCTCCTTATTGTAAAAATTTAAAGTTACATCCCTCTTAAGTGTTTTTGTATGTGTAAATTTTGGTAATTTAAAAATAACCAACAAAATTGGTATGAAATGCGCTATAATATGCCTGTTTACTCCTTATGCTTTTGCAAGGCTTTCGGTAACAGTTTGCCAAGGAGCAAACCTAAGAGCTGGGCGCATGCCTGGCTCTTTTTGTATTCCCTTCTTTGCAATTACAAATCATGTAACTTATGGTAATTTAATGATTTATAACACAAATCATACCATTAGTAGTAAAATAATTGTAAAGAAAGAAGGTGATACATCTAATCCTCCATTTCAAATATGTTCATCCCCTTTTATAGCTTTGCATTCGACAAAAGAAATGGTAACACTTAGCTATTGAAACAGAACAAATGTTCGTATTCTTGTTGCAAATTCCCCTAATTTGCATTACAATATAAAAAACGAACAGATGTTTGCACCAAGGGAGAGGTACATATGACAAATGAAGATTATAAAAAATTGATTGATGAATTACTTAAACCAATCGAGGATAATAAACTCTTAGAAGCATTGTTTTATGTAATTCAAAAACTGGTTGGCAGGGGATTTTAACCCTGCCGACTTATTTATTTAGCAATCTTATATAGTCAATTATTTTGTCCAAATTTTTTGTGTTAAAATTATGTATTTCTAAAATGGTCTCATTAAACTTTTGGTCGTCCTTTAGTCTAAAGATTATATCATTCATTTCATTTTCTTCATGTTCTTTAATATAAAGCAAATCTGATAACTCAATCATGAGCCAATTTGCTATCTCTACAAGTTTATCTGTTCTTGGTATTTTTTTTGCATTACACCAGTCAGATGCTGTTGCGGAACTTACATTCATTTTCTTATATAAATCCGCTTGATTTTTTCCACGTCTATCTAACCAATACAAAAGATTTTTAGAAAAAGTTCTTTTGAGTTCTTCTTGCTCTGATTTATCCATCCTTTTCACCTCCTGTCTCGTATAATTAAAGTATAAACTAAAAGTTAGTATAAATCAATTAAAATATTAAAAAAAGTTAGCAAAAAGTATTGACATACTAACTTTAAGCTAGTATAATTCGAAGTACAAACAAAGAAAGGAGAGAAGATATGGATAAATTAAGCAAACTCCCATTGAGAGCTTTAAGAGCAAACATCGGATTTACCCAAGAACAAGTGGCTGATGCTATTGGTGTAAACAGAAATACTTATGCAAATTGGGAAAAGTACATCACATTTCCTGATGTGCCGCAGTTACTTTTATTGTCTCGTTTATTTAAGTGTTCGTTAGACGCTTTTTATTTTCCTGAAAAAACTAGCTTAAAGCTAGTAAATCAAGGGAAGGAGGCGGTAAGGTGAGCAATAAACAAGCATTACGACTACTTGCATCATATATAAACATGCCAAAGTTCTTGGCCTGCAACGTACCTGTTGCGTTCGTCGCCAAAGTAATGAAAAAGGACGCTACATTTATTCGGGCTGGGATCGAACAAGGATGGCTGCCCATCGGGTATGCAAAGCCGTCAGAGAAAACCGGAAAGATGAGCTACTATATTAGCCCTAAACTTCTTTGGGAAGTAACCGGAATCCTATATCAACCGGAAAAGAAGGGATGCGATGAGTAAAGCAGAACACTACATGGCAACAGCAATCAACTTCGCTGGCTGTCTTCTGGCCC
>ENA-ORUM01002032-ORUM01002032.1-human-gut-metagenome-genome-assembly--contig:-NODE-2032-length-13077-cov-2.802104_pt1 | contig 13077 bp, 9 predicted proteins | sample MGYA00242083_ERZ509217 | MGnify/ENA primary metagenome ERZ509217 (study PRJEB26280, sample SAMEA2338831) | human gut metagenome | biome: human gut; feature: human-associated habitat; material: faeces... | reverse complement strand
CCTGAAATGGAATCAGGATCAGCAGCTGGAAAAGGCCGAAGGGGTGGAAAAAGGCGCAAAGTCAGGAAAGAAGACGTATTCCAGGACAGCCATGATCCTGGCAATCCTTACGCCCGTTGCCTTTCTTATGGATATACTGTTTATGATTTTGTTTAAACTCAAGGGCGGGGATGCCACCAGCCTGGTGGCAGGAACTGCAGTCCTCTTAATGTGTGCAGGCACTGTGATGGAGTTTAAAGTGGGTTCCCTTGAAAAAGTGACAGAATATGTAACAGACGGATTTTTATTTGCCATTCGTATTTTTGCTCCTGTTATTGTGATCGGTGCCTTTTTCTTTTTGGGAGGTAATGGCATTACCCATATTTTAGGAGATTCTTATGAACGGGGGATTTTAAATGACTGGGCTTTATGGCTGGCTCATCATGCACCTTTAAACCGGTATATGACAGCGTTATTGCAGCTGGTCATCGGCGGTCTTACAGGACTGGATGGTTCCGGCTTTTCAGGGCTTCCACTTACCGGTGCGCTGGCGCGGACCTTTGGTACAGCTACAGGTGCTTCCATTCCCGTTCTTGCATGTCTGGGGCAGATCAGCGCTATTTTTATCGGCGGCGGAACGGTAGTGCCCTGGGGGCTGATCCCGGTGGCGGCCATTTGTAACGTGGATCCGGTGGAGCTGGCGAGGAAAAATATGCTTCCTGTGTTTATTGGCCTTACATGCACCTTCCTGGCAGCATGCCTGGTGTTGTGATAAATGCTGCGATAAAAAATCTTTTCAAAAAACTAGTCTGGGAGAACATTGGGCATAGAAGGAGGTATTATATGTGCGGGATAGCCGGATTTTATCAGAGTCATTTTGACTATCTTACAAAAGAAGAATATTACCGGCAGATACTGGAAGAGATGGAAAGAGTACAGAAACACCGGGGACCGGATGAACAGGGAAATTATCTGGAGTCCCATTTTGGTTTGGCCCATGTGAGACTGTCTATAAGAGATCTGGTTTCAGGCCGCCAGCCCATTCTTAAAAAAGTGGGAGATAAGACCTTCGGGATCGTGTATAATGGGGAGCTTTATAATACGAAAGAATTGCAGGAAGATCTCATGGAAAAAGGCTGGAAATTTTCCACAACCAGTGATACAGAGGTAGTTACATGGAATATGGTCCGGATTTTGTAAAGCAGATGAATGGTATATTTGCTTTCGGGATCATGGATCCGGTAAAAGACCGGCTGGTGCTGTTTAGGGACCGCCTGGGGGTAAAGCCATTATTTTACACCTGTTTTCAGGATCAGGTCATCTTTTCCTCTGAGATCAAAGGTCTTTTTGCTTATCCGGGGATCACTCCTAAACTGGATAAAAGAGGGTTAAATGAGATATTCAGCATCGGGCCTGCAAAAACTTATGGCTGCGGTGTTTTCAAGGATATAGAAGAGCTGCTTCCGGCACATTATCTTGTATGTAATGCATCTGGTCTGCATGCAGAATGTTATTGGAAGCTGGAGAGCAGGCCTCATGAGGACAGCTATGGGCAGACCGTAGAAAAAACGGCATTTCTGGTCAAGGATGCCATCCGCCGCCAGATCATCTCCGATGTGCCGGTATGTACCTTTTTATCCGGAGGTGTGGACAGCAGCCTTGTTGCTGCTGTTTGCAATGCAGAATTGAAAAAGAAAAACAAACAGCTGGCTACTTTTTCCTTTGATTTTAAGGATAACCATAAATATTTTACTGCTAATGCTTTTCAGCCATCCATGGACCGGCCGTTTGTGGATATTATGGTGAAATATTTAGATTCTGACCATCATTATCTGGAATGTGACAATGTGACCCAGGCAGATCTGCTGTATACATCCGTAGAAGCCAGAGACCTTCCGGCCATGGCAGATGTAGACTCTTCCCTGTTATATTTCTGCTCCCAGGTAAGCAGCACCCATAAAGTAGCACTGACCGGTGAATGTGCTGATGAGATATTCGGGGGTTATCCATGGTTTCACAAAAAAGAGTGCTTTGAGGCGAAAACATTTCCCTGGACCATGGACCTGTCTGCCAGAAAGGTGCTGTTGGCGGATGATTTTATCCGGGAACTTCACATGGATGAATATGTGCAGGCAACCTATGAAAAATCGGTGGCAGAAACGCCGGGGCTGGCAGAGGACACACCGGAAGAAGCCCGCCGCCGTGAGATCGCATGGCTGAACCTGAAATGGTTTATGCAGACATTATTAGACCGTATGGACCGCACCAGCATGCATTCCGGGCTGGAAGCCAGAGTGCCTTTTGCGGATCACCGTATTGTGGAATATTTGTGGAATGTACCATGGAACATGAAAACAAGAGATGGTGTGGCAAAGCATCTTCTAAGGATGTCCGGAGCAGGTCTGCTGCCTGATGAAGTGCTGTGGCGCAGAAAATCCCCTTATCCCAAGACCTACGACAAAGCATATGAAACGCTGTTAGCAGACCGGGTGCGGGAGATATTAGAAGACAGTACGGCACCTGTTTTACAGTTCTTAGACAGGGAAAAAACAGAAAAATTCCTGGAAAGCCCATCTGACTATGGAAAACCATGGTATGGACAGCTGATGGCGGGCCCCCAGATGCTGGCGTATATGATCCAGGTAAATTACTGGATGAAGAAATATAATATTGAGATCGAAGTATGATCCCTGCTCCTGCACACTTAAATCCGCATCTTACGGGATTAGTACATCCTGCATCTGTCTTTGTGGCCGATTTTTTGCCAGTCGCACCCGGATTTCATCACCGTACGCACCACGTACGCCTCAGAAATTTGGGTACAACTGACAAAAAATCTTCTCACAAAATCGGGCACAGAAAGTTTCCGGGAGAACATTTTGGAGGATGGGTGTCAAATGCTGCTTTTTAGTGGCTGTGAAAATTTCTGTCGCACCAGATCAAGGAAATACTGGTCCGCCCTGGATAAAAATCCGCCTTTTAAGGAGGCGATACTCAGATCCCAGCTGGGGCTGTAGGACTCGTCAATGGATAAAAGTACCGGCGGATGGTCAGCGGAGGTCAGGGCAGCATATTCCATAGGCAAAAAGGTAATGCCTATGCCCTGACCGGCCAGATGCTGTGCTGTTTCATAATTTTTCAATATCAGGACGATATTAGGGGTAATCCTGGCTTTTGCAAGAATAGCGTCAGATACGTGGCGGATGCGCTGTTGTGGATGAAGAAGGATCAATGGTTCATTTTTTAATAAACGCACGTCTAAGACCGGGAATGGATAGCCCGGTTTTTCTTTTGCTTTCTGGATCAATGGATGTCCCTTGGCCAGTGCGATCACAAAGGGGTTTTCTGATAAAAATTCATAATCCAATAATGGATTTGGCGCCAGCTTTGGAGCATGGAGCAGGGCAAAATCCATAGCACCTGTAAGTACCTGTTCTTCCAGCTTTCCAGTATTATCTTCGCGGATATCCAGTTCAATAGAGGGACTGTTTGTCTTAAATTCCGGCAGGATCTTAGGAAGAATGACGGTTCCCAGATGGTTGGTCGTTCCCATAACGATCCGTCCGGATTTTAACTGCTTTATGTCACTTATTTCCGTCTCAAAATCGCTGTAGATCTTAAGAACCTGACAGGCCATCTGATAACAGCGTTTTCCTGCATAAGTAAGGGTCAGTCCGGAAGGTGTCCGGTTGAAAAGATGGGCACCCAGGTTTTCTTCGATCCGTTGTAAGGACTGGCTTAGGGAAGGCTGGGCAATATAAAGTTTTCTGGCGGCTGCAGAGATGCTTTTTTCATCGGCTACAGTTTTAATGTATTCTAGTTCACGGCTTGTCATAGGGAAAAACTCCTTCATATCCATCACATAGGTAAAAATGTATATCTGTTATTATATATATAGTATTTGCCTATAAAAGTAAAGGGGTGTATAGTTAGAACATAGCAAATGGATATGTCACCTGATGGTGACATGGACATGGGATAAAAGGAGAAGAAACATTATGGTAAAGTTATATGATGAAGGAATTTATCTTGTAAACGGCACCGAGATCGTACCTGAGTCTGAAGGAGCAAAGGTACAGGCTCTTACAGGAAAAGCTGCAGATAAAGAAACAGCAAAGAAAGGCACTATGGCCTGTTCTATTTTAAGTGCTCACAACACTTCAGGAGATATGGAGCATTTAAAGCTTAAATTTGACGCAATGACATCCCACGATATCACATTCGTAGGGGTTATCCAGACAGCAAAAGCTTCCGGAATGGAGAAATTCCCTGTTCCTTATGTACTGACCAACTGTCATAACTCCCTTTGCGCAGTAGGCGGAACCATTAACGAAGATGACCACATGTTTGGTCTTTCTGCAGCAAAGAAGTATGGCGGCATCTATGTTCCACCTCACATTGCAGTTATCCATCAGTACATGCGTGAAATGCATGCAGGCTGCGGACGTATGATCTTAGGATCTGACTCCCATACCCGCTATGGTGCATTAGGAACCATGGCCATCGGCGAAGGCGGCGGTGAGCTGGTAAAACAGCTGTTATGTGATACATACGATGTGGCTTATCCGGGCGTTGTTGCAATTTACCTTACCGGAAAGCCGGGACCTGGTATCGGACCTCAGGACGTGGCACTTTCTATTATCGGTGCAGTATTCAAGAAGGGTTATGTAAAGAATAAAGTAATGGAATTTGTAGGACCTGGTGTTGCTTCTATGACAACAGACTACAGAAACGGTGTAGATGTTATGACAACAGAAACTACCTGTTTAACATCTATCTGGCGCACTGATGAAGATACAAAGGCATTTTTAACAGCTCATGGCAGAGGTGATGATTACAAAGAATTAAATCCTGCAGATGTAGCTTACTATGATGGCTGTGTTTACGTGGATTTAAGTACCATTAAGCCAATGATCGCTCTTCCATTCCACCCAAGCAACACATATGAGATCGATGAGTTAAATGCAAACCTGGGTGATATTTTAAGAAGTGTAGAAAAAGAAGCAGAGAAAGTCAGCGGCGGAAGAGCACCATTTACACTGACTGATAAAATTGAAAACGGACGTTTAAGAGTCCAGCAGGGAATCATCGCAGGCTGTGCAGGCGGTAACTTTACCAATGTAGTAGAAGCAGCTCATGCATTAAAGGGAAAGAGCTGTGGAGACGGAGAATTCTCACTGGCTGTATATCCATCTTCCCAGCCTGTATTTATCGACCTGGTAAGAAAGGGATTTATAGCAGAGCTTATGGAAGCAGGTGCTGTTATCAGAACTGCATTCTGCGGACCATGCTTTGGCGCCGGCGATACACCTTGCAACAATGGATTAAGTATCCGTCATACAACCAGAAACTTCCCGAACAGGGAAGGCAGCAAGCCAGGAAATGGCCAGATGTCTGCAGTAGCCTTAATGGATGCACGTTCTATTGCAGCAACCGCAGCAAACGGCGGTATCCTTACACCAGCTACAGACTTAGACTGCTGGGGCGATGTTCCTGAACACGATTTTGATAAGACTGTTTATGACCGTCGTGTATACAATGGCTACAATGCAGCCCATGAGGAGGACAGTCTGGTATATGGCCCAAATATCAAGGACTGGCCGGAAATGAGTCCGTTAACTGATAATATTCTTTTAAAGGTATGCTCCAAGATCATGGATGAAGTAACTACCACAGATGAACTGATCCCATCTGGTGAAACCTCCTCCTATCGTTCCAATCCACTGGGACTGGCTGAGTTTACATTATCCAGAAGAGATCCTGAATACGTAGGAAAGAGCAAGGCAGTAGACAAATTAGAGAAGGCAAGAACAGCAGGACAGAAGCCATCAGAGTTAGATGCAGACCTGAATGGGGTATTTGATGCCATCCATACCATTTCCGGTCAGGAAAATGTAAATGAAATGGAAACAGAGATCGGAAGCATGATCTATGCTGTAAAGCCTGGTGATGGTTCTGCAAGAGAACAGGCTGCAAGCTGCCAGAGAGTCATCGGCGGACTTGCAAACATCACAAAAGAATACGCAACCAAGCGTTATCGTTCTAATGTAATGAACTGGGGAATGATCCCATTCCAGATGGTAGAAGAGCCTGAGTTTGAAGTAGGAGACTATATCTACGTTCCAGGTGCAAGAGCAGCACTGGATGGTGATTTAAAAGACATTAAGGCTTATGTGATCAATGCAGATACCAAGGCGGTAAAAGAGATCAGTCTGTACGTGGCAGATATGACTGCAGATGAAAGAAAGATCGTAAAAGCAGGCTGTCTGATCAATTATAACCGTGCAAGAAAAGGCTTAAAGTGATATAATGTAATGAGCGCGTCAGCGCGGGAGACCTGAGTATAAACACACAGTGCCACATATTTTCCTGATTCAAAATGATCTGGAAAATGTGTGGCAGTGCCCGTTTGAAAATGCTTTTGCACAGATGCGGGGGTAACAAAAAGATGTTGAAAAAACATCGTTAAAAATAGGAGGAAATAAAGATGGAGATCAAGAAACCGGCCATGGCAGGAACTCTGGAATCCAGTGACTGTCAGGTAACCGTAGAACCGGGAAATGGTTCTGTGGAATTTAGCCTGGAAAGTGCTGTCATCAATCAGTATGGCAACCAGATCCGCAAGGTAGTCCTTCAGACACTGGAGAACCTGGATGTAAAGGATGTAAAAATCTCAGTGGTGGATAAGGGCGCTTTAGACTGCACCATTAAGGCAAGAGTTGAAGGTGCGGTATTCCGTTCTGTAGACCAGATCGAGGACATTCCGTGGGGAGGTGCTGTACGATGATCAATGCAAATAAGAAGCGCTTAAGAAGGACCATGATGTTCTTAAATGCACAGAAACCAGGTCTGATCAAGGATCCATATATTTATAAACCAGACTCCATTATGCTGGATCTGGAGGATGCTGTTGCTGAAAACCAGAAGGATGCAGCACGTTTTTCCTTATATCATGCATTAAAAGAGATCAACTACAGAGGCTGCGAGAGAGTAGTCCGCATCAATGGCCTTGACACCCCTTACTGGGAAGAGGATATCCACTGTGCAGTAGCAGGCGGCTGCGATGCCATCCGTATACCAAAGACAGAAAGCGCACTGGATGTACAGAGAGTGGAGACTGTTGTAGAAGAATGCGAAAAGCAGTACGGCATTCCGGAAGGCCATACACTGATCATGGCAGCCATCGAGTCTGCAAGAGGTGTTATGAAGGCCCTGGATATCTGTGAAGCATCTGAGAGGATGTTTGGCATCGCTCTTTCCGGTGGTGACTATACAAAGGATTTACAGACCCACATTACAGGTACAGGCCTGGAACTGATGGGTGCCCGCCAGAACATGATCATCGCAGCCCGTGCGGCAGGTGTACAGTGCTTTGATACTGTATACACCAACCTGGATGACATGGACGGCTTCCGCAGGGACGTAGAGACCATCCATTTAATGGGATTTGACGGAAAATCCATTATCAACCCACGTCAGATCAATATCGTACATGAGATCTTCACACCAACCCAGAAGGATATCATTTTTGCTGAGAAAGTAGTTAAGGAGATCGATGAAAAGAAGAAACTGGGTATCGGTGTATTCACTGTAGACGGCAAGATGATCGATATCGCATTCTATGACGGCGCAAAGAGGACCATCGAGCTTGCCAAGGCATCAGGCGTATATAAGGGGGATCTGTAAAATGATAAACGCAGTAGGAAGAGATATACCGGAAGAGATCCTGGAGATGACCGGTAAAGAGGTATTCCAGGGAAATCATTACAGGGACGGATATGTGTACAAAAAGGACGGCCCGTATACAAAGTGTGTAGTCAACAATACACAGAGCAAGCTGGTTGCAAACATCCATGATGTGCTGGTAAAATGCGGCATCAAAGACGGCATGACCTTAGGCTTCCATCACCATTTCCGTGAAGGTGACTATATCGTAAATATGGTCATGGAAGAAGTACATAAGATGGGTATCAAGGATATCACCATCTGTGCCAGCTCCCTTGGCAAGGCACATGATCCCATTGTTCCTTACATCGAAGACGGCACCATCACCAACATCCAGTCTTCCGGTGTACGTGGCAAGATCGGTGAAGCCATTTCCGCAGGTAAATTAAAGGGACTTGCTATCATGCGTTCCCATGGCGGCCGTGTAAGAGCCATTGAAAGCGGCGAGACCAGAATTGACATTGCATTTATCGGAACACCAACCTGTGACGATTACGGCAACTGCCGTGGTATCGGCGGAAAGAGTGACTGTGGCGTGCTTTCCTACGCTATGGTGGATGGTGACTATGCAGATAAGGTAGTAGCGATCACAGACTGCCTGGTACCGTTCCCTAATTTCCCGGCCCACATCTCCATGACAAAGGTTGACTATGTAGTAGTAGTTGATGCTATCGGTGATCCAAAGAAGATCGCTACCGGCGCAGCAAAGCCAACTACGGATATGAGAAAGCTGATGATGGCTGATTACTGTACCCAGTTCGTAGTAAACAGCCCATATTTCAAGGATGGCTTCTCTTACCAGACCGGTGTAGGCGGTGCATCTATCGCATCCACCATCTCCCTGTCTAAGATCATGAAGGAGAAGAATATCCGCATGCGTTTCGGCGTAGGCGGCCTGACCAAGCCAATGTGTGACCTGCTGATCAACAATCAGGTAGACTGCCTGTTAGATACACAGGACTTTGACCTGGCAGCAGTAGAGTCTGTAAAGAACTTAAAGCATTTCCGTATTTCTGCCGGTGAGTATGCAGACCCATTTAACAAGGGCGCTGTAGTAAATAAGCTGGATTTTGTTATCCTTGCGGCACTGGAAGTGGACGTAAACTTTAACTGCAACGTGGTTGTAGGCTCTGACGGTGTGATCACCGGTGCCCAGGGCGGACATCCTGATACAGCAGCAGGAGCTAAGTGTACCATCGTTATCGCACCACTGCTTCAGGGAAGGATCCCTGCAATCTGCAGCGAAGTTACCACTGTAACCACTCCGGGAGAGAGCATTGACGTAGTTATCACCGACTACGGCATTGCCATCAACCCAAGAAGACAGGATCTGATCGAGGCAATGAAGGGCGTAGACCTGCCATTTAAGACCATTGAAGAACTGCGTGACATCGCATACTCCATCGTAGGCGAGCCGGAGAAGGTTAAGTTTGGAGACAGAGTAGTAGGTATCATTGAAGCCCGTGATGGCACGATCATGGATGTTGTGCGCCAGATCAAGCCATATGCATTCGCTGATGAGAAATAGATATAATGCGAAATAGCAATACAGAATAAAGATACAAAATAAAAAAAACAAGTATAAAAAAAGCAAGTATATAAAAAGGCCCATGTGGCTGTCAGTACGGCAGCTATATGGGCCTTTTCGTGTCAATCTATGTTCAGTTCCTTTAAAATATCCAGATCAGATACAGGTTTGATCATATAGTTATCAATAATATTCCTTTCTTTTGCTTCTGCCAGTTCACGGTCTACCTGGTCGGCCATGATCAGGCGGAGCATTCCGGTGTATCTTCCTTTAACAGACATACAGAAATCCACAGCGGAATTTCCGTCAATGAACTGTTCTATAACCAGAGCATCAAAACGGTATGATCTCAATTTTTCTGCAGCTTCTTTAAAGTCCATAACGCAGGTGACCTGTATATCCCGTTTTGAGAAGTTGCGTTCTAAGAGACGGAGTACCTTAGGGTTATCATCCACGATCAGTAATGAGATTTTTTCTCCTGATTGTTCTGGGAGATTTTTTCTCGTAAAATCCAATGAATCCTGTACAGATGGTTCGGGACTGCTTTTCTCATTGGATGCAGATGCCGGGAAATACAGGTGGAATACAGAACCAATGCCAGGTGTGCTTTCGGCATTTACTACACCGCGGTGGGAAGTGACGATCTGTTCTGTAAGAGCCAGCCCCAGTCCTGTTCCTTTCCCGCCTTTTTTTGTAGTAAAAAAAGGATCAAAGATCTGTTTTAATACATCAGGACTCATACCACAGCCGGTGTCCCGGATATCAATGCGAATATATTGATCCCATGCATTTTCATTTCCAATAGGGAGGTCTGGATCCATATCTTTTTTGTCTAAGAGAATGGCAGATACTTCAATCTCGCCTGTTTCATGTCCAATGGCATGAATGGCATTAACGCCAATATTTAAGATGACCTGGTTTAACTGTGTTTCATTTCCTACTATAGTAACACCGGGAAGTTCTATGTTTTCTTTTAGTTCTATATTATCTGGACATACAGAACGGACCATTTTTAAGGCACGTTTGATCACCCGGTTAACATCCAGCGTCTTAAAGGCTGTTTCCATATTTTTACGGCTGAGAGAAGAAATCTGCTGTATGATCTCCTTTGCTTTTACGGAAGCTTCATAGATTTCTTTTGCGCTGTCGTAGTTATCGGAATCTTCAGGAAGATCCATCATGAGAAATTCTGCATACCCCATGATAGGTGTCAGCAGATTGTTAAATTCATGGGCAATACCGCCGGTCATGGTTCCCATGATCTGTAAGCGCTGCTGGTGGGCAATGGTCTCTTCACTTTGATGCATCTGCTCTAAAATACCGTTTAATTCCGTTAAATAGGTAATCTGCTGACGGTCTTTTCTGCTCTTTAACATCAAATGGAAAATGTAGGAAGCAGCAGCAAGGATGGTAAAAAGAACACCTGTGAAAACAAGGAGCAGTTTCAAGGCACCTTCCTCCAGTGGGACATACATATCGCTCTGATCCATAACAGCACTGACGATAATAAAATCCTTTCCTATATAAGCAGGAGTATATGCACTAACTTTTTCTACACCTGGAGCACCTGGTTTTGTCCACCAGTAGGAATAATATTCATCTACAGCAGTCAGCCCCTGTTTCTGACGATCGATCATGGTATTTAAACTGGTGAGATTTTTTCCCGGGAACATTTTTTCGCGTCCATGGATCACATCGATGCCCCATTGTTCAGCCTGGGGATGCATCAGTACAATGCCGTTGTGATCTTTTAATACAAAATAACCGTTGGTCCCTACATTTAAAGGGCGCATGGTCCTGTTATAGTAAGCCATGCCGTCCAGGATCATAGAAATAGTCTCACCGGTGTCTGTTTCGTAGTAGAGCATAAGATAATGATTTTTATTTCCGATTTTTACCAGTCGAAAACACATCTGGCTATCGATCCTGGATTCAGAGAGGATTTCTTCCGGTTCATCATCTGTACCGGCGGTTAAGATCGTCTCCCCTTTTTTCTTAATGATAACATCCTGGACCACAGGCCCATGTTCTTCTACATAGGTATCCCACAGTGCTTCCTGTTCATTTTCATCCAAAGAATGACTGCAATTCCAAAGGCTTCTTATATCAGCTGCATATTCGTCTATGGTTTCTTCCAGGCGGCCGGAGATACTTTCTACTGCTAAGAGCATCTGGTCTTTCTGGTTTTGCACAGCAGAATTGCGGTATTCATTCCAGATGCTGTTTCCAATACACATGAACGCTAGGATAATGACAGTTAAAAACAATGTGACCATATAAAAACGGCTGTTTTTCCGGATGCGTTCCTCAAATGCAGAACCTTTTGATGCTGAATGTTGTATATTTTCCATAGATGATGTTGTATCCTTTCTGGTTGACTTGCTTCTTTGGTAATATTATAATGAATTAAGCGCATATATGCAAAAGTTTTATGATAATTCACGAAACAAAGAACAGGATAAGATGGGAAAAAGAAGACATGGCAGATAAAGTACTGATCGTTGATGATGATATTTCCATTTGTAAATTACTGGAAAAAGTGATGCATAGCAATGAACTTGATACAGAAACAGCAGGAAGTGGAAGAGATGCCTTGGAACTGCTGAAGCACCACACATATGATGTGATCCTTATGGATATTATGTTAGGGGATATGGAAGGCTTTGATGTGATCAAGGAGCTTCGTGCAAACGGGATTCAGACACCGGTAATGATCGTCAGCGGACGAAATGAAGATTATGACTCTTTGTACGGGCTTTCCATTGGTGCAGATGACTATATTACAAAGCCCTTTAGACCATTAGTTCTTGGCGCAAAGGTAAAAGCACTGATCCGTCGCACCAAAAATATGGGAAATCACTCAGATATCATCCAGTGCGGGCCGTTCAGCTACGAAAGTTCTACTATGCGTTTCTTTAAAGATGGGGAAGAGCTGATTTTATCCTCCAAGGAAAGCGCCCTGCTCTTACTTTTTATTAAGCATCCCGGCCAGGTATATACAAAAGATATGATCTATGAACAGGTGTGGGGAACCACAGTAGCTATTGATGATAATGCCATCATGGTATATATCAACCGCTTACGCAGTAAGGTTGAAAAAGACAGACAGAAGCCGGAGCATATTATTACGGTGCGGGGCATGGGATATCGTTTTCTTCCATAAAAACATATAAAGACTGAGTGATAATGAGGACTGTCAGGGCAGGCAGTCCTTTTATAGTATATGAATGTACAAAGATTAATACAAACCTTAAAAAATATTAAGATAAATCCCTTACACCTGTAAGGTTGCCTTTGTATACTCGTTCCAGATAGCAAAGTAAGGTACTTAAAAATGTACACACAATGCACAATAAGAAAAAGGAGAGAAAGAGTATGTCAGAGGTTGTAGTAGGTCTTCTTGGTTTTGCCTGCATCGTTGCCATTGTTGTAACACTTTTTAAGAGCAAAACCCTTCCCAGCATCGCATTTATCATTTTCCCGATGATCCTGGGAGTCATTCTTGTATTCGGCGGTTATTATTCATGGGAAAACATTGGTAAGCTGATCAAGAGCGGTTTTTCCAGCACAGGTCCAACAGCGGCATTGTTCGTATTCAGCGTTCTATATTTCGGTATCATGACCGATGCAGGAATGTTTGATGTAATCATTGGAAAGTTAATGCTGTTAGTAAAGGATAATGTCATCGGCGTTTGTGTCATGACTTGTATCATTGCCCTGATCGGACATCTGGACGGCGGCGGTGCTTCCACTTTCTGTATCGTAGTTCCGGCAATGCTTCCGGTTTACAAGAAAATGCATATGCGTCCAACAACATTGCTTCGTATTTCCGTTATTGCCATGGG
>ENA-ORUM01002030-ORUM01002030.1-human-gut-metagenome-genome-assembly--contig:-NODE-2030-length-13099-cov-3.136768_pt1 | contig 13099 bp, 9 predicted proteins | sample MGYA00242083_ERZ509217 | MGnify/ENA primary metagenome ERZ509217 (study PRJEB26280, sample SAMEA2338831) | human gut metagenome | biome: human gut; feature: human-associated habitat; material: faeces... | reverse complement strand
CTAATTCTGTTAGATTTACTTCTCTTTTTCTAATTATAAATTATATTTATAATGTATTTATGAATATGGATAACACTTCTGTTGACAATGCATTGAAAGCAATGAGGTATGTTATTCTTATTGATGAAGCTCATGTTTTATTTAAAGAGAAAAAATATCAATATATTTTAGAGAAAATTTTAAGGGAAATACGTTCGAAGGGGGTTGCCGTTGTTTTATTATCTCAAGGTATAGAAGAATATAATCAACCTGATTTTGATTTTTCTACCATGTGTGAGATCGCTTTTTTGCTTGATATAAAAGATAAGAATCCCAAAGTAATGGAAAAGTTTTTAGGACTTTCTGGTAAGAATGTTGTAACTTTAGCTCGTAATATGGAGCAAATCGAGAAAGGGCAAGCTATTTCGAACATAAAAGAATTTGAAGTTGCTCGAAAGTTTTGGATAAAACAGTATTGGAAACGTAATAAATAACTAGCTATGGAAACAACTTCTGATTATCAGACTATATATTACAAAGATTTAATTTTAGATCCGCAAAATCCTCGTCTGCCTCGATCAAAGCATAATTTGGATGAAAGAGGAATTATTGATTATATGCTTTTGGAAGCTGCGACATTAGAATTAATGCAAGCGATAGGGGAGAATGATTTTTTTAAAGGAGAGCAATTGTTAGTTGTTCATGAAGGGAATAAATATAAAGTATTAGAGGGGAATAGACGTTTAACCGCAATAAAGCTTTTAAATGAACCTGAATTAGCATCAGTGAAGAAGGCTTCTGTTCGAGAGATTTATGAGGCTGCCCAACATCGTCCAACTCATATTCCATGTTTAATTTTTAATACAGAGGATGAAATTCGAAGATATTTAGGCTATAGACACATAACTGGAATAAAACCTTGGGGGCTGACTGAAAAATCGCGGTATTTGTACAAGTTATATTTCGATGAATTTAAAGGTGAAAATATAGATAATGCTGTTAGTGAATTAGCTAAAAAAATAGGTAGTCGGAAAGAGTATGTGAAAAGAGTCATTATTGCCTACGAGATATATCGAATTGTAGAAGATGAAGGTTTTTATAAAATAAAGGATTTAGATGATACGACATTTTATGTAGGATATTTAGTGGATTCATTGAATCGAAGTCATATTGCTGCATTTCTAGAAGTTGATATGTCATCAGATAGACCTTTGAAAAGTCTGAATAAAGCAAATTTGAAGGAATTAATATTTTGGTTTTTTGAAAAGAATGATCAAAATAAAACTAGGATTAAGGGTAAAAGTAGCGATTTAAATAGTTTAAACGCTGTATTAGGGAGTCCTGTAGCTTGTTCTGCTTTTAGAGAGGGAAAAGACTTGGAACGGGCATTTGAACTTACAGAAAATGTTGAATCTGTATTTTTTACAAATATACAAAATTCTTTAAAATCTTTGGAGCAAGCAGATGCATTAGTTCATAAAATTACAGATTTCTATATAAATCTTGAGTCTGATTTGGTGGAAATTAGAAAACTTACTTCTAAAATAAAGCAGACTAAAGATGAACTACTAAAAAAAGGAGTATTTGGAGATGGTGATGAATTTTAATGAAAAATTGAAAAAGCAATTTCAAGATTTTACTCTTGAAACTCCCAATGTACAAAAATATATAGAACATGTGTATGCTGATTTTGTAGAGTTGAATGCTTTATTTCTAAAAGAAGAAGTAACTGTTGCTGATATTTCAGATAAATTACAAGATATAAAAGATTCTAATATATTAGAGGTGGATGCACTTGACGATGTTGAGAATAAATTGGAGGAAATAGCTTCGCTCGAAGCAGAAAAAAATGATATAATTGAAGAAAGATTTTATTCAATTTTTAATGTCTGTCGTGAACGAGAAAGTTTATATAGTTCTGATGAGTATCCTTTTATTATTAAGAAGAATCAAATTAAATTGAAAGAGCATTTATCGAGTAAGCATAAATTATATATATTACTACTTTTGTGTTCTAATTTGAATTGTTTTAAGGATATTGCTTCAGAGTTGGCTGTCGATTTTGAGACATTATCTTTTTATAGTCTGAAATCCTTTCTCCCGCCAAAAGCTATAATAAAAGTATTTGGGAAAAAGTCATTATATAAAGGTAATGCTAAAACTAAGATTTCAAAATTGGCAGAAGAATTGAATATGAGAATAAACTTGGACAAATTGAATTCAATTCCTAACACGAATACTCAAGAAAGAGGCTTAGATATAATAGCTTGGTTACCTTTTATTGATAGAATTCCCAATATGATTATAATACTTGCTCAATGTGCTTGTGGAAAAGAGTGGAATTATAAGCAATATGATACCCAGAGATTTAAAGAATTTCTCTGTTTTTCTAAATTAGCAATTCACGCTATGTTCATTCCATATGCAATAAGTATTCCAATGAAAAAAAAATTTCATCAACATGATGAAATTTTGTATGATCAGCTTCTTTTTGATAGGAAAAGAATCATTGAGCAACTTGAAGAGTTTGAGTTTATTTCGGAATTACAGTCGTTTCTTGCTGTTGAAAAAAGTATTCGAGAGAGGATTGCCGTATAGTTCTCTTTATCAAAATTTTGCGGATTGCTAGTAAGGATACTGGAAAATGATTTTTCCTGTAGAATACTTACCGGAATAGACCGTTTGATGAATATGTTTATTTTGATGAATGTATCTATTGGGGGTAAAGACTTATATAAATTTTCATCAAATTTGAATTTATATATGTTCTCTGATACTGCTTTAGATAGAAATTCTTTCTTGATCAGTGGTATATTCAAATTTTGTAAAGAGGTGCTGATACATGGTTGGGTAGCAAAAGTATAGATATTTGTGAATTTCTCTACAGCTATAAGTGAGGAGGGAGAAATTACTATCCGTACGGATATTGGCTATTTTAAATAACAATCTATGATCAACAATAAAAGCCGATCTCTTTTTCTTTTCAGTTGGATTTGTATAGTATCGGAGTTTATTGTTTGTTACTCAATACTTTGCTTTACATCTGTTCGTTATCTATTCGTTATATCATCGTTAAATCTAGGTTCTATAGTAACGGAGACTTAACGATGATATAACGAAACGATGAAGGGACAGATGTAAGAGTAAGTGTGAGGGGGAAAGGGAGAACAGGTGAAATTAATATGGTCGGTTTTTTATAATTTTTGAGAATCGGGATAATACTTTTTCTTCATTGATGTGACTTATATATGGAGGCGGCTTAGGGATATGATGTGTGTGTAAAAATTAAAATGTTGTATTATGGGTAAGAACAATATTTTTATAGAGGCGGAATACGAATTCAAGCGGGTGCGTAGGAGTATCTTGTTTCGAATTTTTGCGATTTTGGCTCTTTTAGGGGCTGTCGTATATCAGTATTCGTTCCTGTCAAGGGGAGATGGTAGCGGTTCGATAAATGATTTGTTACAATTCCACATGGATTGGTCCTCTCAGGCTTTGGCTTCATCTATCCCGTTTAAAAGTGCCTATTATTTTAATTTGATTCAACTGTTACTTGTTGTTTCTCTCGTGGTGAACGATTTGAGAAAATATAAAATAGGTACGAAAGAGGCTTTATATTCTCATCCTCAGAGTAACCGGGAAATCGTGACTGGTAATTTTCTAGGGAAATTGTTGGTCGTGACCTTATTAAATGGGCTTGCATTTGCCGTTTCGATAGTTATTAATCTTGTTTTGTATTCTCATTCTTTTGATTTGTCATATTACTTGTTTTATTGGATTACACTCACGTTTCCGACATTAGTTTACTTCCTAGGCTTTTCCGGTTTCATGATTCGTTGGGTGCGTAATTCGGGAATGAGTCTTATTTTGTTAGTGTTGATATTTAGTGGGTTGACTTTTGGTACGGCTCATTTGTTACATGGATTGTTAGATCCTTGTGCTCGTTATGTACCCAATATGTTTTCTGATTTTACGGGACACGTAAATCTAGAGAGTTATCTTTTACAAAGAGGGAGTGTTTTGTTAGCTGGGATCGGTTTTTTTCATATTGTCTGTTATTTCTTATCCAAGAATTCCGAATGGTCTTTTCGTGATGCGGAAAAGCTTATGGGGGGCTTCTGTCTTGTTTGTTCTTTCCGGTTGTTTGGCTTTTATGTATTATAATCATTATAGGGTAATAGATAATAATAGAAAGCTTTATCGGCAAGTATATAATGAAAATAGTACATATTCAGGAACGAGAATTGTGTGCAATGATTTATACGTGAAAATGTTGGAAGGGGGAGGTCTTACAATAAAAAGCCAAATGGAGATTACGAATGGAAATTCGGAAAGGATACCTCTTGTCATGTATTTGAACCCGGGCTTGAAGGTAAGTCGGGTTGAAGTAAATGGGGAAAACGTATTATTCAGGAGAGAATGTCAAGCGATTATTTTGGATAAAGAATTAGCTGCCAGTGAGAGATGTCGTGTTGTGGTTCTGTATGAAGGGAATATTGAAACGGATATATGTTTCTTGGAACAAGAGAATAAGGAATATGATTTCTCTAATGTGAATCGTCTCGGAATATTTTGTTACGGGTATACACCTGCTTTTTGTAGTGAGGATTATACTTTATTGACCCCGGAATGTATATGGTATCCCGTGTCTGTACCTCCTTATAGCCCGTTGGAGTATAGAAAAGTGAATTTTACCCGTTATTCGTTGACCGTTGAGCATGAACCTCGTCTGGTAGTAATTTCACAAGGAGATACGGTGGATGAGAAAGAGGGGAAGACTTCATTTGTTTTTACACATGATATGCCGGGCATAAGTTTGTGTGTCGGTGAATATCGGAAACGGGAAGTGACCGTGGCCTCAATGGGGGCAGCTGATACGACTCGTTTGGAATTGTATTATTTGCCTCGCCATGAATACTTGTTGGAACAATATACTATGCCTGAAGATCAGTTGGTAAAAGTGTTGACAGATAGCAAGGTTAATTTTGAGATGCAGGGGTGTATAAAGAAAAGACAGAGTCTGACAGATAAAGAATGGGAGGAGGTAAATGCGTTGGATGATGGAACACGGAACATGGGGGAATTGATTAGGGAAGTGCTTGCTAAAAGAAAGTTCGACCCGACCCAGCATTACCCTTATCGTCGGTTAACGCTTTTGGAAACTCCATGTAATTTTTATTGTTTTTCTAATTTGTCTCGCTTGACGGGAGAGCGAGAACAGGCAGGAATGGTGTTCCTTCCGGAAAAATTATATTCGATCGAGAAATATCAGAACAAGGTGACTGATAAAGAAGATGATTCGGAAAAAATGGTGACCAAATTGAATGTAGATATTGCCACGATTTTGGGAAGAGGAAGTTGTAGCATAATACCTACGTTGTTTGGTCAAACGTTGTTTATTGATTCCGAGGAATATCCGATTCTGCATGATGTATTACTAAATATGACACATAAGGATCGTGGGGGTGGTATAACCGTGACTGATCATTGGCAAGCTGTACATTATTTGAAAAACAATAGTTTAAAGGATGCTTTGCAGGATCGTGCTTTGTCGCCAGAAGTGGTTCGTGGTATAGTTCTTAAGAAAAGCGAAGAATTGTTCACGTATCTGATGTTGAAGATTGAGAGTGGTGAATTTTGTAAATTTCATATGGATTCCATTGCTAGTACGCATTTTGCAGAAGTCTCTTGGGCTGTGTATTGTCAAAAGTTTCAACAGGCGTTTGGTTTTAGGTTGGATTCTCTCGTAGAAAAATGGTATCATGCGAAAGGTTTACCACAATTGGATATACGTGAATTTCAGGCGTTTCATCTTGGAGGAAAGGATGTTTTTTCTTCGTCTGATATATTTTGTCGTTTTAAAGTATTTAATCGGAGTGATGTGCCGGGACTTATCATGACAATGGATATGCAGGGGTGGATTATTCCACCTCATGAAGGGAGGGAAATTAAGGTTCGTAACCGGAAAAACATGGGACTTATTACTAATAATTATTCTTTGAATATGCCTTTAGCTGAAAATTTTCCATGTGCAATGTCTGTTAGATTGGAAAAACCGGAAAGAGTTCTTGGTGATACCGTGACTGGGATTTTTAATTTGGATTCGATGACATTTTTCCAAAATACGAATGAAATTATCGTTGATAACGAAGATCCCTGTTTTAGGATAATAAAGGCGAAAGGTTTTGATATCGTGTCTTTGTTTCGAGGCGAGGAAGGACCGCAAGAATATCAAACAAGAGCGGGGGAACCGGATACTTGGAAGCCTGTTATTGATAATAATTTTTACGGTATGCCTGTGCGAAGTGCTTTTTATAAACGAGCCGGTTCGGGTGGATCACGTGTAGAATGGAATACAGTATTGTCACAGCCGGGTGAATATGAGGTGTTTTTTTATCATACGAAGCCTGTTAATACAGCGGTAGATCCTAAACAAGAACTTCATTACACGATTTGTAATGGAGAAGAAGAATATAATGTGATTGCAACAGTAGATAGCAAAGAGGCGGGATGGATCTCGTTGGGGGTATTTAATTTCTTAAAAGAGGCAAAAGTCACATTGAGTGATAAAGATCGAAAGGATAAGTTTGAGACAAAATACGGTTGTCTGCCTCAAGAGATTGTGGCAGATGCAGTAAAATGGGTTAAACAATAGGAGGAATAATCTTGTTTTTGGTTAGGCTGCTAACCAGTTGACCGGTTTGACAGAGAATGTTACAGAGAAATATTTATTCCTGTGGGTAAAGCTGTAAGTTTTTGTATCATAATTTTATTATTTTTTTGAAATTAGGGTAATACTTTTTTTTAGTTGATGTGACTTATATATGAAATCCTATTAGAATAAATAAAAAATGTAGCAACTTATATTTGTTATAACCATATTATTAACCTACAAAACAATGAATTATGAAAAAACATTTATTATTGATTTTTGCATTAATCTCTTTGATTAGCTTAATGTCTTTTACTGTAGATTATGGTCAAAAGCCTAAAGAACAAACTCAAAAAGTTGGTATGCTAAGTGATATTGTGGGGGCTCCTATAATTATTGCACCGCCGCCTTCAACTATTACTGTTTTTAGAGGAAGTAACGTGAGTTTTAAGGTTACTTTTATTTCAGATTTGCAAGTTGATGGTGTGTTGACAAAAATAAATAAATATGGAGCAAAAGAACGTCTTCAAAGAGATTATACTCTTCATATAATAGGAAATGACATGATCATTACACTGGATGAGGTTCGGGAGGCAGATGAGGGTGAGTATGATTTAGAAATATTTAATAGGAAAGGAAGTGTTTCTGTTAGATTTAAATTGAATATAATTTTATATTAATAATGAGTTGTGACTAATGAATGTTATAAAATAGATTATAATTAAGAGGAATAAATCATGTTTATATGATGTCAGGGTTTGTTGAAATTGAGAAATCTTGGGGAAGATGACGAAACTTATCTCTCCTGAGATTTCTTAATTTTATTCGGATTGAAAATTCACGGGTAGGAGCAAGTCGTGGGACCGAATTTTATATATTGTCGGACATATAGAATGATACTAAAATGGTTATAAATCTCTCGATGTAATAAATTATTCTTATTTTTGTGTTAATTAAAGGATCGTTTAATAATTACTAGTTATTACCACTCCTTCAATTTTTTCTTTCCTAATTATCAAACAATTATTCTTTTATCAATTTTCCAATTCGTCCTGATCATTAAACGATCGTTTAGTGAGATTTTTATGAGCTTGTATGTATGGTAGGCCTATAAAAACGGTTCTTTTTGGGTGCAAGATGTAAATGTGTAAATACAATCCGTTATGGAGTTGGAAATGAATGATGTTAAGGGGTTAAAGCAGGGAGATCGTTCTTGTTTTGAGAATATTTTTAATGAATATTCTCCTGACTTGTATGTTGTGGCGTACCGGATTACCGGTAATAAAAGTACGGCAGAAGATATAGTTCAGGATTTTTTCGTGAAATTGTGGGTGAATAGGGAGAAGTTGTCTATTTATAAATCCTTCCGTTATTATTGTTTCTCTGCAATACATTATGCGTCATTAAATGCGACAAGGACGAAATATAGGGATACGGAATTGTCAGAGGAATTGGAGGATCCTTCTTGTGTGGAGTATGAAATGGAACGGGCAGAGTTAAGCGAAAAAATTCATTTGGCAATTAATTCTTTGCCGGAAAAATGTAAAGCAATTTTTGTGGATGCCTGCATCGAGGAATGTAGCTATGTTGAAGTGGCGGAAAAGTATGATATATCGGTAAATACAGTAAAAGTACAAGTAAGTAAAGCGTATCGGATTTTACGGGAAAAATTGACTAAAGAACAATTTCCTTTTTTTTTGTTGATTTTTCTGAAATCCGAGTAATACTTTTTTCAAGTTGATGTGACTTGTTAATGAAAGGCTATTTGAATATGGAAGAATATAGATCAAATATGAATATTCTGAAAGAGGTTTTACGAGGGAAACGTCCTCATGATGACGTGGAGTTCGTGGTGTGGTTAAAGGAGTCTGAGGAGCATCAGAAGTGCTACGAGGAGGCTTTACTACAAGCAGCGAGCGATTTGAGGATTAAAAAATCGTTTAATCGACAATTGGTGTGGAATCGGGTGTTGGATGAAACCCGGAAGAAGGAACGGGTACGGATGTTGCGACGTTATTTTGTGCGTTATGCGGCCGTATTGTTGCCGTTTGTGATTTTGTTTGCTTGGTGGTTACTGAAGACGGGAGACGTGGAGTCAAGTGTGGAGGTTACTGCTAATGAGGATGGTATTATGTTGTTTCTTTCTAACGGGGAGCGGGTGAACATTAGTCAGTTCGATTCGACTGGAGTACTGGAAAAGAACGGGATGAAAATTAGGATGACGGAGAAAAGGGATCAAATCGTGTACGAGAATCATGATGACATTTCCAAGGAATTAATTTATAATACATTGAGTGTCCCCGCCCGTGCAGAATATTGTCTGACTCTAGAAGATGGTACAAAGGTGTGGTTGGCAGCAACCTCCCGGTTAAAGTATCCGGTTAATTTTGTGGGAACTTCCCGGGAAGTATATTTGGAGGGTGAAGCGTTTTTTGACGTGGCGAGGGATACGTCAAAACCTTTTATTGTGAATTGTGCCACTTTTTCGGTGAAGGCTTTGGGGACATCTTTTGATGTGAGTTGCTATAATGATGATGAATTTGGCTTGGCAACTCTTGCCTCGGGAAAGATTGAGGTAGCTCTTGGGGATCAGAAAAAAGTATTGAGCCCCGGGGAGCAAGCCTTGATCAAAGAACAATCCTTATCGGTGAAAGAGGTGAATATTTTGCCTTATACGTCTTGGATGGAAGATCGGCTTTACTTTTTTAATGAAAAACTCGAGTCGATTATGAAACGGATGGCTCGTTGGTATGGAATTGAGGTGTGTTATGCGGACCCGGGCATTCGGGAATTACACTTTACAGGGAATGTGCCCAAGTATACCGATATTGAAAAAGTATTTGATATACTGGAGTTTGCTACCCATTTGGATTTTTCTTTAGAAAAAGGTAAAGTACTCATTTCCCGATCGAAGAAATAAGGAATTTTTGAGTAAATAATGTGTGATATTGAACGTGAAAATGTTCAATAAGGGGAATACTATATACTAATGTTTTTTAATCATATAAATTAAAACCAATAACTTATGATGAAAAAAGTTGTGATTCAATTGCGGAAATTCTTGTTTATTTTCGTGACTCTGTTGCTGGCTTACGGGACCATGCTAAGGGAAGAGGTTTCAGCCCAAACGCAACAAATGAGTGTTAAGTTTGAAAATATGTCTCTTTTGGATGCCTTGGGACATTTAAGCAAACAAACGGGTGGAAAGATATTATACAATCATGAGCGGATAGATAAATCCGTGAGGATTAATGTCGTATTGACGAACAAAGCTCTTCCTGAGATTCTGAATAAATGTTTGCAAGGGACAAAGTATATGTACAAGGAAGTAGATGGGGTATATGTTATTTCCGAGAAAGAAGAGGTGGTTGTTCAAGAAAAGAAGGAGATTGTGGTGAAAGGAAATGTAAAGGATGAGAGGGGTGAGCCCATGCCGGGTGCCACGATTATATTGAAAGGTACGACGATCGGTATAACCTCTAATGAGACGGGAGATTTTACATTGCTTCTGCCTGCTAAAGACTCGTTGATATTACTTGTTTCCTTTATCGGTTATGAAACACAGGAGATAAAAGTACAAGGAGACAAGAAGCTGAATATACGGATGAAGATCGAGACGAGTGCTTTGGAGGATGTGGTCGTGACTGGATATGCCAATATTGATAAAAAGAGCTTTACCGGAAATGCTGTTAGCGTGAGCAAAGAGGAATTACTGAAAGTTTCCAAGTCAAACGTGATTCAAGCATTACAGGTTTTTGACCCTTCCTTTAGAATTAGGGAGAATAATAAATGGGGATCAGACCCGAATGCATTACCAGAGGTGAATATCCGGGGTACTTCCAGTACGGGAGTGAAGGCGTTGGATGCCGATCCGTTGGATAAATCGAATTTGAAAAATAATTCAAATCTACCAACATTTATTATGGATGGCTTCGAAATTAGTGTGGAGAAGTTATACGATTTTGATCCTAATAGAATTCAAAACATTACAATTTTGAAGGATGCTGCTGCAACTGCGATTTACGGTTCTCGTGCTGCCAATGGGGTGGTGGTCATTACAACCGTGGCTCCGAAAGCCGGACAGTTGTCTGTAACATATGGTTTGACCGGAAAAGTTTCTACTCCTGATTTGAGTGATTATAATTTGATGAATGCCAGAGAATTATTGGATACGGAAATTGCGGCAGGTTTTTATGAGGCAGAGACTTTTCCCGAATTGTATTCTAAGCGGGAGGAATTGTTAGCTAAGGAGGCGAATATAGTGCGGGGAGTGAATACTTATTGGCTGTCGCAACCTTTACGTACTGAATTCAACACACAGCATAGTTTGTATATCGAGGGGGGAGCTCAAGGACTTCGATATGGAATCGATTTTAGTTATCGGAATGATAAAGGAGTGATGAAAGAATCTTTCCGAAAGAGAGTAGGAGGAGGCTTTTCTATTAATTACCAGATTAAAGGATTGTCAGTACGAAATTATATCTCTTATAGCGTGATGAATTCAGAGGATTCTCCATATGGCTCTTTTTCTAGTTATACATCTGCGTTGCCTTATGATCGTTATAAAGATGAAAATGGGGTAATTGCCCAAAATTTGCCTCAATGGCATAATAGATCCGGGATGACGACTGAGGATTTGGGACGGGTAAATCCATTGTACGAGTCAACGTTGAATAATTTCAGTGGATCAAAGTATGAAGAGCTAATTGATAACTTTGGTGTGAATTGGATGTTTGCTGAGCATTTTCAGTTAAAGGGTGATTTTAGTGTGACCCGCCGTTTTTCTACGACAGAACGTTTCGTTGATCCAAAGTCTTTACAAAATAAGAATGAATCATTGTCTGTAAATAATATGTCTTCTGGCTCGTATAATTTAAGTAAGAGTGAAGAACTTAGTTGGAATACCAATATTTTGTTTGCATATAATCAAATGGTGAATGGGCATAATATAAATTTGACTGCCGGGATGAATATTAAGGCAAATAAAAGTGAGGGGAGTTCCAGTCAATACAAAGGTTTCCCATCGGGTTCGTTGAACTCTATTAATTATGCCGAGGAAATATATGAAAAGCCGACTGCTAATGAACGTTTGAGTCGTATGGTTGGTTTTTTGGCCGGATTGAATTACACGTATAATAATATTTATTTATTGGATGCTTCTTGTCGTTTTGACGGTTCTTCAGATTTTGGTAAGGATAAAAAATTTGCACCTTTCTGGTCAGCCGGACTCGGTATTAATATTCATAATTATGAATTTATGAAACAACAAGGTGTGTTGTCAACATTGAAGCTACGAGCTTCATACGGAGCTACGGGTAAGGTGAATTTTCCCCCTTATGTGGCAAAAACAACTTACAAGGTGTTGACAGAGGAATGGTATCGTACCGGATTTGGTGCATTACTGAAAGCATTGGGTAATCCGGCTTTATCTTGGGAGAAAACGAAAACTTTTGATGCCGGATTCCAATTAGGTTTTATGCATGACCGTTTGTTTATCACGGGAAGTTGGTATCACAAGAAAACGACAGGTTTGATTACCACGGTAGCTATTCCGACATCCTCTGGTTTCAATGATTATTATGATAATATGGGTAATGTTTTGAATAAAGGTATTGAGTTGGATGTGAAGTACGAGATTGTAAGATGTCAGGATTGGAATTTCTCTGTCTATGGAAATATGTCTCATAATAAAAACGAGATATTAGCGATTTCGGAGGCATTAAAACGGTATAATGACCGGGTAAATCAGTATTACCAACGAAATTCGAATTTGAAATCGTCTTCGGAAATTTTAACAAAATATGAAGAAGGAGGTTCTAATACGGCCAAATATGGAATGAAATCTTTAGGAATTGATCCGGCAAATGGTAAAGAGATGTTTTTAAAGAAAGATGGGACGATTACTTATACTTGGTCTGGAGACGAGATGGTGATTATCGGTGATACGGAACCGGATGCTCAGGGGTCTTTCGGATTTAATGTGCGTTATAAGAATTTGTCATTGTTCGCTTCGTTTATGTATAAGTTTGGTGGCGATGCCTATAATTCTACTTTGGTGACGAAGGTTGAGAATGCTAAGATTTACGAGGAAAATGTGGATAAACGTGTTTTGAAACAAAGATGGCAGAAACCAGGAGACAACGCTAAATATAAGGATATTAGAAATCAAGATGGGTACACAAAACCGACATCTCGTTTTATGCAGAAGGATAACGAGCTTAGTTTGAATTCTATTACATTAGGTTATGATTTGGATTCTAAATTCTTACGAAAATATAAATTTGGTTTGGTTCGTTTTGAATTAGGTGCAAATGAATTGTTCCGAATCTCAACGATCAAGCAAGAGCGGGGAACGGAGTTTCCTTATGCTCATTCGTATAATTTCTCTATTAAAGTTAATTTTAATTAATGCGATGAGTATGAAAAACAAAATATTGTTACTATTGTTTTTACCGCTATTGTTTGGAT
>ENA-ORUM01002020-ORUM01002020.1-human-gut-metagenome-genome-assembly--contig:-NODE-2020-length-13157-cov-2.767593_pt1 | contig 13157 bp, 11 predicted proteins | sample MGYA00242083_ERZ509217 | MGnify/ENA primary metagenome ERZ509217 (study PRJEB26280, sample SAMEA2338831) | human gut metagenome | biome: human gut; feature: human-associated habitat; material: faeces... | reverse complement strand
CAAGGGCAGATGTTGGTTCGTCAAAGAAAAGGATCTTTGGCTTTAATGCCAGGGCTCTTGCAATAGCTACACGCTGGCACTGACCGCCGGAGAGCTGGCATGGATAGGCGTCTTCTTTGTCTTCCAGGCCCATTTTCTTTAAGAGTTCCCTTGCTTCTTTGTAGACCTCTTCTTTGTTGCGCTTCTGTACCCGGATGGGGGCATCTGTGATATTTTTAATCACACTAAAATGTGGGAACAGGTTAAAGTTCTGGAAGACCAAACCATACTGGCTCTGGATCTCTTTTAAATCCTTTTTGTCTGCGTAGTTCAGCTTTCCGCTTTCATCGCTCCATACTGCCTTTTTCCCAAGATAAAGGATTTCGCCGCTGTCCATAGTCTCTAACATGGTAGCGCAGCGCAGCAGAGTAGATTTTCCGGAACCGGATGGTCCGATGATGGAAACTATTTCTCCGTCTTCCACACTTAATGATATATCTTTCAGAACAGTCAGGTTATCAAATGACTTTTCCACATGATTGATCTCTAATAATTTCATTATCCACATTCCTCCTGTACATGATTACACATTTTACACACTAACGGTAATAATCCAGTTTCTTCTCCAGCCATTCAAGGAACATGGCAACGATCAGGTTGAATACATAATAGAAAATGCCTGCTGCAACGAAAGGCATCATGCTTACCTGGGAAGAAGCCAGGGCTTTTGCTGTGGTGAACATTTCCATAACACTTAATGTAAATGCCAGGGAAGTATCTTTTACCAGCGTGATCACTTCATTGGTAACAGAAGGAAGAATGCGCTTGATCACCTGTGGGAGAATAATGGTGATAAATGTCTGTGATTTACTGTAACCTAACAGCTTTGCTGCTTCATACTGTCCTACTGGCATGGACTGGATGCCGCTGCGGTAGATCTCTGCAAAATAGGCTGCATAGTTGATCACAAATCCAATGAAGGTGGCCCACAGCCGGTAGCCGCTGCCCACCTTGATGCGGAACAGGTAATAGGGTCCGAAATACACCACCATAAGCTGCAGCATCAGGGGCGTGCCTCTCATGATGGATATATATACCTTGACAATGGCCTGAAGCAGCCGGTTTTTGGACATACGCCCAAAGGCCACCAAAAGGCCCAGCGGGAGGGAAAAGATAAGCGTCACCAGGAATATCTGGATACTGGTTCCCATACCTCCTGCAAGCTGCATAAGGATCTGCTGGATCGTCATTTTACCCATATCTGTACCTGCTTTCAAAATAATCGGTGCATCTCCGCTTACTACGGACGTTTCTTAAATACTATATCATAGGATCTTTAAACACGCTACTGGTGCATTTTTAATATATACACGCAACAAGGGGGCGCAGCGATTAACTGCACTCCCCTAAATTCATTATATCTCTTACAATTCAGCCATGCGCTGGTCTGAATGAGAAAGTGTGCTGCAAGCTTGCTTGCATAAGCACTTTTTCATCCAAATCAGCATATGGTAGAACCACCATGTTTCTTGTTTTCATGAATATGGAAACAAGAAGATGTCATGGCTGAACTGTAACTTATATCTGTTTCAGACCTGCATTCTATTATTTTCCAATGGTAGTAACGTCTTCACCAAACCACTTTTCAGAGATTTCTTTCATGGTTCCGTCTTTTGCCATATCTTCCAGAGTTGCCTGAACCTTATCTCTTAACTCAGTGTTGCCCTTTTTGAAGCCTACGCCGTACTCTTCTGCGGAAAGGGAATCATCTAAAATAGTGAAATCTGCATTTCTCTGTTTGATCTGATATCCTGCTACGATCACGTCCATAGCAATGGCATCTACAGAGCCCTGCTCCAGATCCATAAATGCTGTGTTGTAATCAGCAGTGGTCAAAAGCTGTCCAAAGGTGGAAGTCAGATCCGGATCTTCTTTTAATGCTGCTTCTGCGGAAGAATCTGCCTGGCACTCTACTACTTTGCCTGCAAGACCATCTTTTCCTTCGATACCGGAATCATTTCTTACTACAAATACCTGGGTATTTGCCATATAAGGTTTTGTCCATGTGTAATCATCTTCACGGCCTGTCATGGTAAATCCATTCCAGATACAATCAATGTTTCCGGATTCCAGTTCCATATCCTTTGCATCCCATGCAATTGGCTGTGCCTGATATTCCAGACCAAGGCGCTTTGCAACTTCCTGTGCCAGTTCCAGGTCAAAACCGGTGTACTCACCGTTATCTCCTAAAAATCCCATTGGTGGGAAATCCTGGTCGAAACCAACGATCAGTGTGCCGCCCTCTGTACCTGCAGCTGTGGCATCTTCTGCTTTTTCAGAAGAAGCTGCCACTGTAGTTGTTTCTGCCTCAGAAGCCTTTGTTTCAGCTGTTGTAGCAGCGGTACTGCCTGATGAGCAGGCTGCCATAGATAATACCATCATAGATGCGATCGCTGCACATAATACTCTTTTCTTCATAATAAGTTTCCTCCTCTTATATCGTAACTCACGCCCCCGCACTTACATGCTCCGCCTCCTGCTGACACAGGTGGCAGGCGAGTTAATCTGCTATCGTTTTGACACGCTATCATGGTAGCATACTAAAGTGTTTTTGTAAAGAGGAAATTTGAAAAAGGTCCAGCCGACAAAGCGGTGGACCTTTTTCGCAAGTATATGAGAATCTGGTACAAATGATGCATCATACAGGACACGCTGGTATTGGCAGCATTACAGACACTACAATTACTGCCTATACACAACCTTCCCATCGCAGATCGTGTACTTCACTCTGCCAGTCAGCTCTGCCCCCAGAAACGGGCTGTTGATTGCCTTGGAGGCAAATCCGTCTACTACCCACTTTTCATTTTCATCAAAGATCACAAGATCAGCTGCTGCCCCTTCTTCTAAGCGGCCACAGTCTAATTTGTAAAGCTTTGCAGGATTTAAGCTCATCTTTTCCATTAACCCCATCAAAGTCAGATGTCCCGGTTTTACCAGGCTGGTAATGCCAAGTGCCAGAGATGTTTCCAGACCGGTAATACCACTTGGTGCTTCGGTAATGGGCTTTTCTTTTTCCTCTTTGCTGTGAGGTGCATGGTCTGTGGCGATCATGTCAATGGTGCCGTCTTTTAAGCCTTCAATGAGCATCTGGCGGTCCCACTCAGTACGCAGGGGCGGGTTCATCTTTGCCAGAGTGCCATGTTCCAGAACTGCATCTTCTGTAAGGGTAAAGTGATGTGGTGTTACCTCAGCCCATACATTTGCGCCCATTTTCTTTGCCAGACGTACCATTTCTACAGAATGACCGGAACTGATATGCTGGATATCGATCCTTGCGCCGGTAGCCAGTGCGATCATACAGTCTCTTGCTACCAGAGAGTCCTCTGCCAGCGCCGGGGATCCGTAAATTCCCAGCTGTTCAGATACCTTACCATGGTTAATGCCGTTCTGTTTGATAAAGGTTTTATCTTCTTCATGGAAGCTTAAAACTGTATCCAGTCTGGCTGCCTCTTCCATAGCCTCTTTTACAAACATTCCGTCCATTAACGGGATACCGTCATCTGTAAAGCCTGCTGCACCAGCCTTTAACAGTCCTTCCATATCCGTTCTTTCTTTTCCTTCAAAGCCCTTGGAAACAGCAGCGCAGCTAAGTACATGGATACCGGTCTTCTTTCCTTCTTCCAGCACATACTTAAGTGTTTCTTCATTATCCACAATGGGCTTTGTATTTGCCATACACACAACAGTGGTAAAACCTCCTTTGGCAGCAGCCGCAGCACCTGTATGGATATCTTCTTTGTAAGTCAGTCCCGGATCACGGAAATGTACATGGACATCCACCAGACCAGGCGCTACCACAAGGCCTTTTGCATCAAGCACCTGGTCTGCAGCTGCTTCTGCCTCTGAGGGTAATGTTCCTTCTGGATATATTTTTTCAATTTTCCCATCTTTTACAACAATATCAGCATTTCTTTCCTTTTTTCCTGCCGGGTCGATCACCCGTCCGTTTTTGATCAGCAGCATGTTCTTATCCTCTCTTCCTTAAAATGTATTCTCAAAGTCTTTCCTGTGCCTGCTTTTGCAGCCGGTTTTCTATATCAGGAAACTTTCTCCCTTTTTATGGATCTTTACGATCCGGTCCTTATAGTCTTTTGCACACTCCAGTGCCTTAAACCGGTCTGTTACTTCAAAATCACCCCAGAAATGCATAGGGAACACCACATCGGCTCCCACCATTTTCATAAAGTCGTCCATTCCCAGATAGAAATCCTTTTCCTGTCTCGGATCAAGGAGCATAAAAGCCACATCTATATGAATGCCCTTCATCTTCTCCAGCTCTTTATGGAAATTTTCACTCATCCGCTTATTATCTGCTTCTGGTTCTCCAGCCCATACCCAGTTGTTCAGATCTCCTGCATGATAGATCCGCTTTCCTTCCGTTTCGATCAGAAACGCAACACCTTCATCTGTGGATTTAAAAGCCCGGATCTTCACACTGGATCCTCCTGTAAAAGGTACTGTCAATTCCAGTTCTTCTCCCGGACCGGTAAAATAGGTTTTTCCAAGAAATTCTTCCGGCACTCTCCGCTTCCAGATATCATCAGAAAGTACAAAACCGGTCTTTTTATGCTTTCCTGCTAATTCAAAGATCACCGGTGAAAAATGATCTCCATGCCGATGGCTGGCAAAAACCAGAAGAGGCTTGTCTTCCTTAAATTCCGGAAGTTCTCCTTCAAAATAGTCAAATAAAAAGTAATTTTCATCAGTTTCTACAAGGAAACTGCTGTGGTGGATATAAGTAACTTTCATGTTCTTCCCTCCAGACATCACAATGTTCTCTCCGAGAGGACATCATAATATACTCCGATTCTTATTATAAAAATACATACAGACTGCCGTAGTACAGATGATCATATATCCGCAAAGACTAAGCATATCCGGCTTCTGTCCCAGGACCAGAAATCCCATAAGAGCTGAAAACATGATCTGCGAATAGTCAAAAACAGAAATTTCTTTTGCCGGAGCATAAAAATATGCTTTCGTCACAAAGATCTGACCGCCTGCACCGCCAAATCCGGCTGCGATCATAGCTGCAACCTGCCACCATTTCATAGGAGCAAAATGTCCAATGAGAAATGGCAGTGCAAACACACAGGTAAAGGCGGAGAAAAACATGACTATCAGCTTTCCATTCACCCCTCTTTTTCCCAGCACACGCACAAAGCTATAGGCTGCACCGGCTCCCGCACCTCCCAGCATTCCAATAAGCGCTGCCGGGTCTGTCATATTTCCTGTGGGTTTAATGATAAATAATGCTCCCATAAATGCTACTACAACTGCAATTCCCTGAAACAGGGTCAGTCTTTCTTTTAAAAGAAAATAAGAAAAAATAATAGTGAAGAAAGGAGACAGCTTATTTAACATATTGGCATCGGAAAGCACCAGGTGGTCAATGGCATAAAAATTGCATACAATACCAACCGTTCCGCAGATAGAACGCAGGAACAAAAACTTAAGATCCCCCTTGTGTATTTCCAGCTTTTCCGGCTTGCGGACCAAACCTGCGCCTACAATAAAAAATGCAAGCAGATTACGGAACAATATCTTCTGCATAGATGGCAGATCTCCCGCCAGCCGGACGCACAGCGACATAAAAGCAAAACAAAATGCCGCTGTCACAATACATAAAATACCTTTTGTCTTGGAATTCATGACTCCTCTCCTTTATCCCTAATGTTCTCTTATATCCTGAAATTCCTCTATCGTTTATTCACCGTGATAAAAGGTTTTCCACTTTCCGCTGAAAAACCGTATTGCAAAGAAGGTAATGCGTACGATCCAGTCTATGATCATGGCGATCCACACACCAATAGCCCCCAGCCCCCAGGCTACACCGGTCACATAGCTTAAACCGATACGGAAAATGAACATAGATGCAATGGATACACACATCGGAAATTTTACATCATTAGCTGCACGCATCACATTTGGAAGGCAGAAACCTGCCGGCCATAAAAAGATAGCGCAGCCATTATGGATCAGGGCCAGAACAGCTCCTAAATGTCTTGTTTCCCCTGAAACTCCATACAACCGCAAAGTAACAGGCATGGTAAGGATCACCACCAGGCAGCAGATTCCGTTGATGATATAAGTCAGCTTCATCATTTTTTTTGCATAATATTCTGCCTGTTCAAAATCACCGGCTCCCACACAGCGTCCCACTACAGTAATGATCGCCAGACACATGGCTGTTCCCGGCAGAACTCCCATACTGTCTAAGTTATTTGCAATGGCATTTGCAGCAATCTGTGTCGTACCAAACATGGCGATAATACTCACTGTAAGCACACGCCCCAGCTGGAAAATGCTGTTTTCAATGCCATTAGGAATACCGATATGCAGAATCTGCTTTATCATACGCATATTTACACCTTTAGTCGTGCCAATACGGATGTCCAGCTTCGGATCCCTCAGTCTCCACATAAGAATGAAACAGGCGATCATACGGGAGATCAGTGACGCACCTGCAGCACCTGCCACACTCCAGTGGAATCCAAAGATAAACAGTGCATCACCGATCACATTGATCACATTCATGATAATAGACGCCTGCATGGATATTTTTGAATTTCCCATAGACCTGAACAGCGCCGCACAGGAATTGTACACAGCTAAAAACGGGTAAGAAATGGCTGAAATAGTCAGATAGATCACTGCATTTTTCATTACCTCTTCTGTAACACCCTTATAAATGAGGTTTAAGATCTGCCAGCGCAGCAGAATGCTTAAAGCCATGATCACCAGCGCAACCACACCTGTTACCAGGATCAGCTGGTCTGCCGACTGACATGCCTTATCTTTTCGCTTCTGTCCCAGAAACTGGGATGTAACTACTGCACCGCCAGTTGCCACAGCAGCAAAAATATTGATAATAAGTACATTGATAATATCTACCAGAGAAACACCGGAAGTAGCTGCTTCTCCTGCACTGGAAACCATCATAGTATCCACCATACCAACGGAAACCGCCAGTATCTGCTCAATGATCAGAGGAAAGATCAGTTTTTTCAGATCATCCCCTGTAAAAAGAGTCCCCACAGTTTTTGCTTTCCCTGCTGTTTTCTCTTTTTTCATCATCATTTTTCAAGCACTTCTTTCATTCTGCTCTCCTGGTCATCAAACAGGAGCTCTCTGTTATAGCGGTAGTAACGTTCACAATTATATTCCTTTAAAAACTCTACACTGGCTTCCCCGGTATTTAAACCGGTCACAAAGATCACCAGTTCCTGACCATTTGCAAAGGCTGCTTCCATAAAGTCAAAGGCATGCTCTAACTGTTTACCGCAGGACTCCTTTTTCTCCTCATAGGCATCGCTTTTTTCCATAAACTGCTGCCGCAGCCAGTTCCAGCTGTCCTCCTTCTCCTGTAAGGACAATGCCTTCATCTGCTGTACGTACTGCTCCAATGCCTCTTTCACCTTCCGGTAGATACGGTCCTGTGTGCGGTCTGAAAGTCCGCTCTCTTTTTTATGGATACGGATGCTTTCTAACTCAGCACCGATGCTTTCTAAGATCATGACCGGAGCCGGCCCATGAACATCTGCCCCATCTGATTCTTTTTTAAACTGCTTTAACTGTGCCATCAAAAGAGTCATTTCTGCATTCATAAGCTTTAATGCCTTGAATCCGTCCGTCAGCTTTGCAAGAAGCAGACCTGTTACCGCCATACGCTCGTCAAAGGAAGCTTTATCCAGTTTATCACAGATCTCTTCTCTTATGGTGCCGGAAAGGATCTCATCTACCTGGTACTGATCCTGATATTTATAATAAAGCTCCAGATAATTGGCAAAATCCTTGGCGATCTTAGGATGCTGCAGGTATTGTCCTACTACATCCCGGTCCGCTTTCTTCCCCAATGACTCATATACCTGGATCAGCTGGGATAAGTCTTCCCAGCCTCTTGGTGTGGCAAACCGTTTGCCATCTACGGTAGTTTCCACTGTGCAGAAATACTGGGGACGGATGTTCAGATAAGACATGACCGCCGGGTGGATATTCTGGGCATAAGCATATTCCTTCCATACTGCCAGATCTGGTTCAATGATGATCTTTTTAATACGGTCCAATGTGACTACATCAAATTCCCGGACAGATTTGTTGTATTCCGGCGGATTTCCCGCTGCCACGATGATCCAGCCTTCCGGCACCTTATGGCTTCCAAAGGTCTTGCACTGTAAAAACTGGAGCATGGTAGGTGCCAGCGTCTCTGACACGCAGTTGATCTCATCAATAAAAAGAATACCTTCTTTTAAACCGGTTTCCCGTATGCGGTCATACACAGAAGCAATGATCTCGCTCATGGTATATTCTGTAACAGAATATTCTTTCCCACCATAAATTTTATGCTGGATAAAGGGCAGTCCCACTGCACTTTGCCGTGTATGATGAGTAATGGTATAAGCCACCAGGCCGATCTCACATTCTCTGGCGATCTGCTCCATGATCTGGGTCTTTCCTACTCCAGGGGGGCCGATAAGCAGTACCGGTCTCTGACGGATCGCCGGGATCTTATATTCTCCAAACTCATCTTTTAAAAGATAAGCTGCAATGGTATCTTTTATCTCTTCTTTCGCTCGTTTAATATTCACTGGATCTGTTCCTTTCTTTATACTCACGAACCCCGTGCTGGCGCACTCTACTGCCTGCTTACGCAGGCGGTCTGCTCGTTAATAGCTTGTCAAAAACAAATGTCTGCTGACGCAGCCGCTTGTTTTTGCCTGCACTCATTATCATCTAACACTACCCGCATAGCCCATGCCGGAAACCCTTCTTCGCAAAACCTCTCCCTGATAAACACAAAAGCCGTATCGTAAACCGGTGCCGCCACCGGATAAATACCTTTTCCGTCTGTAAAATAAATAAGTCCCTTCAGCCCATTTAACTGCCCCATTGCCTTTAAAGTATTTACATACTCAAAAGCCGGTCTGAAATCTGTTCCTCCATATCCTTTGATCTGAAAATGCTCCATATAGGATTTCAGGTCATCAGCGCAGGTAAGGACCACATCTGACTGTACCTTGTCATCACATTGGATCACATGGATCTGCACTTTTCTGAAATAAGTCTCTGACTGGGAAAGCACATCATAGGTTTCCTCTAAAAACCACTGTACCAGTTCCCCTGAGCAGGACATACTGGTATCAATGACAATAACAAACTGCTCGATCCTGTGCACCTCTCTGGTCTCCAAAGGTTCTATAAGAGGCATATTCCCATAAAGGGAAAGGCCGTATGTGTAAAAGGCCTGATCAAAGGAATCCGGATCTGTCTGCATTTCTTCCCGCAGGACCGCAAATTTCCTTAAAAACTGCCGGTAATCATACCGTTCTTCATTTTCCACCTGAATAGAATCCAGCAGGCTCTGTTCATTCTCTGACTCTTCCTCAGATCCCATAGTCTCCATCTGGGTCTGCATCCGCTCCCTGTTGTCATTCCACTGGTTCTGCCTGGTCATGGCAGCCGATGGATCTGCTTCCTGCTCCCACAGATCATGGTCATCTAAATGAAATTCTGCCTGAAGCTGGCGTAATCTTCTCTCCGGAAGAGCCATTTCCATAAGGGCATGATAGACCCGCTCAGCTGTAAGAACGATATTCCGTTCCTCCTCGCTGGAAGCACCTGCGGTCCTGTTTCCCGTTAAAAACCTGCGGATACGCAGGTAAGCTTCTCTTCTCAAAGGACTTTGGGGGATGTGGATGCATTTTTCATACATTCCATCCAGTACAGATTCCATGGCGATATCACAGGACAGATCCCACATTTCCTTCTCTCTGCCTTTTCTTGTATACAGATGGCAGAACAGACAGTGGAATAATGCATGGAGATAATAACGGTTTACCACCTGACGCCCCTTTTTGTAAAGGTCTAAAATAAATGCAGGACCATAATAGATCACTGCCCCGTCACAGGCGATCCCCTTTCTGTTCCAGTCTGCTTCAAAGCCCAGACTGCTTAAAGATACATCCAGAAAATGCATATTTACATACAATTCATTCCGTGACTGGTACAAAATACGGGTACAAAGCTCTACCTGATCCAGTTCTTCAAGCTGCCTCTGCCTGGTGGGACTTTCCATTACTGTGCGCCTCCATTCATCCTGCGGTGTTCTTCCCCGATCTCTTCATAAAGATGATAAAAGCTCCAGCCTGCATTCTGCTCTGTAACAATGGCTTTTAAATTGATCTTCGGCACTTTCGCCTTACGCAGATTCAAAAGCAAAGTATCAATACGCCGGCTGGTAAAGTCCTTCATTACCAGCATCTGCTCTGTGATCTGGGGTATTTTTTCTTCTGCTTCCGGCTGCTGTAATACTTCCCTTTTTTCAAAGCCCGGTACACCTGCCAGATATCCTACTGATTCCATCACCTGGTCCGGGGCCACATTGCGTATCTTCACTCCCATACGCACCAGAACGCTTTTCATCATCATTTCCTGTTTTTTCATTCGGGGATCTCCCGTACTGTAATATAACACCAGTTCCATGACTGTCCTTTCTAAGATAACTGTCCTTTCTATTGACCGCGCCGTTTATTTAAAAAGCTGCTCACTTTCCAACATCAGCGTAAATGGTCCGTCATTTAACAGCTCCACCTTCATATCTGCGCCAAACTGCCCCTTTTCCACTACATCCACATAGTTTCTGCACCGGTCCATAAAATGTTCGTATAAACGTTCTGCCATATCCGGCGCACCTGCTTTTACGAAGCTTGGGCGGTTGCCCTTTTTGCAGTCTGCATAAAGCGTAAACTGGCTGATCACCAGTAATTCTCCCCCTACATCTGCCAGGCTTAAATTTGTTTTTCCATTTTCATCTTCAAAAATACGCAGCTTGCAGATCTTGTCCGCCATCTTGTCGGTGATCTCCTCTGTATCTGCATCTTCTACGCCTAACAGGATCATAAATCCTTTTCCAATTTTTCCCAGAACCTCTCCTTCTACTGTGACACTTGCTCTGGCCACTCTCTGCAATACTGCTCTCAATGTATTTTCCTCCTATTTCATCACCATCCGGATATATGCTAATAAATTCTTCGCCACATCCGGCTGATACAGCACTTCTTTTGCTCTTGCAGGATAATCGGTAATAATATTATCCACACCTATAAGAGCCATCTGTTCAATCTCCGAACGGCTGTTTACCGTCCATACGTGGATCGCTTTACCGTATTCATGAGCTGCCTGGATCTGTTTTTTTGTCACCAGACTGGATCGGATACTGATAAAATCCACAAATTCATTTTTATAATAAGAGCCATAGGCTGCAGCCAGAATATAACCTGTCTTTAACTCCGGCTCTGCTTCCTTTATGCGTTTCAGATAATCCAGGGAAACTGAAGTGATCACACACTGATCTTCCATTTCCATTTTCCGGATCATTTCTGCCACCGCTTCAGGAAGTGGGCTTTTCGCGCCTATGCTTTTTAATTCGATATTTAAGCGGATATGTCCTTTGCAGGCTTCCAGAACCTCTTCCAGAGACGGGATCTTCTCTCCTGCAAACTGGGAACTGAAATGGCTTCCCACATCCAGCTGCTCCAGCTGGTCAAAGGTAAGGTTTTTCAGGGACACGTCCACACCAGCCACACGGGCCAGGTTCAAGTCATGACAGACCACAGGCACACCGTCTTCTGACAGCTGCACATCGATCTCACTGTAATCTGCCATTTCATCAATAGCTGCTTTGATCGCCGCCATGGTATTTTCCGGAGCATGTTTAGAACTGCCTCTGTGGGCTGTGATCTCCACCTGGGACAAAATCGCCTGATCCGGGGAATTTCCATTGTACACCATATCAAAGACCATAAAAGCAGAAATTCCTGAAAGCACAGCTGTCAATGTAAAAAACCACCGTTTTCTGGAATAGCCTTCCTGGTTTTTTGGAAAATCGTATTCATTTACCGGGATCGGTGACGCGCCGCCAAACTGATGATACAATACCGTCATTGCGCCAAAATCTGTTACAACTGCCACCGCAGAACCTATAAATAGCAGCAGCCATTCAATGCGGTAACTAACTGTGGCCATTACAGCTGTGGCTGTATAAGCCTTTGCAAATAAAGTCACCAGGACCGCTGCTATCACCATCACTGCACCGTATGTAAGGACCAGTCCTAAAATAAGAAACAGGTTTAACACTACTAAAAGCAGTACGGCCCTTGGCCATTTTCCTTTTAAGATCCTTCTGCTTTCTGCGATCCCGTCCTTAAAATTTTTCTGTTCCAGCATACAGGCAAAAAATACCATCATGGCAGGTACAGAAAAAACAGTGAGAAGGACACTTCCCACTACCAGTGCCATTCTGGTCCCTGCGGTATGTAAGATTTCGTATAATACGAAATTTACCGGTTTCATGCGAGTCAGTATACGCACAAGAAAATAGCAGTTCATCAAAATATAATTTCCAAGGACAGCAAATAACAGCCGCCAGTTTTTTTTCCGAAATTCATTCACTGCTGCTCCCATTCCGCCTAAAAAAACGGATACAACATTTATCCCTCTTAAATAAATAGAAGAATGATAGGCCGTTATCATGGCTCCTGTTTCGATCAGCATAAATGCCATTCCTAAAAACAGGATAAAGATAACAGCAAAAACAGTAACAGGGCGCAGCAGAAAAGCCCTCAGATTGCCTGTGGTAAGGTAGCTGTACCCCGCCATATGCAGTGAGAACCTTAAAATACTGTTTACTGTTTTAATATAGAATATACCTGCGACCAGCCGGTATAAAAACGTAAATAATACCAGCTGGCGCAGGTTCTGTTTGATCACTTCATCTGTAAGTTTCAAAAATAATTTCATATCTGTTCCCGATCCGGGTCTGTCTCCTGATGTTCTTTTGCATAGGCGGTGATCGCCTCATTCAAAGAAAACATCTTTTTATCCAGCATATCTACCACATCTGCACAGTCTTTTAACTCGTGCAGCAGTCCTTCCGGTGCATTGCCTTCAAACTTATAGGCTATCTTGTGCTCTAAGCTGGCCCAGAAATCCATAGCTACAGAGCGGATCTGGATCTCCACCTTTGTATCCACCACGCTGTCTGTCAGAAAAATCGGGACAGAAACAAGCATGTGGTAGCTTTTGTATCCGCTCTCCTTCGGATGCCGGAGATAATCCTT
>ENA-ORUM01002013-ORUM01002013.1-human-gut-metagenome-genome-assembly--contig:-NODE-2013-length-13233-cov-2.337380_pt1 | contig 13233 bp, 14 predicted proteins | sample MGYA00242083_ERZ509217 | MGnify/ENA primary metagenome ERZ509217 (study PRJEB26280, sample SAMEA2338831) | human gut metagenome | biome: human gut; feature: human-associated habitat; material: faeces... | reverse complement strand
GGCGGGGAAGCCCCTCATCCCGGTGCACCACATCCGGGGACACATCGCCGCCAACTATCTGGCCCACCCGGACTTGAAACCGCCCTTCCTCTGCCTGGTGGCCTCCGGCGGGCACAGCCACATCATTGAGGTGAAATCCTACACCGAATTTTCGGTCATCGGCAAGACGAGGGATGACGCCGCCGGCGAAGCTTTCGACAAGGCCGCCCGGGCCATGGGGTACCCCTATCCCGGCGGGGTGTTCGTGGACAAGGCCGCCCAGAAAGGGGACCCAGCCAAATATCCCCTGCCCCATCCCAAAGTGGAGGGCAGCCCCTATGACTTCAGCTTTTCCGGCCTAAAAACTGCGGTGATCAACCTGATTCACAACGCCGCCCAAAAGGGGCAGGAGGTGGACACCGACTCCCTCTGCGCCTCCTTCCAAAAGACGGTGGCGGAGATATTGACCGGCCGCCTGATGCTGGCTGCTGATACCTACGGCTACCGCACCATCGTGGTGGCCGGGGGCGTCTCGGCCAACAGCGGCCTTCGCTCCATGCTGGAAAACGCCTGTCAGGAACAGGGATATCAACTGTATATGCCGCCCCTGAATTTGTGTGGCGACAACGCCGCCATGATCGGCTCCCAAGCCTACTATGAATACCTGGACGGGCAGATTGCCGGACTGTCCCTCAACGGGACGGCCAGCATGCCCATTGACCAACCCCTGGTGTAGAAAGGAGGAAGGAACTGTGCGAATCGAACGGATTGAAAAGCCCAACATCTGGGCACCTATCGTGGGTATGGTGATGGTGGCCGCTGGCTGCGCCGCTTTTGTCCTAAGTGTGATTTCCGCCATGATTATCGTCAACCGCGGCCGCTAAAGCGGCCCGAAGATAGAAGGAGATGTTTTGGATGGGCCTGATCCCTGCCGTAAAAAAGTACCTGACCGACAACCGCCCCCGGATGATTGATGAAATCGTCACCCTGGGCAAAATCCCTGCCCCCTCCAACCACGAGGAAAAACGCGCCCAGTGGTGCAAAGAATATCTGGAATCCTTTGGCGCAGAAGGGGTGTATATCGACAGCGCCCTCAATGTGGTGTACCCGTACCACGCCGAAGGCTGCGATGAGCTGGTGGCCTTTTTAGGCCACACCGATGTGGTGTTCCCCGACACCGACGAACTGCCGGTCCGCATCGAAGGGGATACCATCTACGGCCCTGGCATCGGCGACGACACCGCCAATGCCGTCGCGGTGATGGAGATGGCCCGGATGGTCACCGAGATGAACCTCACCCCCAAGACGGGCATCCTCTTTGTCCTCAACACCGGGGAGGAGGGCTTGGGCAACCTGAAAGGGGTGCGCCAGGTCATGGAGGATTACAAGGGCCGGGTTTCCCGGCTGTTCGCCATCGACGGCAACTACCGCAAGGTGGTGAACGACGCGGTGGGTTCCAAACGGTACCGCATTGAACTCAAAACGGAGGGCGGCCACTCCTACGGGGATTTTGGCAACCGCAACGCCATCTATTACATGAGCCAGATGATCTCCACCTTCTACGCCATGAAGGTGCCCGACCTGGGCAAGACCACCTACAACGTGGGGCTGATCCAGGGGGGCACCTCGGTGAATACCATCGCCCAGAGCTGCGAGATGTATTATGAGTACCGCTCCGACAAGCGGGAGGCCCTGGAAATTATGGATCGCCTGTTTGAAAACTGTATCGCCACCTACCGCAGCATGGGGGTGGAGGTGGATGTGGAACTGGTGGGCAACCGGCCCTGCAAAGGGGATGTGGACAATTCCCACCTGGTGGAGCTGGTCCGCAGCGCCGCCAAGGAGCATGGGCTGGAAATGACCACCTGCTCCGGCTCCACCGACTGCAACATCCCCTTGTCCCAAGGGGTGCCGGCGGTCTGCTTCGGGGTGTATCTGGGCGAAGGCGCCCACACTCGCGGGGAGCACATCTCCATCTCCTCCCTGGATGTGGGCATGGAAATTTTTGCCCAGGTGGTTCTTTCCCACTTTGAATAATCGGGCTAACAAAAAAAGCGCCGGCATTGCCGGCGCTTTTTTATTAGGTGACCTGCTCCCGAAAGGCGGCACCCTCCAGCTGGAGAAGGAGACGCTTGGTGCTGGGCCCCTCCCCGGCGCTGTACTGCCCCAGAGCCCCATCTGCTCGGATTACCCGGTGGCAGGGCAGGATCAGCGGCAGGGGGTTGTTTCCCACAGCGGTACCCACTGCCTGGACGCCTTCGGTGCCACAGCGTTTGGCCAGCTCTCCATAGGAGACTGTCTCCCCATAGGGGATGCGGCCCAGCTCCTCCCAAACCCGGCGGGCAAAGGGGGAGCCATACAGCTGGTAAGGCAGATCAAATCCCTTCTGTTTGCCCTTGAGGTAAGCGGCCAGCTGGATGACAAACCGGTCCATCAGGTCGGTGCGCCGCTCTTCCAACTCCTCCCCGGGGAAATGCCGGGCGAGATATGGGTCTTTGACAAGGTCCGCGTCCTGGGGGGAGAGGATGAGCCGAATCAGGGCTTCCCCGGCTTGGAATAAGGTGATAGTGCCCAAACGGGATTGCAGAGAATAGTAATAAAGCATAGGCGGTCAGCCTCCTTACACTGGAAAGTATTGGGTTTTATAGCCCTATTCTACAGGCAGGTGCTGCGGGTTTGCCCGGATGGGGCTTTTGGATGATGCCCCAGGGCTTGAAATGGAGAGTTTCCCCAGCAGATCCCTCTCCCCCTAAAAACTGCCTCGGATCCATTGTAGCACAGGCAGGGGAGGAAAGGCCAGGAAATTATAGCAATTCGATGAAAATTTGGCGACAATTTTTGAAATATTTTATTCCACAAATCACCACCGATATGTTATAATGAATGCGAGACAATGACTGCTTGGCCGGGGGATTGACAAAACCGGGGATAGAGCCATTTTCTCAATCCTTTTTTGGAGGGAAATTCCCTTTTGGGGATGTTCTTCCGCGCCGCGGGGAAAACTAGTTCCAGCGGCTAAAATGGAAAAAGCAAGACAACATACCAGTGCGCTGTCCTCAAAAAGAGCGCTGCGCCTTCTCCCCGCCGGTTCCTGCGGCGGGTTGGCGGTGGGAGGAAAAATCCCTCCGCCCAAAATCCAATTTTTTGTAAAACAAGGGGTGCAACCATGGAACGGAAACAACAAAATCAAAGCGCGGCAACTCCCCGCCGGCGCAAAAAGAAAATGAAGCTCCGCTACGGCAGAATCGCTGTGATGGCCATTGCCTCCGCCCTTGCTATGGGCAGTGTGGGGTATGCCCTCAGCAATACATTTGTAAGCCGTCCTATCGACGCGATGGCTTCCAGCACCGTATCGGTGGTCAGCGGCCGCGATTTGGCCTCGGTGCTCTCCACCCGGGCCAATCATCTCCTGGCTGAACGGAACCAGCAGCTGGCAGAGCAGCAGCTCCCCCAAGAGGAGGAGTCCCACAGCCAGCAGGCGTCTTCCAGCTCTTCCAGCCAGTCTTCCGGCTCCTCCAGCCAGGCTTCCAGCACCCCCGCTTCCAATGGGACAGCTTCCAGCTCGGCACCGGTGAACAATGGCAATTCCTCTGCGGCAAGCTCTTCTGGAGCGGCTTCCAGCCAGGCCCCAGCCACCTTTGATCCCAATTCTCTGGGAGCTTCCGGCGCGGCGAACATTCCCCAGTGGAAGGCCATCAACGCCGATGTCCGGGGTTGGATCAAGGTCCCCAACACCAACATCAGCTACCCAGTGGTCATCGGCCCAGACAACAACTACTATTCCAACTTGGGGTATTACAAAGAGCAGAGCCGGGACGGCGTCATCTGGGCGGATTCCGGCACCAAGTTCGGCAAAAAGGCGGATATCAGCCGCAACACCGTGCTGTACGGCCACAACTGGACCAATATTTCGGCCAACCCCCGCATCGGAAATGTCAATGACCGGATGTTTGCCCAGCTGACCGCTTTCCACCATCTGAATTTTGCCCAAAAGACCCCCTATATCCAGTATTCCACCGAAGATGAGAGCATGATTTTTAAGGTGTTCGCTGTCTTTTATACCGAGGTGGACTTCAACTACATCGCCAGCGATCCCGAGGACCCCAACTTCCTGTACATCATTCAGGAGGCCCAGCGCCGCAGCCGCTTCACCTACGATGTGGACGTCAACACCACCGATAAAATCCTGACCCTGTCCACCTGCACCCGGGCCTATGGCCCCAGTGACCGGCAGCGGTTTGTGGTCATGGCCCGCCTGATGCGGGACGGGGAGGAGATCACCCCCGTCACCATCACCGACAATCCGAACCATAAGAAACCCATCCTGTAATCCGATGCTGCAAAACAGCGAAGGCAATTGCCTTCGCTGTTTTTTCTTTGTGGGGAAAAGGACCCGGCGGTGGCCCCAGATGGAAATTTGGGGTGGTGGCAAATCTCCTGTCCCCATGGGGAGGGAGAGGATTTTGAAAAGCCATCCATATTCCCCATGTGGACCTTCCGTTGGGAGCCACCAAACCAAGGCGCAGCACATTGCCACAAGCGGGCTCTCCCAAATCAGGCGATGATATTCTGCGGTGTCAGCCGGAAGCCCTTGAGCAGAAGGTGAGCCCTCTATCTTACGGGATGAGGCTGAGGGGCGCAATAGAAAAGCAAAAAGCAAAACCCCCGCGGCGGGAAGAACGCCGCGGGGGTTTTGCCGCTTGGGTCGGCTCGAGCACATTCCTTTTGCAGACTGTCTGTGAGAGAGGCAAACAGGAGGATTTGTTGATTGGTAAGAGTGCATAACACGTATGGGGCACACCCCGCCAAAGCCTTAGAGATGGTGGTTTCGCTGGCGGGGCAGGATGGGACTCCCTCGCCTCTCTATTTTATCAGTGGCAGGGGGCTCCCGTTTTGTTGCACCCTCAATTGTGAATCTTTTATGACCTTACCGGCCGATGATGGCCAAGGGGTCCAGGTTGCCGTCAGAGCCTATCAGTTCAAAGTGGATGTGGGTGGGCAGGGAGATTTCGGTGGGGATGGAATCCACCTGGCCGATGGTCTGGCCAGCGTTGACCAGGTCCCCTTCCTTCACCGCCAAATCCTTGGCCAGGCCGCAGTACCGGCTGATGGAACCGTCGCCGTGGGTGATTTCCACCACCTGGCCCCACAGGGTATCCTGGGCCACTTTGGTGACGCTGCCCGCAGCAGCGGCAAAGACTTCAGCGCCTTTATCCGCTTTGATGTCCACCCCGTCGTGGGTGCGCCATTCACCCAGGGTCACATCCTTGACCAGCTCCCCTTGGCTAAAAGAGGTGAGAATTTCGCCCTGCACTGGCAGCACGAAGTCCAAAACGGGCGATTGTACCGGCTGCTCCGAGGGTTCGGAGCTGCTGGAAGATTCGGAAGAAGCCTCGGACGAGGATGAAGAGGTATCCGCCGAAGAGGAGGAAGCCGACGGCTTGGAAACGCCGCTTTGAGGCTTGTCCGCTTCCTCCAGCGAAGGGAAACCCCAGTTTGACTCCGAAGAAGAGAGGGGCAGGCTGGAAGAAGCCCGGTCCAGGATGGCCTTGTTGTTCTGATCGATGCTGTCGATGGTGCGGTCCACTGCGGCCCAGGCGGCTGCTCCTGCGCCGATCAGGCAGAAGGTGAGGGCCACATAAAAACCTTTGCCAGCCATGAATTTACTAAAATTGCCTTTGGTTTGTTTGCTCATAGTGATGATCTCCATTTCCGCCCTGCCGGACGCGGTGGCAGGAGCAAATTTTGCTTTTGAAAACTTCGATAGTAGTTTGAGCGGAAATGAAAAGCTTTATACCGCAAAGAAATCGATTTTGAAGGGAGATTTGCAATATGAAAAAATCCCCTTGGAAGGATTCTTCCAAGGGGGATGGATAGCAGGTCATTTTTGCGGGGGATCTTCCTGCTGCTTTTTGGAAAAGAGCTCCCGGCAGCCGATGTAGATGAGGAAGAGAGCAAACGCCTTGGAAAGGAGCTGGGACCCCAGCTTCCCGGCAATCCAAGAGCCCACCGGGACGCCAATGAGGCCGCACAGCACCGAAGGGAGGACCACCTTCCACTCCACCAGTTTGTTTTTGGCGTGAAAGAGGAGGGACAGGGCGGCGATGGGCAGAAAAAACAGCAGGTTCATCCCCTGGGCATCCAGCTGGGCCATGTTTTGGAATACCGTCAGATAAATCAGCAGCACCCCGCCCCCGCCCATGCCCAGGGAGCCGAGGACAGCGGCAAAAAAGGCGGCGATTATAGTGGCAATATTCATCGCAGCAACAACCTCACAGCAGAGAATAGAACCAGCGCCCCAAAGATCCGCCGGAGCCACAGGGTGCTCATCCGGGGTAGGAGGTAGGAACCGGCCAAGCAGCCGGCGATCCCGCCGGGCAGGTAGGGGAAGGCTTCCCGCCAGGCCAGGTGCCCGCCCCGCAGGTAGAGATAGGCGCTCACCGCAGAAAGGGGCAGGATAATGGCGATGGAGGTGGCGTGGGATTTCCGGGTCTCCACCCCCATAGCAGACAACATGGGCACCGCCGCCATGCCGCCGCCTGCACCGAACAACCCGTTGAGGAGGCCCGCCGCAAAGCCCAATAGGCCGCTTTTGATCCGGTTCACAGTATCTTCCTCCTTTTTGGGAACTTCTTTGGATTAGCATTCCATTTGGTTTTAAAAATATGCAGCTCCAGCGCCGGGCGGGAAATCCCATTCATGGAAAAGAATTTTCTGCTTTGTGGGTATATCTCTCACGCACAAAAGGGCCTGCAGGGAAGATCTCCCCACAGGCCCTTTGTTTTATGTACTTGGTATTACAGCTCCATACCGCCGGCCAGTGCGTTCAGGACATCATCTGGCAGATCGGTGACGATCCACTTGTTCTCCTCCACAGCGGTGGGGACGGTGACTTCGCTGCTCAAAGTTTTGGCGTCTTCCGCAGAGATGGCGGCGTCCAACATCTCCATAGTTTTGGCCATGATTTCATCTTCGGTAGGCTGCTCGGCGGCGGGCTTGGCAGCTTCCTCGATCGCCCACGCCATCAGATTTTCCTGGGCGACGGTCATTGCTTCATTCATATCCACGTTGGTGATCTTCAAGGTGACTTCGGCAGTTTTGCCATCGGAAGCCTTGTCGGTGCTGACCACTTCAAAAGTGGCCCGCTTCAAAACCATTTTGACAATGTCCAAGTCCTCAGAAGAAAACTCGTCTTTGAGGGTCTGGATCTCCTCGGTTTTGGAGACATAGTTGGCCATGGCGTCAAAATCCATAGCTTTGAAGGACTCCATGCAGCCCAGGACAGCGTCACCAGGCTCGCCTTGTACTTTGCTTCCGCAGCCGGCCAGAGCCAAGCCAAACACCAGGACTACAGCCAAAAGGCCGGAAAGCATTTTTGTCTTTTTCATTGGGATAAACCTCCTCATTTGTTTCAGTGATACGCAACTCACTTTATCACAATATACCAAAAAAATAAATAAAACACAAGCAGAAAATTTGCTATTATTTGGATCCCCCATCCATTTGGCAACAATCCCGGACAACCACCGACGCGAGAAGGCAGCCTGCCGCTGGTGGGACAAAGGGGCTGCTCCCCGGGCTGTGCCGCCCGGCAGGGGAATCCGCCGCCACCTGTGCAGGCAGGGGCTGTTCGGTGGAAAAGACCACCCGCAGCCGGGGGACTCCCTGCTTTTTCAGCTCCCGGCGCAGGACCCGGGCCAGGGGACAGCCACACCCGGAGGTATCTGCGATGTCCCCCACCGTCAGTTTGGAGGGGTCTAGGCGGTTGCCGGTGCCCAGGCAGGCGATGAGGGGGATCCCCCTCTCCCAGCAGGCTTTGGCCAGGTGGAGCTTGGCAGTGACCGTGTCGATGGCGTCCACCACATAATCGGGCTTAAAATCAAAGAGGAAATTGCAGTTGTCCGGCAGGTAAAACTGGTCAGCGGCGAGGATCTCCGCCTCTGGGTGGATGGTGGAAAGCCGCTGCTTAGCAACTAGGCATTTTTTCTTCCCCAGCACGTCCCGGGTGGCGAAAAGCTGCCGGTTCAGGTTGGTTTCATCCACTGTGTCGTGGTCCACAAGGAGCAGGTGGCCGACGCCAGCCCGGCAGAGGGCCTCCGCTGCGCTGCCCCCCACGCCGCCTAAGCCCAGCACCGCAACCCTGGCGTCAGCCAGCCGGGAGAGGGCGCTTTCCCCTAAAATCAGCGCGGTGCGCGCTTGCCAATGGGACATACGATGATCCTCCTTTTCCTCAAAAAAACAAAAAAAATACCCCGCCGTACCGTTCCATCGCCTTTTAAAACCCGTCCGAAGACAGGTGGGTGAGCTCCCTCTGAGGTCATGCTCCCTTCGTCCGGCTGGGCCGGGAGGTCTGCAATCGGTCAGAGGAGAATGGCTCTCCCGAAAAGTAAGTGTTGGATTATAAAGCGGCGACAGTATCGTATACAGCAGGGATTTTTTTCACAGGTATTAGTCTTCGAATTCGAAGGTGTCTTTTAAGCGGTCCATAAAGATTTCAGCGACTTTGTTGAACTCATCCTCGTCCTCAATGGGCTCCAGATAGCTGTCTTCTTCTTCCCCAGCGGCTTTGAGGATTACCAGCTCGCCCATGTCGTCCAGAAGTTCTTCGGATTCCTCAAATACCGGGACCATGGCCAGGTAGTGGCCATCTTCGAAATCCATAGCGTCCAGCACCTCGAAGGAATGCTCCACGCCTTCTTCATCCACCAAAGTCAAAATGTCATTGCCAAACTCGTTCTGTTCCATAAATCCTCCCCATTCCACGCTGGGCGGGAATGATGCTTGTTAATTCAGCGCCCCGGGTTGAGGGGCTGCTCTTTTCATATCTCAGTTTAATGCATCCGGGGAAGGTTGTCAAGAACTTGTTGCGGCAGGAATTTTTGAATAAAATTTATAATAAAATGTGGAAAATAACTATTGACAAAATCTAATGGATGGGGTATTATATAGATGAAATAAGGGATAGATGGAAATCTAGAACGCAGAGAGAGGAGTGGTTCCGATGTACGAAGATACCCCAAAGCAGTCCCATACGGTCGGGGCCGCGCGGAACGCATAGATCGGTTGATTGTTGGGCCTGGAATATCCGCCCATGATGCAGTGGAATTTTTCTACAAGTACCGCTATACATGCTTCCCCAAAGCTTTTGCCGTATGCGTTGGAAACAGTTGAATCATCCAAAGTAAATATTTCAGGTGAGTCCAATGGAAGAATCAATTTCTGGTTCGAGTAAAATTTGATGCAAAGGTTGAGTCCAATGAAATAGCATCTGCCCTATTTATGTTCCTGCATTCTTAAGAAAAGGAATGAAGCAAACCGGTTGGTCGCCCCTCGAAAGTAGTAAAGAGGTAGGCCCGGGAAGCGTGCAATCTGAAAAAGGTGTGTTTCCCCGTGAATGGGAAAGGGACTTCAAATGATTTGGATTGTAGAAAGGCCTTTTTGTAGGATTGCCAAGGTGAAACATGAACAATATAAAGTAAAGGCTGCAATCAAGTTGGGTTGCAGCCTTTTTGATTTGCGCAAAATCCCTTTTCTTCCCCAAGGGATTGTGTTACAATGATTGCACGGCAGCTGGCCAATCTGGTTGTGCTGGGCGTGCTTCCAGCCTTGGGTTGGGCGGACAAGCTGGAAACGCCTCCAAAGGCGGCCAGGTCCCCGCACGAGGAATTTTGCCCTTTTTCTGGGGAAACATGGAAACTGCCGTCCCCGCAGCATATGAAACACCAAGAGGTGATCGATTGAAGACATTGAAAATCTTTCTCCCGCTCCTGATAGCTGGCGTGCTTCTGCTGGGGTGCAGCCAAGAGAAGGGGAACGACCCGGCATTTATACCCCCATCGGTGGAGAACAACCAGACGGTGGATGTGGATAAAATCCATCTGTTTCAGCTGGAGGAACCCAAATCCGGCGATACCATCGCCACCATTGAAACCACCCAAGGGGCCTTTGAAGTGGTCTTATACCCTCAGCGGGCCCCCAAGGCGGTGGAGAACTTCACTACCCATGTGACCGAGGGCTACTACAACGGCCTGAAAATTTTCCAGGTGGTGAGGAACAACCGCATCCAGACCGGCGACCCCAACAACGACGGCACCGGGGGGGACAGCATTTGGGGCGGCCCTTTTGAGGATGAATTCGGCTATGATCTGTGGCACTTTACTGGGGCGGTCTGTATGGTGTCCACCGGGGCGGACAGCAACCGGAGCCAGTTCTATGTGGTCTGTTCCGGCGAATTGCCCCAGGAGACCATCCGCCAGATGGAAGAGGCAAAATACCCGCAAAAGGTGATTGACGCCTATAAGGAAAAAGGCGGAGCCCCTTGGCATGACAGCAAGACCACCGTCTTCGGCCAGGTGGTCAGCGGGATGGATGTGGTGCAGAAAATCTGCAACCTCCCCCAGACGGAAAACGTCCCCCAAGAGGATGTCATTGTCACCAATATCACACTGCGCACCGTGGAATAGCCCGACCGGCCGCCGGAGCGGAAGCTCCCGGCCTTGTGGATAGAAGACTTTATTTGATGTGAGAGGAAGATTACCATTGATCCAGTTTGAATCGCCCAAAAAGGGCACTCCGATTGTCACCCTGAAGACCTCCCTGGGGGAGATTGAGCTGATGTTTTTCCCCCAGCAGGCCCCTAAAACCTGTGAAAACTTTTTGACCCATGTGAAAGAGGGCTACTACAATGGTCTGAAATTCCACCGTGTCATCCCGGATTTTATGATCCAGGGCGGTGACCCCACCGGCACTGGCCGCGGCGGACAGAGCATCTGGGGCCGCCCCTTCCCCGACGAGTTCTCCATGGATCTGTGGAATTTCCGCGGGGCCCTTTCCATGGCCAACAGCGGGCCCAACACCAACGGCAGCCAATTTTTTATCGTCCAGGCGCCGGTGGTCAGCGAGGACCTGCTGGGCCAGATGAAGCGGGCTGGCTTCCCGGAGGAGGTCATCGCCCAATATGAGCAGGTGGGCGGCACCCCGTGGCTGGACCGCAAGCACTCGGTGTTCGGTCAGGTGATCCGGGGCATGGATGTGGTGGATGCCATCGCCAATGTGGCTGCCGACGGCGGCAACATGCCCTTGGAGGATGTCAAAATCCTGGAAGCAGTCTATTCAGAAGCGGAATAGTTTTTTGGCGGGAGGGCGGCAGCTCTCCCGCCTTTGCTTGCTGAATTTTTAGAGGGGGAAACTCCCGCCGCGCATGAATCCCGCCCTCCCGGTCAAAGCTAAGGAAAAAGTGTAGAGAGGCGGGGAGGGGGTGGCACCTTCCAAAAAGCCCAGCCGGTGGGCCTACTTTGTTTCGTCGTTTACCTTGACCTTTCTGGTGCTGGGAGCTTTTACCGGCGTTATGGTGATCTATCTATTCACTGGAAACCCCGGTGAGGAGACTGCCCCAGAACAGGTGGGGGCTTCGGTTTATATTCCCCGGGAATCAGATGATCTGACGGTGTTTTCGGTGGTGGAGGCCGACCAGGACATTTTCCTGTTGGTGCATTACAATCCCACCCGGGGCAAAATTCCCATCCTCTCCCTGCCGCCCCAGCTTCTGGTGGAGGAACCCCCCTCTCCCAAGACGCTGCAGGAGGTGTATGAGGCCGGTGGGGTCGCAGCCACCCGCACGGCATTGGAGCGGCTGTTTGGGGTATCCATCGACCGCCATATGGTCATGGACCGGCAGGGATTCCTGGCGATTGCCGGGGCGTTCGGCCCGGTGGAGTACACCTTGGGGGAGGAGCTGTCCCTCTCCCCGGATGCGGGCGGCGTGGTGCTGAGCGCTGGCAGGCAGCGGCTGGATGGCTCCGCCCTCCTGCGGTTGATGGAGTACCAGGGGTATGACGGCGGGGAGCCCAGCCGGATAAAGGCCATCGCTGAATTGGCCGCAGCTGCGGTCAATCAGAAATTGGGACTGGTCAGCGGGGCCCAGGGGGAGGACTTGTTCCGCAAGGCGGTCAACCAGATGAAGACCGACCTCTCCTTTGTGGATTTTGATGCCCGCCTCTCTTCCGCCCGGATGATGGCGGAGCTAAAGGCATCCCCCGCCCAGGTGATCCCCACCGAGGGCCGGTACAACCAATCCCAGGATATGTTCGCCTTGAGCGAAGTGACCAAGAACATGGTAAAGGACCAGTTCCGGTAAGGGGCCTTGTTTGACCCTGTTTTCACCCTTTCAATCCCGATACCGCAAAAAACAGCGGTATCGGGATTGCTTTTTTTGAGGATTTTCAAAAGCGGCTGCATCCTCAAGACGGATATTTGACTTTCGGGGAAATTCCCGGTATCATGGTCACAATGGAATGCTTGAATAAAATTCGCAGAATGAAAGGAGATATTTTATGGAACTCTATCAAAAACGGTGGCAGAAAGCCCGGGAACTGATGGCCCAAAAAGGGATTGACGCCCTGCTGGTCACCCCTTCCACGGACCTTGCCTACATGACCGGCCACACTGGCCAGTCGATGGAGCGGATTGTCTGCTTTGCCTTGACTCAGGAGCGGGTATTCTTCCTGATGCCCTCTTTTGAGATGGACAACCTGAGCGAGGGGCTGCGCCAGTCGGTGGAGTGTATCGGCTGGAAAGACGGGGAGGACCCCCTTGCCATGCTGGCGGCTCTGCCGGGTATTAAAGGCCGGATCGCCGTGGGCCAGCGGATGTACGGCATCTGGCTGCTGGGCCTTCAGGAGCGCATCCCAGGGGCTCAATGGGTCAACGGGGATGTGATCCTCTCCACCCTGCGCCGGGTCAAGGATGCCCAGGAGCTGGAATACATGTTCCGGGCCCAGCACATGGCAGAAGCCGCGCTGGAGAAACTCTATGCCATCGGCCTGGAGGGCAAGACCGAACGGGAGGTGGCAAGCCTCCTCAGTGAACTGCGGCTGGCCGAAGGGTTGGAGTCAGTTCGGTCGGGCATTGTGGCATGCAGCGAGAACGCCGCCGCACCCCACCATGTCAACGGGGACCGGGTCATCTGCAAAGGGGATTCGGTGATGATGGACTTCGGGGGGCTGTACAAAGGCTACAGCGCCGACATGACCCGCACCTGTGTGGTGGGGAAAGCCCCCGAAGGGTTTGAGGAGATTTACGCCATCGTGCTCAAGGCCCATCTTGCGGTGGCTAAGGCCATCCGGCCCGGCGTGCCCGCCGAAGAGATTGACCGCACCGCCCGCAGGATCATCACCGACGCCGGTTATGGCGCGTATTTCACCCACCGGGTGGGCCATGGCATCGGGCTGGACGTCCACGAGGACCCCTACATGG
>ENA-ORUM01002000-ORUM01002000.1-human-gut-metagenome-genome-assembly--contig:-NODE-2000-length-13315-cov-5.745249_pt1 | contig 13315 bp, 7 predicted proteins | sample MGYA00242083_ERZ509217 | MGnify/ENA primary metagenome ERZ509217 (study PRJEB26280, sample SAMEA2338831) | human gut metagenome | biome: human gut; feature: human-associated habitat; material: faeces... | reverse complement strand
GATGCCGTCAGCCTTGTACTCGTAGTAGATGGGCAGGTTTGCCAGATGGGTCTTGAAGCGCCAGTCGGAAGAACCGTCCATGCCGGCGGAGGTGAAAGCACCATCAACGCCCAGCTCAGCCTTGCGGGCCTGAATGTCGTCGGCGACCTTCTTCAGGTCATCGAAGCCCTTGATGTCATCCTGGGTGTAGCCGGCGGCGGTCAGCAGCTCCTTGTTGTAGATGATGCCGTAGGTCTCGATGACGTAAGCGATGCTGGCAACGGCGTCGCCGTCCTTCAGTGCAAAGGAGTCGCTGGTCAGCTCACCGTACAGCTTGCTGTCGGAGAGGTCCAGGCAGTAATCTTTCCAGTTTGCCAGACCCACAGGGCCGTTGACCTGGAACAGGGTGGGAGCCTCGCTCTTCTCCATCTCGCTCATCAGGGTGGTCTCGTACTGGCCGGAAGCAGCGGTGACAACGGTCACAGGCACGCCGGTCTCCTTGGTGTACTCAGCGGCCAGATCCTGCCAATCCTGATCCTGCTCGGGCTTGAAGTTCAGGTAGTAGACCTTGCCGGCAGCTGCGGGAGCGGCAGAAGCTGCGGTAGAACCGGCGGTGGAAGCAGCGGTGCTGCTGGAGGAACCACCGCAGGCAGCCAGACCGAGGGCGGCAGCAGAAGCGCCGGCGACTTTCAGGAAATTACGACGAGAGATCATTTTTTTCATAATTGTTCTCCTTCTTCATCATGTGATATACACATTCCGCCTGGCAGCGGAAATGAGACGAAATAAATCAGACAGCCCTTACGCTCTCACCGACCTGCAGCTCAGGCTGGAGGGTGATCTTCTGGGCCGGGGCGCCATGCTCGATCTGCCGCACCAGCAGCTCGATGCTCTGGAGCGCGATCTGCTCGCCGGGCTGGACGATGGTGGTCATCACCGGCACACAGTAGCGGGACATCGAGATGCCGTCGAAGCCGATGACCGATACATCTTCCGGCACCCGGAACCCGGCGCTCACCAGCGCCCGGATGGCACCGAAAGCGATGACATCGCTCATGGCGAACAGGGCGGTGAACTCGGCCCGTCGGGCCAGCAGGCTGTTCATGGCGTGGTAGGCAGACTCGAAATCGTAGTTGGACAGGCCGTAGAGCCGGTCGTCGAAGGTGAGCCCGGCATCCTCCATGGCATCCTGTGCGCCAAGGCGGCGCATCCGACTGGGGTAACTGGTGGCCGGACCGCCGAGAACGGCTATCTTCCGGTGGCCCTGCGCGATGAGGTGGGAGACGGCGGTGCGGGCCGCAGCCCGGTCATCCACGCCCACCATCGAGAGGTTCGGGAAATCCAGTTCGTCGGAGACCAGCGTCGTCAGCACCGAGGGGACGGCGATGTTCGCAAAGCCCTGCTGGAAGTTCGCCACGCTGCCGCCGAGGAATATCATGCCTTTGGGCTTTATCTCCCGCAGGATCTTTTGGGCGGCGTCTATCTCGTTGGCATTCTCGTCCAGATAGGAGACGATGCCGCTGTACCCGTAGAGGGTCGCGGCCCGCTGCAGCTGAACGAGGAAGTCCGAGAAGAAGAGGTTCCGGGTACCCTTGACCACAAAGACGAGGCTGCGGGACTGCTGGATCTTCAGCTGCCGGGCGTTGGTGTTCGGCACGAAGCCCGACTCCCGCATCATCTGGAGCACCTTTTCCTTCGTTTCGGGACGCACATCCGGCCGGTCATTGATGACGCGGGAGATGGTGCTGACGGAACAGCCGCTCAGACGGGCAATATCTTTGATGGTCATGTTCGGCATCCCGGGAAGCACCTCTCTTTCGGTCGAAGTTCTGGTTTTTATTGAAATCGTGCGGGAACGATGTCGGGAACGGTTTCAGTGACTATAGTATGGCATAATTTGTGGAATAAATCAATAACCCTGAAACACTTTTGGCAAAATTGCATAACAAATCGACCCTCCTTTGTGCAGGTTGATTTGCCCGCAGAGCGAAAAGCAAATTGATTTCCGGCAATTCCCGGTACACATCAGAATCTCCCGGGACGACCGTACTCTTTTGTAACTTTTAGAGCAAAAAAGCGCGTTCTCATGCAGGATGGATACAAGCTGAACCGACGGGCCGGAGCAAAAATAAGCCGAAAAAATCCCGGTATCCCTGCCGCCGGAGCGGAAAGGATACCGGGAATGAGATCTCTGGGGTTTACTCGGCGCGCAGGGCTTTGACGGGGTTGCACTTGGCTGCGCCGCGGGCCGGGATGATGCCGGCCAGAATGGTGAGCAGGGTAGCCAGTGCCACGAGGAAGAGGGCTGCATCCACGGGCAGGGAGGCAACGAGGGTCGAAGTGCCGGAGACTTTCTGGATGATGATGTTTCCGGGGATGAGCAGGATCTCGCTGAGGACGATACCCATGATGCCCGAGCAGAGGCCGATGATGAAGGTCTCTGCGTTGAACACCTCGGAGACGTTCCGCTTGGAAGCGCCGATGGCGCGCAGGATGCCGATCTCCTTCCGGCGCTCGAGGACGCTGATATAGGTGATGACGCCGATCATGATGGAGGAGACGACCAGCGAGATGGAGACGAAGGCCACCATCATGCTGCTTATCATGTCCACGATCTCGGTCACGCTGGTCATCAGGGTACCCACGAGGTCGGTGTACTGCACCATCTTTTCGTCTTCACCCTTTGCAGACATCCCGGCGTTGTAGGCATCCAGCTTTTCCAGGATGGAGGCCTTGCTGGCGAAGTCCTTCGGATAGATCTTGATCTGGCTGGGGGAGGCCTCGTCCGCGTAGCCGAAGGCCGTCAGGTTGGCCTCATAGGTGGCGGAAGAGGAGCGGAGGGTGGAGCGCATCAGCTCGGTCAGCTCGGAGGCGGTCATGTTGAGCTGGATGGCCTTCTTGAAAGCCGACGCGTCGATCTTGATGGCGTTCTCCATCTGGCTGCTCAGCTTGCCGATGTTCTGCTGGATGGCCGTCTTGAGCTGGGACTGTATCTGGTCCTGGAAGGTGACGATGCCCTTCTGGATGGCAGCGTCCAGCTGGCTTTTCAGCACCTCTGTGATTTGGTCGGAGTAGGTCTCCATCACGGTCTGGATGGTGGTCTGCAGAGCGCTCGAGAGCTGCCCCTGCAGCTTGTCCGGGTCAACGAGGTCTTTCATGGACTCGGCCATCAGCTTCTGGAACTGCTCCGACTTGAGGTAGGCAGAAAAGCTCCACTTCTTGAAGTTGAGGATGCCGTTGCCGATGATATATTTCTTATAGTCCTTGAACACCTTCTGCACGAGGTTCTGCAGAGCCTCCGGCGAGACGGAGAGGTCCAGCTCTGCAAAGGCGTCGCTGAGGTCGATGTCGGGCAGCTCGTCGATGTCGAGGGAGAGATCCGAGAAGTCGATGAGGCTGCTCAAATCGAAACTGCCGCTGCTGAGGTCGAAGGCACCGTTCAAATCGAAGTCGAGGGCGTTGGCATCAAAAGAGAAGGCATTCTTGAGGGCGTCGGTGTCGATGGAGAAGAGGCTGGTCAAATCGAAGTCGCGGAGGCTCTCAGCCTTGCCGAAGCTCTCGCCGGTGAGGACGTTGGTGGCGGGGTCGGCCATCTGCTGCTTCACGATGTCGCTGTCGGCAGCGTCCTTCATGACCTTCTCGGTCAGGGAGGCGGGGTAGGCGATGCCGGAGGTGAGCATGGAAGCGGAGGCGGTGTAGTCCGGCTGGACGATGCCCACGATGGTGATGTCCTCGCCGTTCTCCACCAGCTGCTTCATATAGTCCTTGTCGTCGGCCTTGCTCTTCCAGATGCCATAGGTGTCGTCGTAGACGTAGGTGTCGGCGCTGTTCACCAGCTTGAACTTCAGGCCCATCAGCTCGTCGTAGCTGTAGGTGCGGAAATCGCTGGGAACATCGACGTTCTGGTTCTGGGCAAACTGCTGTATCATCTTGTCCAGCTCGGCGGAGTCCCGCAGACCCATGGAGTAGAGGGCGTAGTCGGTCACAGTGCCGTATTTGCTCAGCACGGCGACACATTCGGTGGGCTTTTCGGGCCAGCGGCCGGCCTTGACTTCGTACTGGGACTTATAAAGGTCGCTGTTGGCGGGCAGCTGATAGAAAACGCTGGTGTTGCTGCCCACGCTGTTCATCAGGCTGCTGGTGACGGAGGTGGAGCCGGAACTCGAGCTTCCCAGACCCAGCATCGAGAGGGTGGAGTCCGGGTTGACCTGATGCACACTGCCGTCGGCGTCCTGCCGGTAGATCTGGGGCGAGACGCTGTAGGAATACTCGATGGAGGTGGCGTCATCCGCAATGGTGGACTCGTCGCTGTCGAGATATTTCTTTAAGGAAGTGAGGTCGTTGGACGTCAGGCCCGACACCATCTTGGTGATGAGTTGGCGGACCGAGACCATTCCCTCCGCGCCGCCGGAGGTGTCCTTTTTGCCGTCCTCGTCGGTGGGCAGGCCGGTGGCTGTGGTGCCGCCGCTGCTGCCCGAGGACAGAAAGCTCGTGATGTCCACGCCGCTGCTCAGGATCTGCAGCGGGTATTCGCTCAGGGTGGAGCGCTCCATGTCGGCGATATAGGCGTTGACGCCGGTGGACAGCGAGATGATGAGGGCGATGCCGATGATGCCGATGCTGCCCGCGAAGGCTGTGAGCAGGGTGCGGGCCTTTTTGGTGCGCAGGTTGTTGAAGCTCAGGGCCAGCGAGGTGAGCCACGACATGGACGAACGGCCCATGTTCTTATGGATGGGAGGGGCAAGCTTTGTGTCGTCCGGCTCGAAGGGGCGGGTATCGTCGGTGACAGCGCCGTCCCGCAGACGGACGATGCGGTTGGCATACTGCTCCGCCAGTTCGGGGTTGTGGGTGACCATGACTACGAGGCGGTCTTTTGCCACATCCTTCAGCAGCTCCATGACCTGGATGCTCGTCTCGCTGTCCAGTGCGCCGGTGGGCTCGTCGGCCAGCAGGATGTCGGGATTGTTGACGAGGGCGCGGGCGATGGCCACGCGCTGCATCTGGCCGCCCGACATCTCGGTGGGGCGCTTGTGGAGCTGGTCCCCCAGGCCCACCTGCCGCAGCGCCTCGGCGGCACGGCGGCGGCGCTCAGCGCCCGACACGCCCGAGATGGTCAGGGCCAGTTCGACGTTGGCGAGGACGGTCTGGTGGGGGATGAGGTTATAGCTCTGGAACACGAAGCCGACGGTGTGGTTGCGGTAGGAGTCCCAGTCCCGGTCGGTGTAGCGGCGGGTGGAGATGCCGTTGATGATGAGCTCGCCGCTGTCGTAGCGGTCGAGGCCGCCGATGATGTTGAGCAGCGTGGTCTTGCCCGAGCCGCTGGGGCCGAGGATGGCGACAAATTCGCTGTCGCGCAGGTTGAGGCTGACCCCGTTGAGCGCTGCCTGCGTCAGATCGCCGGTGGTGTATTTCTTTTCGATATTGATAAGCTGAAGCATTGGCCTGCCTTTCCGGCAGCAGAACGGGGAAGTGTCTGCTGGCCTATTCCGCCCGGCGTTTGTGGACGGAGAGGGAAACATGGTATCTGCTTGATTTTATCAGAAGAATATGAACAATTTATGTCGTAGCGGGTGCCAAGTTCTGTGTTTTCTGCCGAAGGATGGAAAAGCGCTGCATCCTGCGCGGAAAAGCGTCCCAAATCAGGAGGATGCGGCAGATGTGTCTTGATTTTTGGAGCGGTTGATGGTATTCTTGAGACAGTATCCATGTTAATATTTTCAGTGTTCCAAATTTCGACGAAAACTGACGCAAATTTGTCGTTGCAACTCCTTTCGACGCTCCATACTCTTTTATACAAGATAGTATGAAGCAGTTTGTCCGGCATAAGTGGAAGGGCCGGACAGATGGGGCAAGGAGGATGCAGAATGAAACAGGATGTCCCGTTGGTGAGGAGATTTTCGACGCTGGAACCGTATCAGGAGGCGTATACCCTTGCCTGTTCTCTGGAGACGGAGGGACAGGGCTGCTGGCTGACCGTGAGCCGGACAAAGGCTCCGGACGACCCGGCAGACACGGCCCGTACATGGGTCCCGGCCCCGGAAGAGGAGTGCGGACGGCTGCTGCAGTTTTTGTATGAGAATTCGGTCCAGCCGGAGCTGTGGCAGGATGTTATTTCCTGCTGGTATCCGCAGGCGAAGCAGGCAGAACACCTGCAGGAAGGGAGGCGCGTCGTGTGAGCTATGAGGAACAGAACGTCATATGGCGCGTAGCGCTGGCCAGCTATGACCCCAGAGAGATGCGGGTATGGACGCGCTATCTCGAGGAGCGCAACCCGGCCATCCGCTGCACGGGCTACCGCAGCAGCCGGCCGCTGCTGGAACGGCTCGAGCAGGGCGATGTGGACGTTCTGGTGCTGGGCGGCAGGCTGGAGGACATGGACAGCATCCGGTTCCTGCCCAGGATACGCGGCCTTGCCCGCAAGCCTCTGGTGCTTCTGCGGGACGACGGACGCAACGAGAAGTCGGCAGTGGAGAGCCTGAGTCAGGAGGATGCATGCTACCTCATCCGTCAGGCCACACTGGAAGATATGCTGCAGGAGCTGCGCGCCCCGGCCCACCGCCCGGCGGAGAGCCTGGAAAAACGCTGCGAGCGCATCTATCGCAGCTGGGGCGTGAGCACCTGCGACGCCAACAAGCGCTACCTGACCGGTGCGCTTCGGGTGATGATGGGCTCCGACCACCGTCTGGCCATCCGCAAGGAGATATTAGGGCCGGTGGCGGAGGAATACGGTCTCACCGTTGCGGCTGTGGACAGCGCCCTCCGGCGGCTGCTGGAGACGCTGGACGAGACCGGTACCCAGACATGGCGGGATTTTCGAAAAGAGTATGGCTTAGAGCGCAGGAAGGTGACCATCGGCCGCCTGCTTTATGCGCTGGAAAGTAGACTGAGTCAGCAGTGAGGTGCTGACCACACGACGCGGAGGTAGAGCAGAATGCGCAGGCGAAACGATGGAGCAGGAGCCTCCCCTCAGGAGGAGTTTGGGGATGTGTGCTTCCATGCCCTTGGCATCATCGACCAGAACCGGGAGTATCTGCAGATGCATCTGCTGGCGTCGGCCGACCTGCCCACCCGGCAGGCACTTTCAGACATCCAGATAGAGTCTGCCCGGCTGGACCGCACGGTACGCAATGCCATAACATTTTATCAGCTGGAAAATGAAGAGCTGAGCGAGCTGCAGCCTCTGGACCTGTGCGGTCTGCTGGAAAAGGCGGGGCGTCTGGCCCCGGACATCCAGCGGTCGCTGGAAATAACGCTCACGGCGGAGAGCGGGGGCATCAAGCACTGCGCCGTCATGGGCGTCCCCGATGAGGCCGAACAGCTGCTGCTCCACCTCATCTCCAACGCGCTGCGGGCCTGCGATGCAGGCGGCAGGGTGTGGGTGAGCCTGAAACAGAAAAAGACGGGCGTCGCGCTCCGGGTAGAGGACGACGGCTGCGGCCTGATGGAGGAAGACCCCATCGAGAACAACCGCCGCTTCCTCAGCGGCGCAAAGCTGGGCCTCCGCATCTGCAAGCTCATCTGCCGCCGTGCAGGCTGGAAGCTGACGCTGACGGCCCGGCCGGGCGGCGGCACCCGGGCGCAGGTGGTGTTCCCGCTGGCCTCCTGCGAGGACATCCCGCCGGAAATGGAACTCCACTCCGACGAGGAGAACGACATCCGCGCAGCGCGGTTCGCAAGCCGGGCGGCACAGGAGCTCCTTCTGCTGCGGAGATATTGAACGAGACAAAAAGGCATCTGCAATGCGGCCGGGACGGCGCAGCGCAGGTGCCTTTGCTTTGTGTGCGGGACAGGGAAGAGAGCAGAAAAATTGACAGACGGTAAAGAATCTTAGCAGAAACAGCCCGAAACTCACAGAAAAGTTTGCGAAATTAACAAAATGTTTAACTTTGAAAGGTGATTTTACTGTTTTTAAGGTGTAAAATAATCCCGAATGATTGATTGTCAGCCGGATTTGGTTTATAATACGCATGTATGCGAGTCTGAGATTTGATTCGTTAGCAAACAACTTCTGCCCGGGCCGGAGAGTCCTGTGTGCAGAGGGAGAGTGCATTGTCCTTCAGGAGGAAAAACAACTGTGAGAGTAGGTCTTGACATCGGCAGCACTACCATCAAATGCGTGGTGCTGGATGAAAACGATACCCTTTTATATTCGACGTATGAGCGCCACTACAGCCACATTCTGGAAAAGGCGCAGGAGCTGCTGCGCCGCATCGACGCAGAGCAGCTGCATGGCCGGAAAGCGCTGCTCAGCATCTCCGGCTCCGCCGGCATGGGCCTGGCCGACAGCTGCGGCGTGCCTTTCGTGCAGGAGGTGTTCTCCACCCGCGTGGCGGTCAAAAAGTTCGTCCCTGCGACGGACTGTGTCATCGAGCTGGGCGGTGAGGATGCAAAGATCCTGTTCCTGACCAACGGCACCGAAGTCCGGATGAACGGCAGCTGCGCCGGCGGCACGGGCGCTTTCATCGACCAGATGGCGACGCTGCTCAAGATGGGTGCCGATGAGATGAACAAGGCGGCCGAGCAGGCCACCCGTACATACACCATCGCATCCCGCTGCGGCGTTTTCGCCAAGAGCGACGTGCAGCCCCTCATCAATCAGGGCGCAAAGACCGAGGACATCGCGGCCAGCATCTACAAGGCCGTGGTCAACCAGACCATCGCCGGTCTGGCACAGGGACGCCCCATCCAGGGCAATATCCTCTATCTGGGCGGTCCGCTGACCTTCAGCACCGTGCTGCGCAAGAGCTTCGACGAGGCATTGGGCGTCACCGGCACCTGCCCCGAGAACAGCCTGCTCTACGTCGCGCTGGGCGCTGCCCTCTACGCCGACAAGGAGTTCGTCCTCTCGGACGTGGCCGCTGCGCTGGATGAGTATGCCGCCACGGCGACCTACGCCAGCGAGCCGCCCCTTTTCGCCAGCAAGGAAGAGTACGAGGCATTCCATGCCCGCCATATGTCCCACAGCGTGCCGCGGGTGGCGTTCGGCGCCCAGTGCGGCCCGGTGCATATCGGCATCGACTCCGGCTCCACCACCGTCAAGCTGGTGGTCGTGGACGAGCAGAGCCAGATCCTCTACACCAACTATCAGCCGAACCTCGGCAACCCGCTGCCCCTTATCCGGCAGCAGCTGCTGAAGATCTATAAAGAGCACCCCGGCCTCAAGGTGGCCAGCGTGACCACCACCGGCTACGGCGAAGAGCTGGTCAAGAACGCCTTCCGCTGCGACTTCGGCCTTGTGGAGACCGTGGCCCACTTCACGGCAGCAAAATACTTCATGCCGGACGTGGACTTCATCATCGACATCGGCGGTCAGGATATGAAGTGCTTCAAGATCGAGGATGGGGCCATCAGCAACATCTTCCTGAACGAAGCCTGCTCTTCCGGCTGCGGCAGCTTTTTGCAGACCTTCGCGCAGGCACTGGGCTACGACGTCAAGGAGTTCGCAGCCCTCGGCCTCTTCGCCGACCGCCCCGTGGACCTGGGCAGCCGCTGCACCGTCTTTATGAACAGCTCGGTCAAGCAGGCCCAGAAGGACGGCGCGTCCATCGAGAATATCTCGGCGGGCCTGTCCATCAGCGTCGTCAAGAACGCGCTGTACAAGGTCATCCGTGCGTCCAGCCCCGAAGAGCTGGGCCGGAAGATCGTCGTGCAGGGCGGTACGTTCTACAATGAGGCCGTCCTCCGCGCCTTCGAGAAGGAGATGGGCGTCGAGGTCATCCGCCCCGACATTGCCGGTCTGATGGGCGCTTACGGTGCGGCCCTCTTCGGTCTGCGCCAGTGCCGCAAGAACGGCCAGACCACCTCCGCCATGATGAGCGAGGAAGAGCTGGAGAGCTTCGACCAGAAAGTCGTCAGCGTCAAGTGCGGCGGCTGCGGCAACCACTGCCAGCTCACCGTCAACACCTTTGCCGATGGCCGCAAGTTCATTTCCGGCAACCGCTGCGACAAGCCCGTCACCGGCAAGAGCGAGGACAACAGCCTCAACCTCTACGCCTACAAGCAGCAGCTTCTGGCCGGCTATAAGCCCGTGGCCGGTAAGCGCGGCTCCATCGGCATCCCGCTCTGCCTGAATATGTACGAGCTGCTGCCGTTCTGGCACGCCTTCTGGACAAAGCTGGGCTTTGCCGTCCACACCAGCCCGGTGTCCAGCCGCGGCCTCTATCTGGCCGGTCAGGCTACCATCCCCAGCGACACCGCCTGCTTCCCGGCCAAGCTCAGCCATGGCCACATCAAGGCCCTGACCCAGATGCATCTGGACGCCATCTTCTACCCCTGCCTGACCTACAACATCGACGAGGGTCTGGGCGACAACCACTACAACTGCCCCGTCGTGGCCTACTATCCCGAAGTCCTCGCCGGCAACTGCCCCGAGCTGGAAGGCCAGAAGTTCATTTACGACTACGTCGGCATCCACCGTCCGAAGGATTTCGTCCACAAGATGGCGAAGGACGTGCTGCCCAAGTATTTCGGCGGCATCTCCGAGAAGGAAGTGCAGGAGGCTGCCAACGCTGCCTATGCCGAGTATGAGGCCCACATGGCACAGATCCGGGTCAAGGGCAGCGAGATCATGGATGAGGCCCGCCGTCAGGGCAGGCGGATCATCGTGCTGGCCGGACGCCCCTACCATGTGGACCCGGAGATCAACCACGGCATCGACCACCTCATCACCCGCCACGGCGCGGCGGTGGTCACCGAGGACAGCATCTCCAACCGGGTGGAGAAGTTCCCCACCAGCGTGCTGAATCAGTGGACTTACCACAGCCGTCTGTATGCCGCCGCCAAGTACTGCACCACCCAGAACGATATGGACCTGGTGCAGCTGGTGTCCTTCGGCTGCGGCGTGGATGCCATCACCACCGATGAGACCCGTGAGATCCTGCAGGAGGGTGGCAAGCTCTATACCCAGCTGAAAATTGACGAGATCACAAACCTGGGTGCTGTCAATATCCGCCTGCGCAGCCTGTTCGCCGCGCTGGATGAGCGAGACGAAGATAAGAAGTAACATAGGAGGAACCTATGGAATACAATTACCCCAAATTCACCCCGGAGATGAAGAAAACTCACACCATCCTCATCCCCAACATGGCCATCACCCAGTTCCGCCTGCTGGAATACGCCCTGCGCTACGACGGCTACAAGTGCGAGATCCTTGGCAACTGCGGCAGCGCTGTGGCACAGCTGGGCCTGAAATATGTCCACAACGATACCTGCTATCCGGCACTGCTGGTCATTGGCCAGTTCCTCGATGCGCTGAACAGCGGCAAGTACGACCTCGAGCACACGGCCCTGCTCATCACCCAGACGGGCGGCGGCTGTCGTGCCTCCAATTACATCCACCTGCTCCGCAAGGCGCTGGTCAAGGCAGGCTATCCGAACATCCCGGTGGCCAGCCTGAACTTCTCGGGCCTCGAGAAGGACAGCGGCTTCCAGATGACTCTGCCTCTGGCCCGCCGGGCCATCGCCAGCGTGTTCTACGGCGATATGCTCTGCGCCCTGCGCAATCAGGTCGCTCCGTATGAGAACGAGAAGGGCGCTGCCGATAAGATGGTAGACCTCTGGGTCGAGCGTCTGGGCCGTGTGCTGCTGGCGGGCAAGGGCTTCACCTCCCGTGAGATGAAGCACACCTTCCCCCTCATCGCAAGGGACTTCAAATCCATTCCCGTCACCCGTGTGCCGAAGGTCAAAGTCGGCGTCGTAGGCGAAATTTACGTCAAGTACAGCCCGCTGGGCAACAACGACCTGCAGAAGTTCCTCGAGAGCCAGGACTGCGAGGTCAACTTCCCGGGTCTGATGGGCTTCGTGCAGTACTGCATCTTCAACATGGGCGAGGACCATGTCCTCTACGGCGGCAAGCTGGCCATGAAGATGGGTACCGACCAGCTGCTCAACTGGCTGGACAGCGTGGAGCGCTCCATGCTCAAGGCCGAGGCCGACGCCGGGTTCTACGCCCCCGGCCCCTTCAAGGAGCTGGTGGAAAAGCCCGAGGGCATCATCTCGCTGGGTGCCAAGATGGGCGAGGGCTGGCTGCTGACGGCTGAGATGATCGAGCTGGTACAGGGCGGTTACGGCAACATCGTCTGCGCACAGCCTTTTGGCTGCCTGCCGAACCACATCGTGGGCAAGGGCATGGTAAACAAGATCCGCGCGATGTACCCCAGCGCCAACATCACCCCCATCGACTACGACCCCAGCGCCACCAGAGTCAATCAGGAGAACCGCATCAAACTGATGCTGGCCGTAGCAAAGGAGCGTCTGAACGCCCCTGCCGAGGCGAAGCCCCTGACCGCCGAGGAGATCGCGGGCGGTGCGCCCAGCCTGTCCCACGTCTGAGAAACTACAGAAGAAACAAAGAAGCCGCACGGTACAGCTTTTCGCTGTACTGTGCGGCTTTTCTTATGCGCCGGAGCGCTTATTTCTTGTGATACTTGCGGTCTTCCTGCTCATAGGCGGGCTCGCAGGTGAGGTACATCCCCAGACGCTTGATGGTGTCCGTATCCACGCTGGACAGGATGACCGTGGAGTGCATGTCGCAGCCCTTGAGCTTGGAGAGCTGCTGCAGAGCGACAGCAGCCGTCTCATTCTCGGCGGCAGAGCTGGACAGCGCGATCAGGATCTCATCGGTGTGCAGGCGGGGATTCCGGCTGCCGAGGTAGTTGGTCTTGAGGGTCTGGATGGGCTCGATGGCGCGGGCGGAGACCAGGTCGATCTCATGGTCGATGCCGGCCAGCTTCTTGAGGGCGTTGAGCAGGGCAGAAGAGGCTGCGCCCAGCAGGGGACCGTTCTTGCCGGTGACGACGGTGCCGTCCGGCAGCTCGATGGCGGCAGCGGGTGCGCCGCCGGTGCGCTCGGCCGCGGCGTGAGCCTGCTTTTCCACGGCACGGTCGCCGACAGCCAGACCGGCCTGATTCAGCAGCAGCTCCAGCTTGAAGATCTCACTGTCCACGTTCTTGCCGGTCTTGTGGTCGCAGAGAGCCTTGAAGTAGCGGCGGATGATCTCGTTGCGGGAGGCCTCGCGGCAGGCTTCGTCGTCCACGATGCAGTTGCCGGCCATGTTCACGCCCATGTCCGTGGGGGACTTGTAGGGGCTCTTGCCCGCGATGAGCTCGAACATCGCGTTGACCACCGGGAAGATCTCGATGTCGCGGTTGTAGTTGACGGTGGTGACGCCGTAGGCCTCCAGATGGAAGGGGTCGATCATGTTCACGTCGTTCAGGTCGGCGGTAGCGGCCTCGTAGGCGAGGTTGACCGGGTGCTTGAGGGGCAGGTTCCAGATGGGGAAGGTCTCGAACTTGGCATAACCGGCCTTGACGCCCCGCTTGTGCTCGTGGTAGAGCTG
>ENA-ORUM01001999-ORUM01001999.1-human-gut-metagenome-genome-assembly--contig:-NODE-1999-length-13323-cov-2.441061_pt1 | contig 13323 bp, 9 predicted proteins | sample MGYA00242083_ERZ509217 | MGnify/ENA primary metagenome ERZ509217 (study PRJEB26280, sample SAMEA2338831) | human gut metagenome | biome: human gut; feature: human-associated habitat; material: faeces... | reverse complement strand
CTCTGCCGGCAACATATCTTTCATGCCTGTGACTGGTTTTTTCTTTAATGCCATAGCACTTCTCCTTTTCGTTCTATCTTTTCATTACTATAATCTCTTGATTTCGTAATGTTCTTCAACTAAAAATATACCTTAATCACGAGTCTTATATAATAAGTCAACTCCTTCTTTAAGGGTTTCCGTTATCGTCTGTTGATGCTTCTCAGAATAGTCCCTAAGTTTCTGATGTTCCTCCGCAGACATTCGGATTGTCACAATTTTATCTTTGATCACGTCTGACTTCGGACGTCCCATCTTAGCCATAGGCCTTCTCCTTTCTCTCACCTATACTATTATACTTTCGTAATACGAAATGTCAACTACTTTTGATTCTGTTTATTTTTGTTCTAATTGAATTACCTTTTTCGAGATGATATACTTTATTTGGATTAAAAAATCTGAATCTACGTTAATTTATTGCGTATTTAAAAACAGCTAAATTTTATGAAAGGAAACAAAAGACATGAATAATGACAGAAATACAAACTGTACAGATGTCGCGATTAAAAATGACAAAAAATCCATGCAAAAGCATTTAATTTATAGTCTTATATGCATTGCAATTGCATTAATCTCTTTTTTTGCAATCTCAAAATGGGCAACTTCTGCTGATACATACAGTAGGATTATTAATACTTTGAATGAATTGCAGAAAAAGGCTTTAGAGCTTACAGGTACTGCAACAGCACTTGCAACCGGAGCAGCTGCAATACCAGGAGATGCAACAACTCCTATTGCGAATAAGCTTGCTGATGTTGCAGGCTATATGGTGATCGTTTATGCTGTGATCATTATTGAGAAATATTTACTAACCATCACAGGATACATTGCCTTTAAAATCTTATTTCCTATCGGATGTATTCTGATGGCAACCGGTAATTTTATGAAAGCCGGATGGAAGGAATTCATTTACAGAATCGGGATCAAAAGTATCATTCTTGGAATCCTTCTCTGGGGACTGGTTCCTACCAGCGTCTGGATGACGAATAAGGTGAACGAAACTTATGCAAAATCCTACGATATGGATTTTACATTAGAAGATACTGAAAAATTATTGGATAAAGATAATGACTCTGCCTCTGCTGCCAACAGTAACAAAACAAATGATATTGAAAACAATAATACACCTTCTTCTATCACCGACTTTATCAACAACTTAAAAGACAAGGTAAGTGATGCTGTCGATACCGTCGGCACAGCTGCCTCAGAAAAAATCGATGCTATTGAGAAGGGCTTGAACAAGATCTTAGAAGGCGTGGCTGTAATGATTGTGACAACCTGCGCAATCCCAGTTCTTGTAATGCTGACTTTTGTATGGATCTTAAAGAGCATAACGGGATTAAAACTTCCAAACATTACACAGCAGTCAATACCGAAGGTTTCTGAGATGAAGCGGAAAAAGAAAGCTGAGATCGATGGTTAGGAGGGGGCTTGAAATTTTTCCTGTTCATCAACTAGAATACAACGAAAGGACGGTCCATCTCCCGGTGGAACCGTCCTTTTGTTACTTTTTTCAGCTATATTTTCACTTTTAATCCTTCTCAAAAAGTGCTTTTTTTCGTTCTATCATCTCATCGATACGGTCAATATACTCTGTAATATTCTTCACATTTTCTACACGGATCAGATTTGTTTCTTTGCCACTGCTTGTCTTGATCTTCTCCGGCAAAACAAGCTTTGTCGTAGATCCGGCGCCGCAGGCAATAATTGTCTGGCGTTCTTCCATAATCAAAATGTTATACACCCCAGCCTTGTCCTGCTCTGCATATCCAACATTCTCGAAGTTTCCGGCAATGTTCTTCTGGCGATACAGGTAATATGGCACAAGTCCCATGCGTTCTGCTGACGCTGCTGCCGCCTCGACCATCTGTGTGATCTCAGTCCCCGGATCCATCGTTCTTCCTTCCTGACCGAACTTCGCCGCACGTTTGATCGCGAGTGCATGTACTGTCAGGCTATCTGGATGAAGCTTCTCGATCTTCTCAAGTGTATCCTGCATATCTGCCGCATCTTCTCCCGGAAGTCCGGCGATCAGATCCATATTAATATTATCGAATCCAAGCTCACGTGCGAGGTGGAAGATTTGTTCTACATCTTCTACCGTATGTTTTCTTCCGACAAGATCCAGTGTCTTCTGCTGCATTGTCTGTGGGTTGACAGAGATGCGGGTTACAGGATATTTGCGGATCACTTCGAGTTTTTCTCGTGTGATACTATCCGGTCTTCCGGCTTCAACTGTAAACTCAAGCACATGCTCCAGGTCAAAATTCTCCCAGATCGTTCCAAGCAAACGGTCAAGCTGATCAGCTTCAAGTGTTGTCGGTGTTCCTCCGCCGATATATACGGTATCCAGCGTCTTTCCCTGCATCAGCTTTGCTGTAGCTTTCAATTCTTTGATCATCGCATCAAGGTAACGATCGACCTGATCTTTCCACTCAGCGATTGGTGAAGAGCTGAATGAGCAGTAGGAGCAGATGCTTGGACAGAATGGAATTCCTGCATACAGGCTATAGCCATTTTTACAGTCCAGCTGATCAAGAAGTGCCTTTTCACGGCATGCAATCTCATACGCAATCTGTGCTTTTTTATCGCCAACACAATATTGTTCTTTTAGAAATCCAAAGATTTCTTCTTTTGTCATTCCCTGCTCAATTTTCTGCATTACAAGTTTTGTCGGACGGACTCCTGTCAGCATTCCCCAGGCAAGTTCCTGTCCTGTCTGCTTTGAGAGAAACTGATAAACTTTCTTCGTTACATCGCGTTTCTCTTCCTGCACATCTTCTGTCTGCACGCATTCTTCCGGTGCAAGGGAAAAGCAAGTCCCTTCCGGCAAATGTATCTTCACCAGTGGTTATTGCTTCTCATCTACTGTCTGCACGATATCCTCTTTTGGATAAAATGCTTTTGTGACATGGTATACGTTATAAGTAAATTTGTTCTTCTTACTTTCTATCTTTATCATATGAATGGATTATGCTCCTTCTCAAACTGAACTGATGTCTCTTCCATATGTCCCGGATAGATCTTTGTATCATCCGGAAGTGTCATGATCTTCTCCTGCACAGAGCGGACCAGCTGGCTGCTGCTTCCTGTCGGTAGGTCTGTTCTTCCGATGGAAGCACAGAACAGCGTATCTCCACTGAACAATCTATGTTCTTTTGGTAGGTAATAACAGCATCCTCCTACGGTATGTCCCGGTGTATGAAGTACATCAACTTCAATTCCTGCGCATTCGATCACCTGACCGTCTCTTACAGGCTGTGCTCCGTGGAATGCGTATTTCGGTCCGTACATACAAGAAACATTCAGGCGGTCATCCTCGATCACCGGAAGTTCGTCTTCTCCTGCATAAACCGGCACAGGAAAGGCTTTGAGGAAATCATCAATTCCCATAATGTGGTCGAAATGCCCATGTGTCAGAAACAATGCTTTCATTTCTAGTCCATTGTTTTTGATATAATTGACATATTCCTGCGGACATTCTGCCATATCCACTGCAAAACATTCCTTCGTCTCTTCATTGATTACAATATAGCAATTCGTTCCAATTGACCCCAGTACAATACTTTCAACCTTCATTCGTTTTCCTCCATCAGCCTGTTGTTCTCTCAATATCAATTACATTTTCAATCTGTCTGAGCTTTCCGATCACACGGTTCAATTCTTCTCTTCCGTGTACAACAAATCCCATCTCCATTGTCGCCGTACCCTTCTTGCTCGTCCGGGTATTCATGGACTTCACGTCAATCTTCTCTTCGGTAAATACCTTTGATACATCCAGCAGAAGTCCTCTTCTGTCGTCTGCAAATATCTTCAGTTCTGCAAGATACTGACCGCCTTCTTCGAGATCATTATCCTCCCATTCTGCTGTAATCAGACGGGATCTCCCCACATCAGAAAGATTGATGATATTGATACAATCTGTTCTGTGGATCGACATTCCGCGCCCTCTTGTTACAAAACCGACAATCTCATCTCCCGGCACCGGATTACAGCACTTTGAGAAGCGTACTGCCATATCATTGATTCCCTTAACTACGATTCCGCTCTTTGACTTGGCAATGTGTACTCTCTGTTTATTCGCTTCTGAGATCTTCTCCAAAATATTCTCATCCGTGATCTCTTTCTTATGCTCTTTCTCGTACTCTTCCAGCAGGCGGTTCACAACCTGACCTTCTTTCAGTCCGCCATGTCCGATTGCTGCAAGTACTGCATCCCAGTCACGGAATCCGTACTTTTTCTGAACGATCTGCTGATACTTCGGCTTGATGATATCCGGCAGATTAATCCCCTTGCTCTTACAGTAGGCACTGATCAGATCCTTTCCGCGGATAATATTATCTTCTTTGTATTCCTTCTTAAACCATGAATTAATCTTGCTCTTTGCCTGTGTGCTCTTGACGATATTCAGCCAGTCACGGCTCGGTCCCTTGGAATTCTGAGATGTAAGGATCTCGATTCGGTCTCCGTTCTGAATCTTATAATCAATGTTCACAAGCTTGCCATTCACTCTGGCGCCAACCATCTTATTGCCGACTGCACTGTGGATCGCATAGGCGAAGTCAACCGGCGTGGAGCCGTTTGGAAGATTCTTCACATCCCCGTTCGGTGTGAAGCAATATACATCTTCCTGGAACAGATCCAGGTCACCTTTCAGCAGGCTTAAGAACTCACGGTTATCAGACATGTCTCTCTGCCATTCCAGGATCTGACGCAGCCAGTTCAGCTTCTCTTCCTGTGTGTTCAGTCCTTTCGTGTTGCTTCCGCCTGTCTCTTTATATTTCCAGTGGGCTGCGATACCATATTCCGCTGTCTTATGCATCTCTTCTGTACGGATCTGGATCTCGAACGGCTGTCCGGAAGGTCCGATCAGCGTTGTATGCAGAGACTGGTACATATTCGCCTTCGGCATAGCAATATAATCCTTGAAACGTCCCGGAATCGGCGTATACATCTCATGGATCACACCAAGTGCTGCGTAACAGTCTTTCACTGAATCTACGATAATGCGGACAGCGAACAGGTCATACACCTGATCCAGTGTCTTGTTCTGATTCACCATCTTCTTATAAATACTGAAGAAATGTTTTACACGTCCGTATACTTTCGCTTCAATATCAGCATTCTTCATATGCTTTGATACTTCAGCAACGATCTGTTGCACAAATTCTTCACGTTCCGTCTTACGTGCATTCAGATCATGCACCAGCTGATTATAAACTTCCGGCTGATAATATTTCAGAGAAAGGTCATCGAGTTCTGTCTTGATCTTTGAAATACCGAGACGCTGGGCGATCGGAGCGTAGATATCCATCGTCTCTCTTGATTTCTCTTTCTGCTTCGCCGGTGTCATAAACTCCATTGTACGCATATTATGCAGACGGTCTGCGAGTTTTACAATGATGACACGGATATCTTTCGCCATCGCAAGGAACATCTTTCTTAAGTTCTCTGCCTGGGCCTCCAGCTTGTCCTTGGAATAGTTCAACTGTCCCAGCTTGGTAACGCCGTCTACAAGAAGTGCCACCTCTTCACCAAACTCTGCTGAGATCTCATCGAGTGTCATTGTCGTATCTTCTACCACGTCATGAAGCATTCCAGCCACGATCGTTTCTTTGTCCATCTCGAGATCTGCAAGTATGATTGCCACCCAGAGTGGATGGATGATATAAGGTTCTCCGGATTTACGGAACTGATTCTTATGCGCTTCTTTGCCTATCTGATAAGCCTTCTCGATCATCGTAATATCTGCAGAAGGATGATACTTACGCACACGAGCTATTAAGGCCTGATATAACTCCTCCGGATCCTGATAATCCTCCGGTGCTTTTACTGCATGCCCGTCCACTATCTCCAGATTTTTATTCAGATCTTCATATTCCCGAGTGCCTGCCATATCATCTTCCCCCTTCATTCATCCTGTGTTCTGTTCAGATCCAACTTCCAAAATGCTTCGTATTTCGTCAGTATGGCATATTCGACAAATGCATTTTAGACACAAAACGCCTTAGTTCTGAACAATTAATATGATTTAGTATATCACTATTTTTCCCTTTTTCAAATAAGAACTTCCCATTCTTCTTCATTTTAAGCAATTTGTACGGTTTTTTCGATATTATCTACTGATAATTGACAATTGTAAGCTGAATTGTTCTTCTTCCCATGTACTCATTGATGGATGGATAGTATGTAAAAGACATGATCTGCTTCTTTTCCATCTGCCGCAGACAGTCTTCCACTTCTCCGAAATAAACCGCTTCCATCTGATTTCCCTGCTGGTCCTCCAGTCTGCATTTCAGCACATTCCGGTTCTTTCCGAAGATTCTTGGCTGGATCACACGCAGTTTACTTTCTGCAAATAACGGTTTCCCATTGCCTTTTCCAAAAGGCTCCAATATCTTAAGCTCATGGATCAGCTCTTCATTAATATATGGAAATGGAAGCCGCATATCGATCGACACCTTCATCTGCAGATCCTCTTCTGTCAGATCCGCCAGTTCATTGATCCGTTTCCGGAAAACTTCGACCTTTTCCTCTTCTAAAGAAAGTCCTGCTGCCAGCTTATGCCCTCCGAACTTCGTAAATAATTCCCTGCAGCGGCTCATTTCCGCAAACATATCATAGGCTTCGATCGACCGTCCGGAACCTTTCACTCCTGTCTCTCCCTTTGTCAGTACAAAGGTCGGACGATAATAACGCTCTTTGATCCTCCCCGCAATAATTCCGGCGATACTTTCGTGACACTCTGGAAGATACACGACCAGCACCTGGTCGTCCTTCCAGGAACTTGATTCAATCTGCCGGACAGCTTCTTCTACACCTTCTTCGGTCATTTCTTTCCGGCTGTCATTTAATTCTTTCAGATCTGCTGCCAATGTCACTGCCTCTCTCCGGTTCGATGCATTAAGGAGTTCCAGTGCACGCTTGGCTGTATCCAGTCTTCCACCGGCATTGATGCACGGTCCGATCACAAATCCGATATGATAAGTATTCAAGTTCGCTGTATCTACCCCTGTACATTGCATCAATGCGTGAAGCCCTTCATTCTTCGTTGTCTTCAGAAGCTCAAGTCCCTTTTTCACAAAGACACGATTCTCTCCAACCAGATCCATCACATCACCGATCGTGGCAATCGCAACATTTTCCATCAGGCTTTCCTGCAGATGCTCTACCTCCTGCTCTGGCTTTCCAGACACTCTGTACAAAACCTCAACCAGCTTATACGCTACAGCTGCGCCGCACAGCCCTTTAAATGGATACTCACAATCTGCTCTGTGCGGATCGACCACTGCATCCGCCGGTGGCAGGAGATATTTTTTCTCCCCATTTTCTTCCAGATACGGAACTTCATGGTGATCTGTCACAACGATCGTCATCCCATTTTCTTTTCCGTAAGCGATCTCGTTCAGTGCCGCAATTCCATTATCACAGGTGATGATCGTGTCTACATCATCCTCCAGTGCACGGTCGATCAGCATCTGATTCAATCCATATCCGTCTTTGATCCTGTCTGGAATATCCGTATCGACATCTGCCCCAAGTCCTGCAAGCCCCTGTTGCAAAATATACGTTGCATTGACTCCATCAATATCATAATCACCGATCACACGGATTTTCTTTCCTTCTTCTATTTTCTCCTTAAGAATATCTACTGCACAATCCATATCTTTCATCAGTAAGCCGTCATACAGATCCTCCACTGTTCCATTCAGATAAAAATCAATTGCTTCATCTCCGATCACATCACGGTTCCTCATCAGTCGTGCAATGATCGGTGAAATCTGATATTTCTCTGCTATTCCATTAAAATCCGCCTTTTTCATTGCGACGAACCATTTCTCCATCCAAATACCCTCCCAGTCTGTCAGTATCATATTTTTCTTATTATAACAAAAATCTGCCGTATCGAAAATCATTTTTCATTTCCAATACGGCAGATTCTATTTCGTTACTGTTTCCAGGCTGCTATTTATTTCTTAGCGTTTTTTGCTCTTTTTGTTCTTGAAAGAAGTCTTCTTTCCTTTTTTCTTCTTGGAGCTGTCGTCTGCAGATGTATCTGCTGCGTTACTCTCTGTGGAAGTAGTTCCTTCTTTCTTGTCTGCTGCTTTTACAGAAACTGTCTTTGTTCCGGAAGCTGCTCTCGCAGCCTTCGCTTCCTCACCAAGTCTTGTCTTCATCACATACCACAGTGCACCTGTGATACATACGGATGTATATCCACCGCAGATGATACCTACCATCAGAGGTGCAGCGAATTCCTTAATGGAGCTTACACCAAGGATATACAGAGCAACGACCATGACAAATGTTGTAAAGTTTGTATAGATCGTTCTTGTCAGTGTCTGAGTAATACAGCGGTTTACAAGATCCTTCAGATCTTCTGTACGGCTCTTTGTTGCCAGCGCCTCACGGATACGGTCAAAGATAACGATCGTACCGTTGATAGAATATCCGACGATTGTCAGCATACATGCGATAAATGTATTTCCGACAGATACTCTTGCGATCACATAGAATCCAAGAACTACAAGTACGTCATGCATCAGTGCGACAACAGCACTTGTTGCGAAACGAATATCTTTGAAACGGAACCAGATGTAAAGCAGCATACAGATTGTAGCAATGATCACAGCTATAACAGCATCTCTTCTCATCTCGGAACTTACTGTTGAGCTGATATTCTCTGTAGCGATATCAGATGCCTCTACCCCGTAGTTCTCATTCAGATAAGAAGCAAGTGCTTCACGTTTCTCAAGATCAAGTGTCTGTGTCTTGAAGACTACCTGATTGCTGTCTTTTACTGTCTGAACCTGAATGTTCTTATCTCCTGTGATCTCTTCCAGGCTTGGGATCATCTGGCTGTCGATCTCTTCCAGTGTATATTCTTTATCAAATGTTACATTTGTTGAAGTACCGCCTACGAAATCAAGGCTGTAGTTCATCGCACCGATTCCTCTTGCATGGTTCACGCCCATCATGACCGGTCCGGCCAGGCAAAGGATGATGGAAACAATGAAGAAGATTTTTTTCTTTCCAAGGAAATCAACCGGTTTACGTTCTTTCAGATGTCTTCCGTATACTTTCTCATTGCGGATGCCTGCTCCATAGAATGCAAAGATGATCAGTCTTGTGATCACGAGTGCTGTAAACATGGATACGACGATACCCAGTGCAAGTGTCTGGGCGAATCCCTTTACAGTACCACTTCCGCGAAGCCACAGCACACCGGCTGCGATCAGTGTTGTGATATTTCCGTCAACGATTGCAGACATCGCTTTCTGGAATCCTGATTTCAGAGAAGCGTGTACACTCTTTCCTGCTGTCAGCTCTTCTTTCACACGGGCGAAGATGATAACGTTCGCATCTACCGCCATACCGATACCTAGGATGATACCTGCGATACCCGGAAGTGTCAGTGTAATGTCAAATGCATTCAGAAGGATCAGGATCAATTCTGTGTAAAGGATCAGTGCAAGACTGGATGCAAGTCCAGGAAGGAGGTATACCCAGCACATGAATACACATACGATTGCCAGACCGATGATACCTGCGATCAGACTTCCTTTCAGAGCGTCCTGTCCAAGCTGTGCTCCTACTACTTCTGAACTAAGCTCTTCAAGTTCCAGATTCAGTCCACCGATACGGATTGTAGAAGCGATGTTATCAGCCTCTTCATAATCCATGTTTCCTGAAATCTGAGCTTTTCCATTCTCAATCACTGCATTTACGCTTGGCACGCTGATCAGAGAACCATCATAGTAAATAGCGATTGTGTCATGGTTATTGTTATAAGCTTCTTCTGTTGCTGTCTTGAACTTCTCTGCGCCCTCATCTGTCAACTCAAGATCAACACCATACTTTTTATTTCCTGTTGTTGAGTCGTTGAGCACTCCGGCTGAAGCTGTCTTTACTTCTGTACCTGTCAGTACGATGGAGTCTGTATCTTTCAGTTCGTCGATTGACTTATTCAGTGTATATCCGGAAGCTGTCAGGGAATAGTTTTCATTTCCCTCACTGTCTTTATGCTTGATAAAGTACAGTGAACCCGGCTGTCCAAGTTCTTCCAGGATCTTGTTTGCGTCGCTCACACCTGGAATCTCGATACTGATACGGTTGTCTCCAACCTGATAAGCCTGTGCCTCTGTGCTGTACTGCTCCACACGTTTCTGAAGCTTGTACACGGTGTCATCCATGTCTGCCTGAGATGGCTTGTCACCTTTTACCTGATATGTAATGCTGACTCCGCCTTCCAGGTCAAGACCGAGATTGATGTTCTTCGCAGCTCCCATTCCCTTTAAATCAAGTCCAAGCACACAGGTCATACCGAAGAGTGCTGTAACTGCGATTACGAGAATGAGGCTGAGAATACTCTTACCTTTCTTCATCTCTTTCTTTCCTTTCTTGACTGCTGCTCTCTAACTTTATTGTTCTTCATCCGCCAGGGCAGCCTTTATCATGATCGCACATTCCACACGTTTTCTCTCCATCTCACAGCTCACTTCGTAAGTATCATGGATCGTATTGTGGAACTTGTAAGAATTCGCCATACAGCCACCACTGCAGTAGAATCTGGCAAAGCAGGTTCTGCAGCTTTCCTTGGAATATACGCTGCATCCACGGAATTCTTCCGCAATCTCCGGTTTTGTAATTCCCTCATCGACATTTCCCATGAGGAATTCTTCCTGTCCTACAAACTGATGACATGGGTAGAAATCTCCCCAAGGTGTCACTGCCAGATACTCTGTACCTGAGCCACAGCCGGACAGACGCTTGGACACGCACGGTCCTCCTTCAAGATCGATCATGAAGTGGAAGAAATTGAATCCTCTTCCGCTCTTCTCACGCTCGATCAGGAATTTTGCGAGTTTATCATATTCTTCAAAGATCTGTGGAAGATCTTCTTTCTGGATTGCATATGGTTCTGTATCATCACCTACTACAGGCTCGATTGACATCTGCTTGAATCCAAGATCTGCGAAATGTTCTACATCCTTGGAAAAATCCAGGTTATTTCTTGTAAATGTACCTCTAATGTAATACTTCTCCTGATTACGGCTCTCTGCCAGCTTCTGGAACTTCGGAACGATCAGATCATAGCTTCCTTTTCCGTTACGGAACGGGCGCATCTGGTCATTCACTTCTTTTCTTCCGTCAAGACTGATGACAACGTTGTCCATCTCTTTGTTCACGAACTCCTGAACTTCATCGTTCAAAAGAACTCCGTTTGTTGTAAGTGTGAAACGGAAATGCTTGTCATGAAGTTTTTCCTGCTCTCTTCCGTAAGCAACCAGGTCTTTGACAACCTGCCAGTTCATCAGCGGCTCACCACCGAAGAAGTCAACCTCAAGGTTTCTTCTTGTTCCTGAATTCGCGATCAGGAAATCAAGTGCTTTCTTACCAACCTCGTAAGACATCAGAGCCCTGCGGCCGTGATATTCTCCCTCTTCCGCAAAGCAGTACTTACAGGCAAGGTTACAGTCATGTGCAATATGAAGACATAAAGCCTTAACAACTGTCTTACGCTGCTTTACAACGTCGATAAAGCTCTCATAAATGTCTTTTGTAAACAGACGTCCCTGTTCCGTCAGTTCTGTTACTGCCTCTAAAATATCCAGCAGATCTTTCTCAGAATATTTCTCTCCAAGCTCTTTTTTCAATGCTTCTGCTGTTTCCGGAGATTTCAATGTCTCCACTGTATGATCTTCATTCATGCGATTAAGCACTTCGATGACATCATACGCTTCCTGATCCACAACATGTACAGCTCCGCTGTTCACGTCGAGGACGATATTATATCCATTGTTCTGGTACTGATGTATCACGTGGATACCTCGCTTTCTATATGTATTTGTAAATCTATTTGTAACTGTTCAAAGCCCGGCATTTTCACAATGCAGCTCTAAGCAGATACGTCTAAAACATGCTTAAGGCAGCGATTTGCACCGCTGCCTCACCTGTAATCCTGTTGCTGTTTTTCGCATAATTGCAGGCAGTATCACCGCTCAAAGCAACTCTGCAGCAACATTATCTTCACTTTCAGGTTTTCTTATTTTGCGTTTTCGCAAGTCTGGTTTCCTACTGTACAGGATGTCTTACATGCAGACTGGCAAGATGTCTGGCACTCTCCGCATCCACCTTTTTTAACTGTGTTGTTCAGTGTCTGTGTATTCAGTGTTTTAATGTGTTTCATTTTTACTCCTCCTAACTTCGCACATATTGCTTTCGCTATTATAGCACACACAGCCAGGTTTTTAAAGTATTTTTTCACACATCCGTCTGGTTTTTCTTCATGAGACCATCCCTCCGAGCATTCCGCCTCCGGTACAAAGTACAAATGTCAGAAACAAATCGCCTGTCCCTGACGAAACCTCACGGTACATTCCAAATGAGATGAGCAGTAATAGAACAAAATAGAGCACTCCGGTTCCAAGCCCCCAGAGGAACTTCTTTTGGCCTTCCAGTTTTCCCATCACAAAGCCTCCCGAGAAAGTTCCTATTACATAAATGAGAATAATTCCCAGATTCACATTTTCTTCACTCAATCCTACTTTATAAAGGAGAAGTGCAAGAATTAACAGAAACATTCCTGTGACCAGATAGGCGCAAAGTAATGCCTTCACTAAATTTTCTGCGTATATTATCCCTTTTTTCCCATGATTTTCTCTCATTTTCTTTTCCTTTCGATGCATGTCCGGTTTTCCACTGATACTATTCTATGCATCCTCCCGGAAAAATATGACACTTTTAACTTAACTGCCTCCCAAGCAGATCTGCTGCGCCTGCCGCAAACTTCTTTTCCATCTCTCCGAAATGCTTTTTCTCATTTTTCTGCAGAAAGATCACTCCACCTGCAATATCACCTTCACTGAGAATCACACTGATTATTTCCTCGCTGTATTCACTCCTGTCTTTTGTAATTGCTACAAACTCAGCGTCACTGCTCTTTTTCAACACGGTCTTTCTTTCTTGAAACACTTCTGCCAGCTCTGCACTCAACAGCATTTCCTGAAGTTCTTTCTTCCCGTTTCCTGCTGCCGCGATCCCCTGATCTGTATCAGTGATACAGACTGTACAATCAAGTGTCTTCGAAAGACTATCTGCATAAATCCCTGCCAGTGTTCCTAATTCACCGATTGGAGAATATTTCTTTAAAATCACCTTTCCTTCTCTGTCTGTAAAAATTTCCAGTGGATCACCTTCACGGATCCGCAACGTCCTTCTTATTTCCTTCGGAATTACGATTCTTCCAAGATCATCTATCCTCCGGACTATCCCTGTGGCTTT
>ENA-ORUM01001992-ORUM01001992.1-human-gut-metagenome-genome-assembly--contig:-NODE-1992-length-13375-cov-4.820646_pt1 | contig 13375 bp, 10 predicted proteins | sample MGYA00242083_ERZ509217 | MGnify/ENA primary metagenome ERZ509217 (study PRJEB26280, sample SAMEA2338831) | human gut metagenome | biome: human gut; feature: human-associated habitat; material: faeces... | reverse complement strand
TCGTAAATCCTTAGTTAAGAAAGCTCTTGAAGCTCTTACAACAGAGGTTGATAAACAGACAATTTTTGAGTAAAATTGTGCATTTTATAAAAAATATGCATTTCATTTTTGAAAACTATGTGCTATATTGTATGTAGCGTTATAGAATAAAAATGAAAAAAGGAGAATTTCGTTATGAGCAAAATTTATGACGTAATTGTCCTGGGTGCAGGTCCTGCTGGATTAGCAGCAGGTCTGTACGCAGGAAGAGCAAGAATGTCTGTATTAATCGTAGAAAAAGGTAAAGACGGTGGACAGATTGCTATTACAGATGAGATTGAAAACTATCCTGGACAGATTGTAGATCAGCCGGAGTCAGGTCCGTCTCTGATTGCACGTATGACAGAGCAGGCTAAGAAGTTTGGGGCTGAGCGTGTATCTGACACAATCAAAGAAGTTTCACTTGAGGGAGATGTAAAAGTCCTCAAAGGTGAAAAAGGTGAGTATCAGGCAAAGAATATTATCATTGCTACAGGTGCTCATGCAAGACCAATCGGCTGCAAGGGTGAGGCAGAGTTCCTTGGAAGAGGAGTTTCTTACTGCGCTACTTGTGACGCTAACTTCTTCGAGGATTTTGAGGTATATGTAGTAGGTGGTGGAGATTCCGCTGTTGAAGAGGCTATGTACCTTACAAAATTCGCTAGAAAAGTTACAATCATTCACAGACGTGATGAGCTGCGTGCAGCAAAATCCATTCAGGAGAAAGCTTTCAAAAACGACAAACTTCACTTTATGTGGGATACAGTTGTTGAGGAAGTTGGAGGAGATGGAATCCTTTCCTGGATGACAGTTAAGAACGTAAAAACCGGTGAAGTTACTAAGATTGAAGCAGATGAAGACGATGGAATGTTCGGAGTATTCGGATTCATCGGTACTATTCCTAATTCTGACATCTTCAAGGGAAGTGTTGAGATGGATGAAAGAGGATATATTCCAACTGATGCGGACATGCATACAAATATCCCAGGCGTATACGCTGCTGGTGATGTTCAGCGATTTCCATATGGTTCGCATCTGTATGCTTCCGGCGTCCTACATTTTTGCGTTGTACCTCGTTTTGTGTGTCATCGGCAATTCAAAGTCCATCAATTATGCAAAGCTGGGCGGCATGGTGCTGTTTTCCTGCATCATCATGTTCTGCTTTTATTCCCTCATTTATCTCAAGCAGCTTCTGCCGCGAGCGACATACGGCTACGATGCGCTGTATTTTATTTTCCTGATTTTGGGCTTTGCCTGGGGCGGGGATTCCGCCGCATATTTTGCGGGACGCGCGTTCGGCAAGCATAAGCTGGCGCCGGTCGTCAGCCCCAACAAGACCATCGAGGGAGCCGTGGGCGGCGTGATGGGAAGCATGCTGCTGGGCGTTGTTGTTACGGCATGCTATACAGCGCTGCACGGGCAGCTTGTCGGCGTGCCTCTGGATACGCTGGGCTGGCGGTATTATGTGGTCGTTGTGCTGCTGGGTGGGTTCGGCTCTCTGCTGGGGATCGTGGGCGATCTGTTTGCCTCTGTGATCAAGCGCCAGTGCGGCATCAAGGACTACGGCACCATCTTCCCGGGCCACGGCGGCATCCTCGACCGCTTCGACAGCGTGATGTTCATCGCGCCCTTCGTCACCATGGTGGTCATCGCAGCATTCTACAATTAAAGTCAGCAGGAGATCGATTCTTTATGGCTAAGAAAATCACGCTGCTGGGCTCTACCGGCTCCATCGGCACCCAGAGCCTCGATGTCATCCGCGCTCAGGGGTATGAGGTGTTCGGCCTGTCGGCTCACAGCCAGACGGATAAAATTTTGCAGCAGATAGAAGAATTCCACCCGAAATACGTCTGTATGACCAGTGAGGCCGGTGCCGAAAAGCTTTCGGCTGCGCTGGCCGGCCGCGCCGATGCACCCGGGCTCCTGACCGGCCCCGAGGGCCTCAAGACCCTTGCCGCGATGGACGGCCCGGACGTGGTGTTGAACAGCGTGGTGGGCATCGCGGGCCTCGGCGCAAGCCTTGCCGCCATCGAGAGCGGCCATGACCTGGCCCTCGCCAACAAGGAAAGCCTCGTCACCGGCGGCCATCTCGTCACCCGGGCCGTGGCAAAGCACGGCGTCAAGCTGCTGCCCGTGGACAGTGAGCACTCGGCCATCTTCCAGTGCCTGCAGGATAAGGAGAGCGCCAAGAGCCTGACCAAGATCCTGCTGACGGCCTCCGGCGGCCCCTTCTTCGGCATGAAGACCGAAGAGCTGCGGGGCAAGACCAAGGCCGACGCCCTCAAGCATCCCAACTGGAACATGGGCGCAAAGATCACCATCGACAGTGCCACCCTGATGAACAAGGGCCTCGAGCTCATCGAGGCTGTGTGGCTGTTCGGTCTGCCTCCGGAGAAGATCCAAATCGTTGTCCAGCGCCAGAGCATCGTCCACTCGGCGGTGCAGTACAGCGACAACTCCATCATCGCCCAGCTGGGTGTGCCGGATATGCGCATCCCCATCCAGTATGCGCTGACCTATCCGGCCCGTGTGCCGGGCGTTGTGCCGGAGTTGGACTTCACCACCCTCAAGCTGCTGACCTTCGATGTGGCCGACGAGGAGACGTTCCGCTGCCTCGCCGCCGGCAAGAAGGCCATCCGAAAGGGCGGTCTCGGCCCCTGCGCCGCCAACGGTGCCAACGAGGAGGCCGTCAAGCTCTTCCTCGAGGATAAGATCGGCTTCCTCGACATCGGCCGTCTGGTGGAGGCTGTCGTGGACAGCGACAGCTTCGGCGGCGGCTACAGTCTCGCGGATGTGTATGAGTGTGACCGTATGGCCCGTGCATTTGTGAGAGCACACCTGTAATATAGGAGAAATAATGTCAGTTTTCATCACCTTTGCATCCGCGCTGCTCATCTTCGGCGCGGTCATCGCTATCCACGAGTTCGGCCATTTTGCAGTGGCAAAGCTCTGCGGGGTCCAGGTCAACGAGTTTTCCATTGGCATGGGTCCGACCCTTATCAAGACCTACCGCAAAGGTACGCAGTATACCCTGCGGCTCCTGCCCGTAGGCGGCTTTGTGGCGCTGGAAGGGGAGGAAAGCCCCGAGAGCGAGCAGGCCGAGGGCGGAAGCGGGGACAACGACGGCCCGGACATCCCGCCGGAGGTGCTGGCGCAGCGGACAGGCAAGCCGCTGAACGAGGCGGCTGTCTGGCAGCGGATGCTGGTGATGGCGGCAGGCGCGGTGATGAACTTCGTGCTGGGCTTCGTGGTGCTGCTGCTCCTCATCTCGCTGCGCAGTGAGCCCATCACCAGCAAGGTCATCTATGCCGTGGAGGACAACGCCCTCTGCGGCCAGACCGGCCTGCAGGCCGGCGACGAGATCGTGGCCGTCAACGGGCGGCACTGCTTCGTGGCCAACGATATGCTCTACGAGCTCATGCGCACCGAGAGCTGCCGTGCGGACTTCACCGTCCGCCGGGACGGCAGGCTCGTGGAGCTGCCGGACGTCCAGTTCGACACCTGGCAGGATGAACAGGGCCAGACCCACATGACACTGGGCTTTACAGTCTACGGCCTCAAAAAAACACCGCTGAACGTCTTGAAAGAGTCGGTTAACAGCGTTATCTACTATGGACGCATCATCTATACCTCGCTGACCGACCTTCTGAGGGGCCGTGAGAGCATCAACGACCTGTCCGGCCCGGTGGGCATCGTGACCGCCATCGGTCAGGCCGCAAGCTACGGCTGGGAGGATGTGGCTGAGCTGCTGGTGCTTATCACCATCAACCTCGGCGTCTTGAATCTGCTGCCGTTCCCGGCGCTGGACGGCGGAAAGATCGTCTTCCTGCTCATCGAGGCAGTCACCGGCCATGCAGTGCCGGAAAAGATCCAGGGCAGCCTGACCGTCGCAGCCTTTGCGCTGCTGTTCGGCCTGATGCTCTTTGCAACGTACAATGACATCGTCCGGCTCGTGACCGGAGCAGTTTGAAAGAGGTAAAACCATGCGGCAGCTGAAACGTGAAGTGAAGATCGGCAATGTGACCATCGGCGGCAAGAATCCCATTGCCGTGCAGACCATGCTGAACATCCCGGTGGAGGACATCGAGGGCAATGTGGCGCAGGCAAAGCGCTGCGAAGCGGCAGGCTGTCAGATCTTGCGCGTGACCTGTCCCAGTGCGGCAGACGCCAAGTGCATCGAGGCTGTCAAGAACGCCGTGAATATCCCCATCGTGGCGGACATCCACTTCGACTACAAGGCTGCCATCGCCTGTGCCGACGTGGGGGTGGATAAGATCCGCATCAACCCGGGCAACATCGGCGACGATGACCGCGTGAAGGCGGTCGTGGATGCCTGCCAGCAGAAAAATATCCCCATCCGCATCGGTGTCAACGGCGGCAGTCTGGAAAAGCACATCCTCGCCAAGTACGGCGCACCTGTGCCGGAAGCGATGGTGGAGAGTGCTCTGTACCATGTCCGTCTGCTGGAAAAGTTCGACTTCAACAACATCGTCATCTCCATCAAGAACTCCAACGTCCCCCGCATGATGGAGGCATACCGCCAGCTCAGCGCTGTGACCGACTACCCGCTCCATGTGGGTGTCACGGAGGCCGGCACTTACCAGATGGGCCTGCTCAAGAGCGGCATGGGCATCGGCGGGATGCTGCTGGAGGGGATCGGCGACACCATCCGTGTCTCGCTGGCCGCTGACCCTGAGAAGGAAGTGGAAGCAGGCTACAATATCCTGCGCGCTGTCGGCTTCCCGGTGGCCGGCCCGGAGGTCATCACCTGCCCGACCTGCGGCCGCACCCAGTACCCCTGCACCGAGATCGCAAATGAGGTGGAGCGCCGACTCCAGGGCTGCAAAAAGTCCATCAAGGTGGCTGTCATGGGCTGTGTCGTCAACGGCCCCGGCGAGGCCCGTGAGGCTGACATCGGCATTGCCGGCGGCAAGGGCGAGGCAGTGCTGTTCGTCCACGGCGAACCCGTCAGGAAGCTGACGGGGGATAATATCCTTGACCAGTTCATGGAGGAGATCGATAAGCTGTGATTTTACAGAATAAGCTTGGTCTGACGAGTGAAGCTGAGCTTGCTCGGGCAGAAGAAAAACTCAGCAAGACCCGGGCGATTGAGCTCTATGACACCGGCCTGTTGGATACCTTCGAGGCAGGCACCTTCAAAGGGCTTGCGGCCATCCATAAATGCCTGTTCGGGGATGTCTACGAGTTCGCTGGACAGATGCGGACAGTGAACATTGCAAAAGGAAATTTTCGCTTTGCACCGGTGATGTATCTGCGTCCGGCACTGGAAAGCATCGACGCCATGCCGCAGTCTTCTTTCGATGAGATCATCGAGAAGTATGTGGAGATGAATGTGGCGCATCCGTTTCGGGAGGGCAATGGCCGAAGCACCCGAATCTGGCTGGATGCTATTCTGAAAAAAGAACTGCATCAGGTCATCGACTGGAGCAGGGTGGATAAAGAAGATTACCTTCTTGCAATGGAGCGCAGCCCGGTCAAGGATGTGGAGATAAAAGCGCTGCTGCACGCTGCTCTGACCGAAAAAATCAATGACCGCGAAGTCTATATGAAAGGCATCGACGCCAGTTACCACTACGAAGGCTATTATGTCTTTAAGACAGAAGATTTAACTTAAAAACGACCTGCTGCCACGCTCTTTTCCGGGGCGCGGCAGTTTGTGCTGTTATCGGATAGAAAAGGAGTACCACTGTGACACCACTTGTTTCCCAGCTATGGCCGCAGTTTATGGCGGACCCGGACTTTGCGGCCTGTTTTGGCCGCGTGGTCGTCGAGCACGCCCAGATGCTGCGGCAGGAGCGGCAGGTCATCTTTACGCTGCGCAGTTCTGCCCCGCTGGACAAGGGGCTGTGCGCCCGGCTGCTGGCCTCGCTGGCACCGGATTACGAGGGCTTCGAGCTCCGCATCAACAATCTTTTCGGCTATGCGACGCTGGATGAAGCCGGTCTGCGGGAGCTGATGGAGGAGATGAAGCGGGACGGCGTCCCCATCAACGGCTTCCTCGACCGCTGCCGCATCACCATCACCGGCCAGAACATCACCATCGGCGTCTGCCACGGCACGAAGTTTTTGCAGGAGATGCAGTTCGAGCGCCTGCTGGCGGAGCGCATCGCCGTCCACACCGGCGTAAAGCCCAGAGTGACGCTGGAAAGCAGCGTGGGCGAGGCCGAACAGCGCCAGATGGAAGAAAAGCTCGAGCGGAAAATTGCGCCGCCCGTCGTCAAGTTTGAGAAAAAGAACACTGCCCCCTCCATCAAGGTGGAGGGCCTCGACCTCACGGACAAGCCAGTCACCATCTTCCACGGCAAGATGTTCACCCCGAAAAACCTCACCCCCCTCAAGGATCTGGGCGGCGAGGGCGGCAAGTGCATGATCTGGGGCGACGTCTTCTTCACCGAGGTGAAGGGCAGCTTCCGCAAGATATACACGGTCTCCATCACCGATTACACCGGCTCCATCAACCTGAAGATCCGTGCGCAGGAAGGGGAGGACTGCTCCAAGTGGGAGTCCATCCCCAAGGGTACGACGGTCGTGGTGCGCGGCGACTGCTCCTACGATAAGTACGAGCACGACTATATCGTCTGGCCCTACGACGTCCTCTTTGTCGAGCGCAAAAAGCGGGAGGACAACGCCCCCGTCAAGCGGGTGGAGCTGCATCTGCATACCAAGCTGTCCAGCATGGACGCCTTCTGCGACCCCGGCGGCATCGTCAAGCTGGCCCACCGGATGGGCCACCCGGCCATTGCCATCACCGACCACGGCGTCTGTCAGGGCTACCCCGAAGCCATGCTGGCTGCGGACGCCATCCACAAGACAGACCCGGACTTCAAGCTCATCTACGGCTGTGAGGCCTACTTTGTCGATGACATGATACCCTGCGTCTACGGCGTGAAAGACGAGCCGCTGAACGGTGAGTTCTGCGTCTTCGACACTGAGACGACGGGCCTCGACCCCGGCGTGGAGTACCTGACAGAGATCGGCGCGGTCATCGTGCGGAACGGGGAGGTGGTGGAAGAATTCGACACCTTCGTAAAACCCGGAAAGCCCATCACCTCCAAGATCACCGAGCTGACCGGCATCACCAACGAGATGGTAGCCGACGCCCCCGGCGAGGCCGAGGCACTGAAAGCCTTCCTCGACTTTGTAGATGGCCGCATCCTTGTGGCTCACAATGCCCACTCCTTCGACATCCGGTTCCTCCGCGCCGCCGCCAAGCGGAGCGGCATCGAGTTTGAGCCGACCTATATCGACACCCTGACCATGGCTCAGGCCATGTACCCCGGCCTCCACAACTACAAGCAGGGGACCATCAACAAGCATCTGGAGCTGCCCGCCTACGAGGCCCACCGCGCCTGCGAGGACTCTGCCGCACTGGGCCGCATCTTCTGCGTCATGCTGAAAGATCTGGAGGAAAAGCAGGTCACCGCCGTCAGCGGCATCAACACCGGCCTCGGCGGGAACCGCGAGGTGCTGAAAAAGAAGTATTATCACCTCATCATCCTCGTGCGCAGCCAGATGGGCCTGAAAAACCTCTATAAAATCGTCAGTGAGGCCCATGTCAACTACTTTTTCAAGAAGCCCCGCGTCCCCCGCAGCCTTCTGAACAAGTATCGGGACGGCCTTATCCTCACTTCTGCCTGTGAAGCAGGAGAACTTTACAGGGCGATCGTGGAGGGCCGCTCCTACGAAGAACTGAAGAAAATTGCATCGTACTACGATGTTTTGGAGGTCCAGCCCCTGGGCAACAACGCCTATATGGTGCGGGAGGGCAAGGTGGAGAGCGAAGAGGTCATCAAGGACTTCAACCGCACCGTCATCAAGCTGGGCGAAGACCTGCACAAGCCCGTCATCGCCACCGGCGACGTCCATTTCACCGAGCCGGAGGACGCCATCTACCGCTCTGTCCTGCAGGCGGGCAACGGCTTCAAGGACGCGGACAACCAGCCGCCCCTGTTCTACCGCACCACCGAGGATATGCTGAACCAGTTCAGCTACCTGCCCAGGGAAAAGGCCTACGAGATCGTCGTGACCAATCCCCGCAAGATAGCGGCCAGCATCGACGGCAACGTCCGCGCCATCCCGCGCGGCACCTACCCGCCCGGCATCGAGGGCGCAGAACAGCAGCTCCGGGATGCGACCTGGGAACACGCCAAGCGGGACTACGGCGACCCTCTGCCCGAGATCGTGGAGAAGCGCCTGCAAAAAGAGCTGGACTCCATCTGCGGCCACGGCTACGCCGTCCTGTACGTCATCGCGGTCAAACTGGTGGCCTATTCCAACGCGGGCGGCTATCAGGTGGGCAGTCGTGGTTCGGTCGGCTCGTCGGCTGTGGCCCACTTCTCCGGCATCTCGGAGGTCAACAGCCTGCCGCCCCACTACCGCTGCCCCAAGTGCAGGTACAGCGAGTTCATCACCGATGGCAGCGTGGACGACGGCTTCGACCTGCCCGACAAGAACTGCCCCCACTGCGGCACCCGGATGCTGGTGGACGGCCACGACATCCCTTTCGAGACCTTCCTTGGCTTCTACGGCGACAAGGAGCCTGATATTGACCTGAACTTCTCGGGCGAATACCAGTCCAACGTCCACCGCTACACGGAAGAGCTGTTCGGCAAGGCCAACGTCTTCAAGGCCGGCACCGTCTCCGGTATTCAGGACAAGACGGCCTACGGTTACGTCAAAAAGTATCTGGATGATCGGGGGAGAACGGTCAACCACGCCGAGGAGAACCGTCTGACGCTGGGTTGTACCGGCGTCAAGCGTACCACCGGCCAGCATCCCGGCGGCATGGTCGTCGTGCCGGACACCTATGAGATCTACGATTTCTGCCCCATCCAGCACCCGGCGGACGATGTGGCGGGCGGTCTGCTGACCACCCACTTCGAGTTCAAATATCTCCACGACACCCTGCTCAAGCTGGACGAGCTGGGCCACGATATGCCTACCTTCTACAAGTATTTCGAGGAGTACACCGGCATCCCCGTGGACAGCATCCCCATGAACGACCCCAAGGTCTACAGCCTGCTCACCAGCCCGGAAGAGCTGGGTGTGACGCCGGAGCAGATCGACAGCCAGACCGGCACCTTCGGCATCCCCGAGATGGGCACCAACTTCGTGCGCGGAATGCTGGTGGAGGCCCGTCCCAAGAATTTCTCCGAGCTGATCCAGATCTCGGGCCTGTCCCACGGCACCGACGTCTGGACCGGCAACGCCGACGAGCTCATCCGCAGCGGCACCTGCACCATCGCGGAGGTCATCGGCTGCCGTGACAGCATCATGCTCTACCTGCTCCGCAAGGGCCTCGAGCCCAAGATGGCCTTCGATATTATGGAGGCCGTCCGTAAGGGCAAGGTGGCCAAGGGCGGCTTTGCGCCCGGCTGGGAAGAGGCCATGCGGGAGCACGATGTGCCGGACTGGTACATCGAGAGCTGCCGCAAGATAAAATATATGTTCCCGAAAGCCCATGCGGTGGCCTACCTGATGTCGGCCATCCGCCTCATGTGGTTCAAGCTCTACCATCCGCAGGCGTTCTATGCGGTGTACTTCACCGTCCGGGGCGATGACATCGACTATGAGGCCGCTGTGGGGGGCGCTGCCGTGGCCCGCGCCCACATGAATGAGGTGAAGCGCCGCCTCAAGGAAGAAAAGAACGCCAAGGACGAGGATGTGCTCGTCTCGCTCCAGCTGGTCAACGAGATGCTGGTGCGGGGCTACGAGTTCCTGCCCATCGAGCTGGGCAAGAGCCGGGGCTCGAAGTATGTGGTGGAGGACGGCAAGGTGCGCCTGCCCTTCTGCTCCCTGAAGGGTCTGGGCGGTGCCGCCGCCGATGCACTGGAAAACGCCACCCTCCATGGGCAGGAGTACCTCTCCATCGAGGAGCTGCAGCAGGCCTCCGGCGTTGGCAGCAGCATCATCGACCGCCTGCGTCAGGTGGGCGCTCTGGGCGACCTGCCGGAGAGCAGTCAGGTGAGCTTTTTCTAAAATTGCAGCAAAAAACGACCTCTGCAGCCGGATGGACCGGAAGCAGAGGCCGTTTTGTTATACGATCAAGTTTCTGAACAGGGGAGCAGCTTACTCCACGCTGATCATATAGTAGTAGACCGGCTGACCGCCGCGGATGTGGCTGACCTCAACGTGGTTGGGGCATTTTGCCTTGACGATCTCGGTCACCTTCTCGGCATCCTCGTCGGAGACGTCGCAGCCGGAGATGATGGTGACGAAGCTGGAATCCTTCTTGCACATACTGCGGGCCAGACGATAGGTGGCCTTGGTGATGTCGTTGGAGGTGAAGACGATCTTGCCGTTCTCCAGGGCCATGATCTCGCCCTTCCGGATCCGCTTGCCGTCGTACTCGCTGTCGCGGGCGGCGTAGGTGATGAGGCCGGTGGAGACCTTATCGGCGGCAGACATCATGTTGATGGTGTTGGCCTCGACGGTAGCAGAGGGGTCGAAGTTCAGCAGAGCGGTGATGCCCATGGGGACGGTGCGGGTGGGCAGAACGACCACCTGACGGTCAGCCAGCTTCTGGGCCTGCTCAGCAGCCATGATGATGTTCTTGTTGTTGGGCAGGACAAAGACGGTCTTGGCCGGGACGCTCTGGATGGCGGCAAGGATGTCCTCGGTGGCGGGGTTCATGGTCTGACCGCCGGAGACGACAGCGTCAGCGGCCAGGTCGGTGAAGACAGACTTCAGGCCCTCACCGGCGGCGACAGCAACGAAGCCATAGTCGCGGCTGGGGTCAACGGCAGCGTAGACGAACTCGCTGGCGGGGTCGGGCTTCTTCTCGGCGGAAGCCTGCTTCTCGAGGCTCTTGCCCTGCTTCTGGCGGGCCAGGAACTGCTCGTGCATATTCTCGATCTTGAAGTTGGTGAGGTAGCCGTACTTGATGGCCTCGCTCAGGATCTTGCCGGGGTCGGCGGTGTGGACATGGAGGTTGATGACGTCATCGTCCTCGATGCAGACGACGCTGTCGCCGTTGGACTCGGCGAAGGCGCGCATCTTTGCGGCGCTTGCGCCCTCGTTCTTGTTGATGAGGAACTGGGTGCAGTAGCCGTTCTTGATGTCCTCGACCTTCATCAGGTCGTCGGTGAAGACGCCCTTGCCGGCGTTTTCGGTGGAGAGCTTGGCCTTGTTGGGGACAGCCTCGCCGCCGGCCACGATGTCCTCACCGTGGAAGACCTTGCCCATGCCCTCGAAGATGATCATGATGCCCTGGCCGCCGGCGTCCACGACGCCGGCCTTCTTCAGGACGGGCAGCAGGTTGGGGGTGTCCTCCAGAGCCTTCTGACCGGCGGTCATCACGACGTCCCACAGCTCGGCCACATCCTCTTTGCCGCAGGCAGCAGCTTCCTCGGAAGCGACGCGGGCGACGGTCAGGATGGTGCCTTCGGTGGGCTTCATGACAGCCTTGTAAGCGCCCTCGACGCCCTTCTTCAGTGCAGCCACGATATCGGCGGCGTCAGCCTCCTTTTTGCCCTCCAGAGCTTTGGAGAAGCCGCGGAACAGCAGGCTGGTGATGACGCCGGAGTTGCCGCGGGCGCCGCGCAGCATGGCGGAGGCGGCGGTCTTTGCGGCCTCGCCCACGGTGCAGCTGTCGTCCATGGCCTGCAGCTCACGGACGGCTGAGCCGACGGTCATGCCCATGTTGGTGCCGGTGTCGCCGTCGGGGACGGGGAACACGTTCAGCTCGTCCACGCGGGAGCGCTGGTTGTTGATGTTGTTTGCGCCGGAAATAATGGCGTCGCGCAGGATCTTACCAGAAATCATTGCTTTTTACTCCTTATATCTTCCCGGTACCCCCGGGCGGGCTTTGTCTCATCAGGCAACCACGTCATCGACCGATACGACTACGCGGGCGACTTTCAGGCCGGTGGCCTGCTCCACCTCGTCCTTCACGCGGTGCGAGATGGAACGCGCGGCGGTGGAGATGTTCAGCCCGTAGCTGACGGCAATGTGCAGCTCGATCACGAGACGGCCCTCTTCCTGTGTGACACGGACGCCCTTGGCCGAATCGTCCACGCCGCGCACGGCGCTGCGGACACGGTCGGTCAGATCACGGGGGGCCATTGCGGCCACGCCGTAGCATTGTTTGGTTGCCTCGCCCACGAGCGTGGAAAAATACTCGGCTGAGAAGCTGACATCTCCCAGCGGGAAACGGGAAGTGATCATAGTCGCTCTGCTCCTTTTATTCATTATGATACCCCGGTCCGCACGGCGGCGGGGCGGTGCGCGGGCCAAAGAAGGCGGCGTACCACTTTTATTATACAACTTTATGAGGAAGCTGTACAGCATATAATTGCTGACAGAAAGAAAAAAGTCAGGCGCGGCTTACCCGTCTCGGTCTGTTTCGACACCGCAAAGCCGGTATACTGAAAGACAGAGCCGCAAAGGGCCGCGTTCCTGTTGTTAGTATAGCACAAAATCCTTCGCAGTGCATCCATTTCGTGAATATTTATCCGACAAAACAAAAGATGATTGTGAATAAAATATAAAAGATGACGCAGGCATCTTTATCTTACTATGAAAAAGTGCTAAAATCTAAGGTGGCAAGAGTAAGACTGTATCCGGCACAGGATGCCGGGGCATTCGGCTGCCAAGGTGCTGAAGACAGGAATTTGCTGCGGCTGCACAGGAGCTGCGGCCCGGCGGTGGAAAAGTTTACAATAGGAGTTGTTTTCATGAATATTCTGTTTTTCCTTTCCCCCAAGCAGGACCTGATGTATGTGTACGATGACTTCACCCTCCGCCAGACGCTGGAAAAATGGGAGAACAACCGCTACGCATCCATCCCGGTGCTCAACCGCAAGGGAGAGTATGTGGGGACCCTGACGGAGGGGGACATCCTCTGGGGGCTGAAAAAGTTCCACGGCCTCGACCTTGAGGCGGCAGAGGACATCCCCATCCGGGAGTTTGAGCACAAGCGGGACTACAAGGCCGTCACGGTCACCACGAGCATGGACCAGCTCATCGAGGCGGCCATGAACCAGAACTTCGTCCCCGTCGTGGATGACCGGGGAATGTTCATCGGCATCGTCCGCCGTCAGGCCATCATCCGCTACTGCTACGACCGCTCCCGCGCTGCCGCCACAGAGCAGCGCAGAAAGCCCGAAAAGCAGGAAAAACGAGTCCCGGTTTCTGCCGGGGTGCAGTAAAACAGGAAAAGGCCCCGCCGCCCTGCATGAAATGTGCAGGGCAGCGGGGCCTTTCTATCCCTGTGGGAAGGGGAGAGCGGTGCTTCAACCCACGGTGAGGCTGGAATCGGTGAACCGGTGGGTCAGGACAGCCTCGGCGTCCTCGCCGCCCATGGCCAGCAGCTCGTCCACCGAGAGGGTGGTGGAGC
>ENA-ORUM01001990-ORUM01001990.1-human-gut-metagenome-genome-assembly--contig:-NODE-1990-length-13399-cov-6.315048_pt1 | contig 13399 bp, 10 predicted proteins | sample MGYA00242083_ERZ509217 | MGnify/ENA primary metagenome ERZ509217 (study PRJEB26280, sample SAMEA2338831) | human gut metagenome | biome: human gut; feature: human-associated habitat; material: faeces... | reverse complement strand
TTTTTTACAAGTTTTTTGCTCTTTTTTCGCTTTTGTATACATCCGCCAGTTTTTCACTTGAAATCAGTCCCTGCTTTGACACCCGTTCAGCACGCCTGCGGTGTGCTGCCCCTCCAAGTGGGAGGGGGCGTTGCACTATATATAATAAGAAGAGCATCTGCTGCCTTCACCGGGCAAACGGATGCTCTCTTATATATGATAGTTACTTCTGGGCATACACCTGCTTGAGGTGTTCCGTGAGCTTCATATTCTCACTGTAGTCCACCGGTACCACGATGACGCTGGGGACATCCTGTTTGAAAGCCTCTTCCAGCGTGGGGATAAGCTCCTCTGCCTTCTCAACACGATAGCCCTTGCAGTGCATAGCCTCTGCCAGCAACTTGAAATCGGGATTCGAAAAGTCCACATAGCAGTGCTCGCCGCCGAACTGCTCCTGCTCCTTCCACTTGATGAGGCCGTAGCTGGAATCCTCCCAGATAAGGGTCACGAACGGCACATGCTCCCGCACCGCTGTTTCCAGCTCCTGACTGTTCATCATGAAGCCTCCGTCGCCGCAGACCGCCAGCACCTTTTTCTCCGGATAGAGAAGCTTTGCCGCGAACGCGCCCGGGATGGAGAAGCCCATGCTGGCGAAGCCGTTGGAGATGAGACAGGTGTTGGGCTCATAACAGTCGTAGTGGCGGGCGATCCACATCTTATGGGCGCCCACATCGCTGACCACGATGTCGTCGCGGCCCATGACCTTCCGCACATCGGCGAGGATGCGTGCCGGCTTCATGGGGCAGCTGTCGTCCGCCGCCATTGCCTCATGCTCTGCCACCATCGTCTGGCGGAGAGCCAGTGCAAATTTCGGCTCACCGGTGCGGTGGGCGCAGCGCAGGATCTCATACAGGCTTTCTGAAATGTCGCCCACCACTTCCACAGCAGGCTGATACCGCTTGTTGACATCGGCGGGGGCGCTGTCGATGTGGACGATGGCCATATTCTCCCGTGCGCCCCACTTGGCCGGTGCGCACTCCACGATGTCGTAACCGATCGCGATGACCGCATCCGCCCGGTCGAAGAGCTGGTTGACATAGTCTTTCTGCGGGATGCCGATGGTCCAGAGGCTGTACTTGTCATCCATCGGGATGATACCCTTGGCCATCATCGTGTTGACCACCGGGATGTGCAGACGGTCAGCCAGCTCGGTGACCGCTGCGGCGGCATGGCCGCGCACCGCACCTGCACCTGCAAGGATGACCGGATTTTTCGCCTCACTGATGATTTTTCCTGCCGCTGCAATGTGGGCCGGGTCGGCATAGACCTCATGCATCTGCTGGCGCTTGAGCGGCACGGCGTCGGCGGGCATTTTTGCAATATTCTGGGGCAGGTCGATGTGGGTCGCGCCCGGCTTGCCCTTTTCGGCGTGCTTGAAGGCCAGCCGCACGATCTCGCCCACCGTGTCGGGGCGGATGATCTGCTTCGAACGCTTGGTGATAGGCTCAAACATCGCAGTCAGGTCAAGGTACTGGTGGCTGGTGAGCTGCATCCGGTCAGTGCCGACCTGGCCCGTGATGGCCACCAGCGGCGCACCGTCCAGATAAGCATCCGCCACACCGGTGACAAGGTTGGTGGCACCGGGGCCAAGGGTGGACAGGCAGACGCCGGCCCGGCCGGTCAGACGGCCATAGACATCCGCCATAAAGGCCGCACCCTGCTCGTGGCGTACCGGGATGAAGCGTATCTTGCTGTCCCGAATCGCAAACATCAGATCCAGCGTCTCTTCGCCCGGAATGCCAAACATCACATCGACGCCCTCAGCTTCCAGACAGTCCACCAGCACCTGCGCAGTCGTTTTCATTTCCTTCATTTTCTTTCCCTCCCAAAACGAAAAAGGCAGCGCAGCCCCATGCGGGCCACACTGCCTTTGCTGCGCTTATTGTAAACGATTTTCGGTCATCCCGCAAGTGCAAATTTCCACAAAAAGCGGCTTGCTTTCGGTTTTTGCTCCGGCAGGCTTGACAAGCAACGGAGCAGGCCGTATGATGAAAGTATCTTTTTTGCAGTGAGGTAGTTATCATGTCCAGCATCACCATCCGCGGCTGCTGCATCGGCGCAGGCCGTCCGAAAGTCATCCTGCCCATCGTCGCCCGCACAGAGGACGATATTCTCCGTGAGGCCAGGCGGCTGTCCGCGCTGAAGGCCGACTGCATCGAGTGGCGGGCCGACTGGTTTTCTGATGCTCTGGATGCTGCCGCACGGAGGCAGGTGCTGTCCGGTCTGCGAGCAGCGCTGGGCGAAAAACTCCTGCTCGTGACCTTTCGCACCAAAGCAGAGGGCGGAGACGCCTCCCTGACGCCGCAGCAATACGCTGATTTCTGCGGCACGGTCTGTGTCAGTGGCTGTGCCGATCTGCTTGACATCGAGTTCTTCCCGAATCGAGAAGGACTTCCGGCCCTCATCGGGCAGGCGCACAAGGCCGGTGTCGCAGTGGTTTGTTCCAGCCATGATTTCCACAAAACGCCGTCCCGGACGGAGATGGTCACGCGCCTGACCGCCATGCAGCAGGCCGGAGCCGACCTGCCCAAACTGGCTGTGATGCCGAACTCTCCATCTGACGTCCTCGAATTGCTGGCCGCCACAGCAGAGATGGCAGAGCAGCACCCCGAAACGCCCGTCATCACCATGAGCATGGGTGCGCTGGGTGCAGTGAGCCGCCTGTGCGGTGAGACGTTCGGCTCTGCCATGACCTTTGCCAACCCCGGGCAGGCCAGCGCACCCGGACAGGTGGCGCTGGATGTAGTGAATGAAGTGCTGGACAGCCTGAGACTCGAGTAAAAAGCTCATATCCCCCAGTAATTGCAGCAGCCCCGCTTTTCAGGCGGGGCTGCTGTTCATTTTCTCGAAAATTGTATGATACGTCAAATTTCAACGGCCTTCATTGGCTATCTTTCCGGATTTTTGCAAGTTTTCTCAAAAACATTGACATTCTGTCGTCAAAATCATATCATTGTGTCATAAGAGATGAAAAGTGTTGCTGCAAGTCGAAATTCATCGTTTCTACTCCACCTCAGTGAAATCGTGCCATACCGACAGGAGGTCCCACCATGATGCAGTGTGTCAGACGATGCAGTTTTATTTGTGGAGCTGTTCTCAGCATCCTGCTCCTGCTCTGCAGCTGTCAGGCTGGGGCCGGGCAACTCATCCTGCCGGACAATGTTCCCTCAGAAAACACCTCCCAGGGAAAGAAGGAGCTGCTCGCCGCCCTGAATCAGGAGTATTTCGACCAATTCAGTAGCCCCAACCATTTTATACAGGGCAGCGATGATGCTGCTAAAACTGTATTTTTGTACCTTAAGCAGTACTCCGGCGACGACATCAACAAAGCGGTCGAGGCCTTAACCGAAAATCCCAAAGATGACCGTGCGAACTGCGCCGACGATGTTCTGCGCATAATTTCTCCCTCGCCCAGCGAAACTTATTGGGTCAGTTATTCCTTCCTCTCTGCCGATATGCTGGAGGACGGTGTCCTGAAAGAAAATGCAGCATTTGGCCCCGTTGCCAAAAATCTCATCGACCATCGGATGCTTCTGACGGTCTACTCTCCTTCTGGTTCTGGCAACGAAAACGTCGGCTTTGCCGTCGGCGTCATCGGCGGTTAGGCGCTCGTTGTGGCTGTGTTCGTTTCCTGACAGCATTTTTCAAGACAAACAAAAAAATGACCGCTGCGGTCTCCTGCTCCGCGGCGGTCATTCTCTCTGTCCACCCTATTGGGCGAACCATTTTATACTCTTATAATAAAGGATCCTGCCAACGCCTGTCAACCGAGAAAAAGCTTGCTTTTTGTCGATTTGCGCGGTTTCACATTGTAAACTGCACTGCGCAGAATGCGGCATAGATGCAGAGCAGCGCCACACCCTGCACACGGGAGAGCTTTCCACGCACCAGCGCCGGGATGGTCAGCAGCGCCATCACCAGCAGCATCACGGGCAGCTCGAGCACCAGACTCGAGTTGATACCGAACAGGGTCGCACTCTGAGGGATCTCAAAGGGTGCCAGTGTCACCGACATGCCGCTGACCAGCACGAGGTTGAAGACATTCGCACCCACGACATTGCCCAGCGAGAGGTCGCTGTGGCCCTTCATCAGCGAAGTAATGGCCGTGACCAGCTCAGGCAGCGAGGTACCCAGCGCCACGAAGGTCAGCGCGATGACCGATTCCGGTACGCCCATCGCCTGCGCGATGAGGGTGCCGTTGTCCACCAGCAGGTTCGCGCCCAGCGCGATGAGGGCTGCGCCCACCACCAGCAGCAGGACGATTTTTCCGATGCCCATCGGCTCTTCCTCATGCTCCGGCTCTGCCGGAGCATTTTTCATCTGCCAGACATTCGCCGCCATATAGGCCACGAACATCCCCAGCATCAGCAGGCCCATCGGACGGGTAAAGCGGCCCATGCCGTAAGCTGCCACGCAGTAGATGGCCGCAGCCGCAAAGAAGAAAGCCACCGGAACACGCAGGGGCTTCGGGTCCACCTTGCCGGGCCGCACGGCCACCGTAATGGCCGCGATGAGGGCCGTGTTGCAGATGACAGAGCCGATGGCGTTTCCGTAGGCGATCTCGCCGTGGCCGGACACTGCCGAGATGGTGGACACCATCACCTCGGGCAGGGTAGTGCCGACGGACACCACCGTTGCGCCGATGAGCAGCTCCGGCAGATGGAATTGGCGGGCCAGCGCCGATGCGCCGTCCACGAACCAGTCACCGCCCTTGATAAGGCAGAGCAATCCCAAAAGAAACAGGACGCCGGGGATCATCATATCGTTCCTCCCAATCTCTCTCCGGGCGCAAATCGCGCCGCGTCACATAACAAAAGTCGTATTGTATATGATACCAAATTTCCGTGTGGAATACAACGCCCTGCCCGAAAACATTTTGAGCCCCGCTATATAAGGTGGGCCGTGCCATTGAAATCCATTGCTGTTTGTGTTATTCTGTGATTAGAAAGGCGCTGTCCTGCAAGTGCAGCGGTCATGCTCCCTCCTCGGCATCACATTCCGTGTGCCGTCCAGAGGAAGTCCAATTTTTGTCATCCTCCGGATGGTCTTAATCATTGATACATGAAAGACTTGAAGGAGGAACTCCATCATGGATATTTTGAATACTGTTATTGCTCTGCTCGGCCTTCTGGCCACCGTTATCATTGGCACTGCCAAAATCACTTGGACGATTGCCCAAGTATTTTTTCGGAATACGCACCACGCAAAGCACTATTCTAAAAAATGACAAGAAAAATGACCGCCCCAAAGTTTCCAGCTCGAGCGGTCATATTTTCTCGTAAAATGTGATACCTAGAGGAGGGAGCTGACCACTGTGCGGGCAGCGCCTTTCTTTGTCTTCATTATAGACGTTAGAACGCAGGTTGTCAAGAGACTTGCGTTTTCATTTTATTTACACCACTTTGCAAACTCTTCATCGGTACACTTGACGTAGTGGCTGCCGCTGACGAGGTGGCTGGTGCCTTTGCTGTAGTCGATGCCGGAAGTGGCATAGTCGTAAGTCTCGGCCACGCGGCGCTTTTCCACCACCGGGTTCGGCAGCGGGATAGCCGACAGCAGGCTCCGGGTGTAGGGATGAATGGGATCTGCAAAAATTTCTTCCGTCGTACCCGTTTCCAGCAGGTGGCCCAGATGGAGCACACCGATACGGTCGGAGATGTACTTGACCATGGACAGGTCGTGTGCGATGAACAGGTAGGCCGTGCCGGTCTCCTGCTGGATGTCCTTCATCAGGTTGACGACCTGTGCCTGGATCGACACGTCCAGTGCCGAGATGCACTCGTCGGCGATGATGAGCTTCGGGTTCATGATGAGGGCGCGGGCGATGCCGACGCGCTGGCGCTGGCCGCCGGAGAACTGGTGGGGGTAGCGCTCAGCGTGCTCGGGCGCAAGGCCGACCTTCTCCAGAATTTTCTCCACCTTTTCGCGGCGCTCGTCCTGGGTCTTGTACATATGGTGGATGTCCAGACCCTCTCCGATGATGTCCTCCACCTTCTTGCGGGGGTTCAGGGAGGCCATCGGGTCCTGGAATATCATCTGCATCTGGGTGCGCAGGGTGTTGTTCTGGGCGTGAGTCAGACGTCCGCTGATGTCCTGCCCGTCGAAGGTGATCTTGCCCGCGGTGGGGTCATACAGCCGGATGATGCTGCGGCCAATGGTGGATTTGCCCGAGCCGGACTCGCCCACCAGACCGTATGTCTCGCCGGGATAGATTTCAAAGCTGACATCGTCCACGGCCTTGACGGTGAAGTTCTTGTTCACCTTGAAATACTGCTTCAGTCCCTCGACCTTCAGAAGAGGGGTAGCGCTCTGTGCTGCCATTTACTCCGCCTCCTCTATCTTTTTTGCTTCTGCGCTCATACGGGCCACACGGTCTTTCAGCTCAGGCGGCATCTCCACCTTGGGAGCGCGGGGGTCCAGCAGCCAGGTGGCTGCGAAGTGGGTGTCGCTGATCTTGAACATGGGCGGGTCGATCTCGTCGTCGATCTCCAGCGCGTACTTATTGCGGGGCGCGAAGGCGTCGCCGGCCTTCTCATGCAGCAGGTTCGGCGGCGAACCGGGGATGGTGTACAAACGCTCGTCGGCGGTATCGAGGTCGGGCATGGCCGACAGCAGGCCCCAGGTGTAGGGGTGGCGCGGGTCGTAGAAGATCTCGTCGATGGTGCCTGTCTCCACGATCTTGCCCGCGTACATGACATCGACATAGTCCGCCACCTTTGCCACGACGCCGAGGTCATGGGTGATGTAGATGACCGAAATGCCGCGCTCCTTCTGGATGCTGCGGATGAGCTCGAGGATCTTCGCCTGAATGGTCACATCCAGTGCGGTGGTGGGCTCATCGCAGATGAGCAGGTCCGGGTCGCAGGACAGCGCGATGGCGATGACCACGCGCTGACGCATACCGCCGGACAGCTGGTGCGGGTAGCTCTTCATCCGCTTTTCGGCGTCCGTGATACCGACTTCTTCCAGCAGCTTGAGGGCCTTCTGATATGCCTCAGCCTTGGGCATCTTGAAGTGCCAGAGCATCCCTTCCATGATCTGCTTGCCGATGGTCATGGTGGGGTCAAGGCTGGTCATGGGGTCCTGAAAGACCATGGCGATGCGCTTGCCGTTGATGTGGCGGCGGATCCACTTTTTATCTTTTTGCAGCAGATCGACGGTTTCAGGGCTGCCGTCGGCGTGATGGTAGCTGAACTGGATGCTGCCGCTGTTCACCTTGGCGTTCTGGGCCAGAATGCCCATGGCCGCCTTCATGGTGACAGACTTACCGGAACCAGACTCACCCACCAGCGCCACCGTCTCGCCCTTGTACAGGTCGATGTTCACGCCGCGGATGGCGTGGACGGGGCCGGCCGTCGTCTTAAAGGTAATATCAAGGTCTCGCACCGACAAGACCTGTTCTCTTTTCGTATCAGGCATGTTGTGCGCCTCCTTACATACTCTTCATCTTGGGGTCAAGTGCCTCGCGCAGGCCGTCGGCCAGCAGGTTAAAGCTGAGCATCAGCAGGCTCATGACCACGATGGGCGGGATGATCTGATAGGGATGGGTGGTGAAGCTGTTGTACAGCTCACTGATCAGGGAGCCCAGCGAGCACTGCGGCACCGGGATGCCCAGACCCACGAAGGAAAGGAATGCCTCGGTAAAGATCGCGGTGGGGATGCTGAACATGACCTGCGTGATGATGGGTCCGATGATGTTGGGCAGCACTTCCTTAAAGATAATGAAGAAGCTGCCGGCACCCAGAGTGCGGGAAGCCAGAACGAATTCCTGGTCCTTCAGCTTGAGCATCTCGGCGCGGGCGATGCGGCTCATGCCCACCCACTCGGTCAGCATCAGGGCGAAGATGATGGTGATCATGCCGGGCTGCAGCACCAGAAGCAGCAGCGTAACGATGACCAGACGGGGGATGCCGTTGGCAACTTCAAGAAAGCGCTGCATCAGCATATCCACCTTGCCGCCGAAGTAGCCCGAGATGAGGCCGTAGCTCATGCCGATGACCATATCAATGACGGCAGCCGCCACGGCGATGATCAGGGAGACGCGGGCGCCTTCCCAGGTACGGGTCCAGATGTCGCGGCCATAGAGGTCGCTGCCGAACCAGTAGTAGACGTCATCCTTGCCTTTTTCGACATAGTTGTTGACGACCTTGGTACCGGTGGTCGTGCTCATCTTCTCGCTGCCGTCCAGAATGCCGAACTGCTCGATGCCGGGGACGCGGGGCGCGAAGTTCTTCTGGCTCAGATCCTGGCCGGAATAAGTATAAGCGTTCATTCCCGGGCCAAAGACGGCCAGCAGCAGGATGACAATGATCATCACGAGGCCCAGCACGGCGCTCTTCTTGCGGAAGAAGCGGATGCGGACGTCTTTCCAGAAGCTCTGGGCCGCGAAGTTGGTATCCACCGCGATTTCAGCCGCGTTGTCCTTCCGGGCAAACTCTGCCTCGGTGAACTTGTGCTCAGGGTACAGTTCCTGCACGGCCTGCGTGATGGCTGCGGCGGTGCTTTCGCCGCCCAGTCGAATCGCTTTTTCTGCCATATCAGTCGTCCCCCTTTGCCAGACGGATGCGCGGGTCGATGATGCCGTACAGCAGGTCAACGACCAGCATGATGCCAATGTACATGGCGCTGTAGATGAAGCTCAGGCCGATGACCACGTTGTAGTCGTTGGACTGGATGGCCGTCACCAGCAGGCTGCCCACGCCGGGGATGGCGAAAATTTTCTCGACCACCAGCGAGCCGGTCATCAAATCAACGATGAGGGGAGCCAAAACCGTAATAATAGGAATGAGCGCATTGCGCAGGGCGTGGCGGAAGATCAGCGCCGGGCCGGAGATGCCCTTGCTCTCGGCCAGCAGCATATAGTCGGAGTCGAGGACTTCTATCATCTCGCTTCGGGTGAAGCGGGCGATGGATGCCATGGTGAACATGGACAGCGACACGCTGGGCAGGACACTCGAACCTAAGACATCCTTGGCGGAGAACAGCATCGGGAACCAGCGGAGCCTGAAGCCGAAGGTGTAGCTCAGGGCCAGTGCGAAAACGTAGGACGGCACCGACACGCCGATGACCGAGATGATGGTGGCGATGGTGTCGAAGATGGTATCCCGCTTGAGGGCAGCGATGATGCCCAGCACAAGGCCCACCAGAGCGCCCAGCGTGACGGCCATGCCGCCGATTTGAATCGAGATGGGCAGGCGGGACTGGATGAGCTGGGAGATGGGCGTATTTTTGGAGATGTTGTAGCTCACACCCAGATCGCCCCGGAGCATATTGCCCACATAGCGGAAGAACTGGATGTAGATCGGCTGGTCAAGACCGTATTTTGCATAGAGCGCGGCTCTCATATCGGCTGTCAGCTTTTCGTCGTTGAAGGGCGAGCCGGGCATCAGCTGCATCAGGATGAACAGCACCAGCAGGATGGCCAGCAGCGTAAACAGCGAGGTGAGGATACGCTTGAGCGTATATTTTTTCACGTCAGGTGAACCCCCTTTGGTTTTCCTGTCCGCGGTCAGTCGTGCGCGGGCCGCGGACAGGTACAATGCCAAAAAGGCGCACAGTGGCTTTTGCGGGCCACTGTGCGGCCTTTGTTCAGCGTTTTTTCTTTAAGCGTTCTTTGCGGCCCGCTTGTACACACGGTTCAGAGCCACCGGGTGGAACTCCACGCCGGTAACGGCGCTGGAGATCATCTCGGCATTGCACTGGCCGTACAGCGGGAAGATGACTGCCTGTTCCAGAACGATGGCTTCTGCATCGTACAGAGCTGCCCAGCGGCCCTCGGGGTCGGTGCAGAGGTCGCCGGTGGTGCACTCCTCGATGATGGAGTCATACTCGGCGTCGCTCCACAGACCGTAGTTGTTGGAGTTGCCGGTGACCCACATGCCCAGATAGGTCATGGGGTCGGCGTAGTCGGGACCCCAGCGGGTCAGGCCCAGCTGGAAGTTGCCGTCCTGCATATCCTGCACGCGCTGCTTCTTGGGCTCGACGGTCAGGTTCACGGTCAGGCCGGGGAGAGTGGTCTCGAGCTGCTCCTTGACGACCTGTGCCACCTTCTGAGGTGCATCGTCGGCATCAACGATCATATCGAAGGAGAAGCTGTCCTTGCCCAGCTCGCTCTTGGCGGTCTCGTAATACTCGGCCGCCTTGGCTGCATCGAATGCGCAGGAATCGGCGAACTTGGTCTGGTCGGCGCTGAAATCGCTGCCGTCCGGGCCGGTGGCGAACTGCGGAGGAACGGCGGTGTAGCAGGGGGCAGAGCCGTCCTTCAGGACGTCGCCGGTGATGGCGTCGCGGTCCAGAGCAAAGGTCATCGCCTTGCGCAGGTTCTCGTTTGCCAGTTCAGGCACCGCATCGATGTTGGGGCTGATGTACCACAGGTAGCCGGCGCCCACGCTGGTAAACTGGGGGTCGTCCTTTACCTGGTCCACCTGCTCGCCGTTCAGCAGGGTCAGATCCAGTGCGCCGGTCTGGAAGCTCATCAGAGCCTGCTGGCTGTCCTTGATGACCTGATAGGCCAGACCATCCAGAGCGATGTTTGCAGCGTCGTAGTAGTCGGGGTTCTTGGTCAGCTCGAATGCGGTAGCAGCGGGCTGGTAGTCGGTCAGGATGAATGCACCGTTGGACAGGACGGTGTCGGGGCTGGTACCAAAGGTATCCTTGCAGGTGTTGAAGAATGCCTCGTTGACAGGGTAGAAGGTGGGGAAGTACATCAGGCTCAGGAAGTAGCTGACAGGGACGTTCAGCTGAACCTCGAGGGTCTTGTCATCCACTGCGGTCACGCCCAGATCCGTGACGGGCTTCTCACCGGCAATGATCTCTGCGGCGTTGACCACCTGGCCGATGTCAGACAGCATATAGGAATACTCGGAAGCGTTGGCGGGGTCAACAGCACGCTGCCAGCCGAACACGAAGTCGGCTGCGGTGACGGCGTCACCGTTGGACCACTTTGCATCGCGCAGGTGGAAGGTATAAGTCTTGCCGTCCTCGCTGATGTCGTAGGTCTCGGCGAGGGCCGGGACAGCTGCGCCGTCGGCGTCCATCTGCATCAGACCGTCGGTGTAGTCGGCGATGACCTCAAAGGAGGTGCCGTCGGTGGCGATCTGCGGGTCCAGAGACTGGACCTCAGTCTCCAGCATGATGTTCAGGGTGCCGCCTGCGGCAGTGCCAGCTGCGCTGGAAGCACCGGTGGAGGCAGCGGTAGAAGCTGCCGTGGAGCTGGAGCCGCCGCAGGCCGTCAGGGCCAGAGCTGCTGCGGATACGCCTGCTGCTGCCAGAAAGCTGCGGCGCGAAATACGACGATCGAATCTCATAATATCTTTTCTCCTCTCTAACACCGCTTTAACGTATTAAAGCGACTGTTTCTGAAAAATGCACAAGGTGTTCTGCTCCCCCTCTGGAGCTTTCTGCACACCCTTGTGCCTTGGCGGCATTATACATCGTCCAGCGCCGAAAGAAAAGACTTTTTGCCAAATTAATCCCCTCGACCCAACGATTTCTGTAGTTTGACCAACTGCACGCCAAAATTCTGATTTGAATTTTGTATAGTTTTGCCCTTGATATGTATTCATACGGAGTACAATTCAGGTGAGATAAGTATTACTTGTGCTTTTGCCACGTACAGTTTCGTGCTGCATCTTTCTTTTATAAAGAAAACAGCCCGCTATGCTTTTTCTGCATAGCGGGCTGCCCGGACTTTATTTTACTTCATCTGCCTGAGATTTTGCCTCAAAAGCACTTTGAAACGTGCTCAGACTGCCTCGGCAGCAGGTGCTTCGATCTCGCCATTGTACACAGCCCTGTCCAACTGGCCTTCGGTGGCAGCCACAAGGGTGGTAGCGGCGGCAGCGCCGACGACGTTGGTGGCAGTACGAGCCATATCAGCAATGCTGGAAATGGGCGAAAGCAGGATGATGGCTTCCACCGGCAGACCGGCAGCAGCAAACAGAGCGGTAGCAGTGATGGTAGCCGTGCCAGGCACACCGACGGTACCGATGGAGACGACCACAGCCAGCACCACGAGGAAGGCGTACTGCACCGGGGTGTAGTCAATGCCCAGCAGGTGGATGGTAAAGACAGCCAGCAGGGTGGGCCAGACACCGGCGCAGCCCGGCATACCGAGGTTTGCACCCAGACTTGCACCAAAGGCGGCGATGTCCTCGTTGACGCCCAGCTTCTTGGTCAGCTGGTTGACCGTGACGGGGATGGTGCCAACACTGCTCTGAGAAGTGAAGGCGACAGTGCCGGCGGGCCAGACGCCCTTGAAGAACTGGACAGGATCCAGCTTGCCGACGATCTTGATGAGCGCTCCCTCGACCGCGAAGGCCTGAATGGCGCAGAGGACATAAGCCAGCACCAGAACGCTCAGCAGGGGGACGAGGTCGGCCGGAGAAGAGCGGCTGACGGCACGGGCGATGAGGGACAGGACGGCATACGGAGTGAAGGAGATGACATAGCTGACCACGCGGCCCATCACAACGTCACCAGCGTCGATAAACTTCTTGAAGGGGGCGACCTCCTCGGGCTTCTTGGCGGCGATTCTGTTGTAGCTGATGGCGACCAGAATGCAGAAGACCACGATAGGCACCACCTCGCCGTTTGCCCAGTGGGAAGCGAGGTTCTGGGGGAAGAGGCTGATAACCGTGTCCACAAAGGTGGGGACTTCCTTGGCGGTGTAGTCGGTGGCCAGCTCATACTTCACACCGTGGCCGACGTTGGTCACGACACCGGCGATCAGGGTGATGAGGCTGGCGAAGAAGGTGTTCAGGACGAGGAAGAAAACAGTCTTGAGGCCGATGTTCTTCAGGCGGACGGAATTGCCCAGATTGGTGATGCTGGAAATGATGCTGAAGATCAGCAGCGGGATGACCACAGCCGAAACGACGTGGGCGTAGATGGTACCCACAGCGGCGACATAGGTGTGGTGGCCCTTGAACACAAGGCCCACGATGAGGCCGAGGCCCACAGCCAGAATGGTGCGCACGCCGAAGTCAACCTGCTTTTTCCTGTGCAGGTAGTACAGCAGGGCAAAAAATACGGCAGTCAGGGCCAGTGCGGCCAGATCCAGAATTTCTACAGACATAAAACGGATCCTCCTTTATTTTTGAGTGTGATGTCGTTTTTGTCTGTCAACACATTCGCTCTCTCATGATGTTCCTCCCATTTTACATAAACCTACTTTGTATGTATGTTTATTCGGTTGTCGTGGAGTATACTACATACAAACCCTGTTGTCAAGTGAATTATGAAAAAATTTTGAACCAGATGCAAAAAGAGCCGCTGTGCATACGCACAGCGGCTCTTGCTATCTTCCGATATTTTATTTTGCGTACTCGACGGCACGGCTCTCGCGGATGACGTTGACCTT